>JAEEGL014891335.1_pt1 | contig 33985 bp, 24 predicted proteins | sample 9134231 | NCBI WGS metagenome assembly JAEEGL01 (sample SAMN16246548, study PRJNA631951) | gut metagenome | biome: gut microbiome; feature: rumen; material: fiber-attached | host: Bos | place: Iran: Karaj | collected 2018-10 | reverse complement strand
GTCCCAAAGACTTTTTCCAATTGCTACCCTATGGAACTTTCGGGCGGGATGATGCAGAGAGTTCTTATTGCGATGGCACTCATCAATGAACCAAAGCTTCTGATTGCAGACGAACCTGTAACGGCGCTCGATGTAACAATCCAGGCTCAGATTATGAAAATCCTTTTTGAACTTAATAAAAAATTAAAGACTTCTGTACTTCTTATAAGCCACTCACTTGATGTAGTTGCAAGCATCTGCCAGAGAGTCTATGTAATGTATTCTGGAACAATAATCGAAGAAGGAAAAACCGAAGATATCATGAAAAGCCCTTCTCATCCATACACTAAAGCACTCATCGGTGCAATTCCTGACTTTAGAAACCGGGGTAAAAAATTAAATGTAATTGCGGGTACAGTTCCGGCTTTAAAAGACAGGGAGTATGAAAAATGCGGCTTTTATGACAGATGCGACTTTAGGATTGAACATAAGCTTAGTAACAGGTGTATGAAAGAAATCCCCGGACCATATAAAATAAGCGAAGGACATTTTGCGCGATGCTGCTTTTACAAGCCTCAAGAAGAAAAAACTGAGGAGGACAAAAATGGAATTAATTAAAACCGTTGATTTGTCCAAAGAATATATCAGGGCAAAAAACAAAATAAAGGCTGTAGATAACGTAAACATCAGTATCGAAAAAGGAAAAACTTACGGCCTTGTAGGAGAATCAGGCTCAGGGAAATCTACCCTCGCATCGATGCTTACTCTTCTTACAAAACCTACATCGGGAAAGATTTTATACGATGGAAAGGATATAAGCACATTCTCAAAAGAACAACAGAAAGAGTTTCATAAAAAAGTTCAGATTGTATTTCAAAACCCGTATGAATCGCTAAATCCTAAAATGAAGATTTCTTCGATAATCGAAGAGCCTCTCATAATACACAATATATGCAGGACAAAAGAAGAAAGAAAATATCTTGTAAATGAAATGAGGACAATGTGCGCCCTTGACTCTGCTGTTCTTGATAAATACCCTGCAGAACTTTCCGGCGGTCAGAGACAGCGTGTAAGCATAGCATCCAGTATGATTTTGCATCCAGAATTTCTTGTTCTTGACGAAGCAGTTTCGAGCCTTGATGTACTGATTCAGGCACAGATAATAAACATTTTAAAACTCATGCAAAAATCAATGAAAGTAACATATTTTTTTATTTCGCATGATTTAAATGTAATTTCCTACGTTTCTGATGAAATAGGAGTTATGTATAAAGGCAGTATAGTTGAACAGGGGAAAGCCTCTGATATTTTAAGTAATCCGTCTCATCCCTATACAAAAACACTTTTTGACACGATTAATCTAAAATAGAACCCGGAACTTCTGACATAGCGTTACGGGAAGCACACCAAGTTCCTTTTTCAATGGCTTTTTCAAGGTCAGAATTTAATACATATTCATACAAAAAGCCTGCAGAAAAAGAATCTCCGCACGCAGTCGTATTTACAGCCCTTAACTTTTCTACAGGATGCTCTAAGAATTTACCACAGTCGGCTGCAAAAGTAGATTTTGTTCCGCGGGTAACGATTACAATCGAAGAAAGTTCTTTACTTTTTTCGATAATTTTTTCTTTTAATACTTCATCAGAAATATCAGAATCAAGACCGAATGTCGAAATAAACTCATCGTCATTTATTTTTATTGCAGCAGGAGTTCCGCATTTGAGGGTAGAAAGAAGATCTTTCCCGTGAAAATCTGCAAGAAAGATTTTGCCGCTTTTAAAAATCATTTTAGAAATGCGGGAGATAAAATCATCAGAAAAATAAACAGGTCGGCTTCCTGCAATTAAAACTGCGTCGCATTCGTTTAATTCTTTTTCGACAAGAAGACAGATTTCGTTTTCTTTTGAAGTCCTGTCAAAATCAAAAGAAGGTTCCCCTACTACAAGCTCTGTCGTTGTTGCTTTTGTTCCGTCAAGAAGTGTCCAGCACTCTCTTGTAAAGCCCGGAATTTCTACATAATCGATTTTTAATCCATCAGAAGATGCAAGTTCAAGAAAAAGTTCTTTGTTTTTCTGGCCGAGAGGACATACACAGACTGCACATCCTTTCTGCATCTGGTTTAAAACGCGCGCAGAGTTTACAGCCTTGCCTGATGCGTCCTGTCTGTAATGCTTTGACCTGTTTACTTTTTCAAGTCTTACTTCATCAAAACTTACAGTGCGCTGTATAGTTGAACTTAAGCAGATACACAAAAATTTTTTCATATATCCTTACATCCTTATTTTATTCAGCTTGCTTAAAAAAGATTTGTAATAAAATCCTTTATATACATAAAACCAGGCTCGCAAAGAACAAAAAGAACTACGATTAAAATCGAAGGAAGATAATTTGCAGTCTTTATCTTTTTTAAACCAAGAAGATTTATACCGATCATTACAATCATCGCACCGCCGCAGCCCGTAATTTCTGCAAGCATCTGTTCTGTTACATACGGCTGGAGGAACGTAGAAAGAATTGTAAGAGCTCCCTGGTAAACAAGAATTGCAAGGGCAGAAAAAATTGTTCCGATACCCATAGAAGCTGCAAAGGTAATTGCCATAAATCCGTCGAGAACAGATTTTGTAAAGATTACCGTATAATCATTTCTGATTCCTGCATCAAATGAACCAAGAATCGTCATAGCTCCGACACAGAAAAGACATGAAGCATTTAAAAAAGCATAACCAAAGCTGCTTTTTACTGCAGTTCCGTCTGCACTCTGTTCTACTTTTTTCTTAAAGAAAAGCTTTTCGATGTTGTCACCAAGATTTTCGATTTTGTTATCAAGGTCAATGACAGTTCCGAGAATTCCGCCTAAAAAAAGTGAAAGGGAAAGATAAATTACATTTTTAAACTGAAAGGCCATCTGAAGCCCGAGAATTACTGTAATGATTCCGGCGGCATCCTGAATGACAGTCGTCATTTTTCCTGAAATCTTTTTTGCAAAAGTCAATCCGATTATTGAACCGAGAATTACGGCTACACAGTTTACAAAAACAGCAGGCATAAGTGCTCCTTATATTACAGCGCGAAAATGGCATGACAGAAGGTCATAAATCGCAGTTTTGCAAAAAAAAAGGATTGACTGTCTTAGTCAATCCTTTTTGCGGAGAACCTGACTTGAACAGGCACAGCTCTCGCCACTAGCACCTCAAGCTAGCGTGTCTACCAATTCCACCATCCCCGCGAAATATACGAGAATAATAATGATTTTAAGTTTTTATGTCAAGTACCAGAGACCTGATTTTTCGTTCAAATGCATTTTGGAGTTAAAATTACTTGTCTATTTTTGTTTGATTCAGTATTTTAAATAGAAATAAGGTAAAACGGGTACCAGAATGAATATTGTTTTTTCCAGCACAAAATCTACTGTTCTAAGCACTTTAATGAACGAATCAAATTTTGCACGATCTGTAAACGGCCTTAATTTTACAGAAAAAGGTGTACACATTTCCTTTACGCTTTTTAAAAACGATTTTAATTTTTCTGACTGGTCTTTTTACGGAACAAACGCAGACGACGAAAATGATGTAAAATTTGAAGGCAAAGGCTTTGGCGCAAAAACAGGTCTTGAGGTTCTTACAGGCTCTGACAGACAGAAGGCAGTTCGCTTTACCTACGCGCTCATAACGGCTGTTGCAAAAGCAATCGAAACAAAACACGTTCTTCCTCAGGTAGGTGCAGGCGGAATTTTATACAAAGAAAATACATCAAAGTCAAAGCCCGGTGTTATAAAAGCAGAACTTCTTTTTTTACCTGAAAATATTTTTGAACTTGCAGCATCAAATTTAAGTGAAAAGGATTATTCAGAAAATCAGGGATTTTTCCAGAATAAAGCACTTACGGGAAATAATTCTGCAATATTCTTACAGAGCGTTGCAGCCTACTATACTTTTGCAAAAATCTTTCCTTTTATGAAAACCTCGGTAGAAGAGCGGCAGGAAGACATAATCGATTCTAATTTCATTCAGATTGAAAACCTCGTAGAAAAGATAAATCCTGAACTTGCCTTAAGCATAAACATGGGCCTCAATATCGACAGCCACTATGAACGCGAAAAATCACTTATAAATCCAGAGCTTTTGAAAGCCGAGCTTGCACTTAATGACGATGGAACAAGCAGTTTTAACGACAAAAATAGCAGCAGTACAGATGAAAAAGCATTAAAGCAGAAAATAATCCTTGAGCAGAAATCACTTGAACAGAAAACAAAGGCAAAAAGAATCTTTAAGCGCTACTCTTTTTCGATTCTTGCAGTCCTAATATGTATGGCAATCATTACAAACGTCTGCTATAAAACATACAAAGACAGCCTTGAAAAGCCTTCTGCAAAAAATCTTGATTCAAAAGAAGCAATCGAAACTTTCTATACGGGCTTTCATCAGTTAAAGACAGATTTAATGATGCTTGTTTCAAAATGTCAGGAATCTAAAAACCTTACGTCGATGATCGGCAACATCTATGTTACAAGCACGACGCGTCAGGCATATGAAGGGAAATACTCTTCGCTCACTCCGGAGCTTTACCTTAACCGCCCTGAACTCATGGATTACTGGATTTTCGGAATTACGAATTTTAAAATTGACGGAAACGCTGCCTCAAACTATTTTTATCCTCAATCAAAAGCGCATATCATTGCTCTTGAAAAAAGCGGTCAGCTTAAAAAATTTGATGAAGGAAAAGAAGAATCACACGAAGTAAGTTTTACGCAGCTTTCTTCTTCGGGAATGAACTCAACTATAACGATTACAGAAGTTACTCAGTTAATTACATGCACTTACATAAAAGACCAGTGGTATATAACAGAAATTGAATCAAGCCAGAACGAAAGTTTAATAGAAGTAAAGGATTTTCTTGAAGATTATAAAACTGAATTTTTAGAAAATGAAAAAGATGTCTTAAAAACGGTAAGCGCTCTTCGCGAAAAATATGAATGGCTTCCTGATGAAACGGCAATGATAAATGGACTTGCAGTTGCAGAATACCAGAAGAACTATTTTAAGTAGAAACAACTGGCGTAAATCGTAAAACAGAAGCAGGACTTTTAACGCAGACAACTGGCGACTGATGGCTAACATCTGCACAAGCGAAGCGCGGAAGCCGTTAGCCATTCAGGCGACATTGTCGAAAGCTAAAAGTCTATTATTTTTACAATTTACAACGGGATATTTCCGTGTTTTTTAAGCGGTTTATCCATCGACTTTTTATCAAGCAGAATCTCAAGACTCTCTGCAATACGCTTTCTTGTATCAGTCGGTTCAATTACTTCTGAAACATATCCGCGCTGTGCTGCAATTTTTGGAGTCATGATTTCTTTCTTGTATTCTTCTGATTTTGCTGCAACTTCTGCTGCTTTTGCAGGATCGTTCAATTCTTTTGCATACAAAATTCCGATTGCGCCTTCTGCACCCATTACTGCAATTTCAGAAGCAGGCCATGCATAAACAAAATCTGCTCCAAGGTGTTTAGAACACATTGCAATATAAGCACCACCGTAAGCCTTGCGTATGATAACTGTAATCTTTGGAACAGAAGCTTCGCTGTATGCATAGATTACTTTAGCGCCGTGACGGATTATACCCTTCTGCTCTTCCTGAGGCCCCGGAATAAAGCCTGGAACATCAACGAATGTTACAAGCGGAATATTAAATGAATCGCAGTATCTTACAAAGCGTGCAATTTTATCAGATGCATCGCAGTCTAAAACACCGCCGACACCAGCAGGGTTATTTGCAACGATACCAACCGAGCGTCCTTCGATTTTTGCAAAACCAGTTACACAGTTGATTGCAAATTCCTTTGATGTTTCAAAGAAGCTGTCATCGTCTGTTACGCTGTTGATTACTTCGCGAACATCATATCCCTGACGAGGATTTTCCGGTAAGATTTCTGCAATGTGTTTTGCCTTTTTATGTTCATCAAAATGAAATTTTGCAGCCTTAACGATTTCGTCTCCGTAATAATGCGGAATATAATCAAGTAACTTTCTTACCTGTTCATAGCAGTCTTTTTCTGAGTCACATTTAAAATGTGCAACACCAGATTTTTTTGCATGGATTGATGCTCCACCAAGATCTTCTGCGCTTATATCCATGAACATTACGGATTTAACAACCTTTGGCCCCGTAATAAAAAGTTGAGAAATTTTATCAACGGCAAAAATAAAGTCTGTAATTCCAGGAGAATAAACTGCACCGCCTGCACAAGGTCCTGCGATAATAGAAATCTGCGGAACGCTTCCTGATGCACGAACATTCTGATAGAAAAGGTCACCGTAACCACAGAGGGCGTCAACACCTTCCTGGATGCGCGCTCCACCTGAGTCGTTGATACCGATAACAGGACAGCGGGCCATAATAGCCTTGTCGATTAATTCTGCAATTTTTTCTCCGTGCATAAGTCCTAGAGAACCACCCTGAACAGTAAAGTCCTGGGCATACACGGCAACCTTTCTTCCGTTTATTTTTCCAAATCCTGTAATTACGCCGTCATACGGAATTTCCTTTTTATCCATTCCGAAACTTGTACAGTTATGACGTACGCCAGAATAAATTTCCATAAATGAATCTTTGTCACACAAAGCATTGATTCTTTCGATGGCATGAAGTTTTCCCTTTTCATGCTGTTTTTCGATATTGTATTCCATTTTAACCTCAAAAGGCCGCAGTCTACGCGGCAGATTATCTTGTTGTGAAAATAATATGTTATTTAGATACTTTGGTCAATATGACAATTTTACTTTTTTTGTCATTTTGCTTATTTTATGCTTTTATACTGAATTTACTCAAATCCCTTTATTTGATTCAGCTTAAAAAAAACTATTCGCGGGAAACTTTAAACCAGAGGATTTTTGAGCCCAGAGTTTCGTCATAAGCCTTTTTTACATCCTCTGCAGTTACGGTCCTTATAAGATAAGGCCTTTTAATGTACTCTGAAGCATTACCAGAATAAACAAGAGAAGTCGCCATCTGAGAGCATGTTTTTGAAGATGACAGCTCCGAAGACATCACGACCGAAGTATAAATGCGCCTGAATGAATCTATTTTCTTATCAAGAGTTCCAGACTCAAAGGCCTTTTGAATCAATTCAGCTGAATAAGAAATAAGATCCTTCTGAGAGTGCACGCCGCATGCCATGATAACGCCAAGCGGAATATTTCCTGCAATGATTCCGCTTCCGATATCGTCTGCATAACCGTTTTTCTCTTTTATGTCGCGGTAAAGGATGTCATCGATAAAAAGTGTCATGAGCGAGTATTTTACATATTCTTCGCTGCATACAGGCGGAATTTTATAAACGCCCATAAGGCATTCGTTAAAAAGGCCATCGCCCGAAACAGTCCTGATTTCTGCAGGTAAATCGAGAGTTTTAACTGCAGGAGAGCGCTTTTTATAAGCCTTAGATTTTAATGAACCAAACTGGGAATTAAGATCCGAATAAAGCTTTTCTACATCCTTAAGCGTAAAGTTACCCGAAGCCACAATTTTTATCTTAGAAGCATTTAAAAGAGCCTTCTGGTAAGAAAAAACGTCCTGGTATGTAAGCTTTGTCTTTGCCGAATACGTGTTTACCGTAAAATACTTATCCTGCAAAGAAAGGACTTCGCACGCGCCGTTTAAAAGGCTTTGCCGCGCATCGTCCTTGTTTTTTTCTAAAAGTTCAGAAGCTTCATTTATGAGGCTTTCAAAATCCTCTGTGTCCATGAGCGGATTTTTAAATACGTCTGCAAAGACGGCGCATATGTTTTCAAGGCTCGATAAAGGCGCTGTAAAGCCAAACTCAAGGTAATCCCGATGCGCTTTAAGTTCAAAAAATGCAGAATCCGTATACTCAAGACTCGAAATGTAATTACTTGAATAGGATGCGCTCCCGAATTTCATAAGCTTGAGGGTAATTTCTTCGATTCCGGCTTTCTGCTCCGGATTTGAGAGGGACTCTGCGTCTATGACAAGCCTTACCGTACAGTCTTTCTGGGCTGCCGAAGTTTTTATTATAAGCGGAATTCCATTAGAAAGCTTTTTCTCTTCGAATGAGTTTTTAGCCTGAATATAAAAAGGCTCCTGCTCGAATGATGTAATAAAATCGGTCTTTATTCTGGTTCCTTCTGCAGAAGTAGATTTACACGAAAGGATAAAAAACAGGGCCAGAAAGGAAATCAAAAAGGAGATTAAATAACTGCTTTTTTTTGTAATTTTAAATTTCATTTATGTAACCTTTTTCCTTCAAGACGGTTATTTAAGTGTAACAGAAAGCAAATAAAATTAGTTTTCTGCAACCTCCTACTCCTTTTTTATTGTTCCCCCTTTGTACGTTGTACCAAAGGGGGTTTTTTCTTGCCCATAGCCCAAAGTAAGATTCTTAAGCCTTAAAGTTAATAGCCGAAACAACGGCTGCAATACCGGCACGGCCTACGTTGGAACTCTTTCCAACTCCCCATACCTGGTCTCCGTTTTCTTTCGTAATCTGAACATAAGCAATGGCCTTTGTATCTGAGCCTTCGCCGATAGAATGTTCATGGAACGAAGTAATGTTAAATTTCGGAGCCGGAATCTGCTTTAATGCCGTTACGAAAGCATCAAGAGGACCGTTTCCCTGTGCGGCGATTGCATACTGCTTTCCTTCCCACTGTACGGTTGCCATTCCTGCTACCTGTTCATTATCCTCCATTCCGCGCTCGCCTTCAAGATGGCGTTCTGAGATTTCAATAACGTTAAGAGGCTCTTTAGAAGAAAGCCATGTCTTTTCGAAAAGATCATAAACTTCCTTAGGCTGGAGTTCTCTCTGGAGTTCATCTGCTGCCTTCTGAACAACCTTACCGATTGCAGGATGCATTGATTTTGGAGCGCAGATTCCGAAGTCGTGTTCAAGAACGTATGCTGCTCCACCCTTACCGCTCTGGCTGTTGATACGGATGATTCCTTCATACTGGCGTCCGATATCATGCGGATCAAATGTAAGATAAGGAACATCCCAGTATGCGTTTTCGTCCATGTTTACGCGTGCTGCCATACCTTTACGGATTGCGTCCTGGTGGCTTCCGCTGAATGCAGTAAATACCAGTTCTCCTGAATACGGAGTTCTAGGATGAATGTCCATGCCTGTCAATCTTGTGTAGCTTTCTATAAGCATAGGCATGTCTGTAAAATCAAGTTCAGGATCTACGCCCTGTGTGTACATGTTCATTCCGACATTTACGATGTCGAGGTTTCCTGTTCTCTCGCCGTTTCCAAAAAGACATCCTTCTACTCTGTCTGCTCCGGCTAAAAGTCCAAGTTCGCACTGAGCAACGCTTTCGCCTCTGTCATTGTGGTTATGAAGAGAGATTATAAGTTTGTCACGATTTGAAATGTGCTTGCAGAAATATTCAATCTGATCTGCAAACTGATTTGGAAGAGCACATTCAACAGTTGTAGGAAGATTTAAAATTACTTTGTGCTTGTCATCAGATGCTGCATCTCCCCATTCTTTAACTACAGCTTCGCAGACTTCCAGAGCATAATCGATTTCTGTAGTAGAAAAACTTTCCGGACTGTATTCAAGGCGGATGTCAGTTCCTTCGCTCATAGAAAGACAGCTTTTAACGCATCTGATTCCGTCGATTGCAATCTGCTTGATTTCTTCTTTTGATTTATTGAATGTATATTTTCTCTGAGCCGGGCTTGTTGAATTATACAAATGGAAAATTGCTTTCTTGCATCCCTTTAAGCTTTCGAAAGTTCTTTTAATCAAGTGTTCACGAGCCTGACAGAGAACCTGAAGCGTTACATCATCCGGAACATGGTTTTCTTCGATGAGGCGGCGCATAAAAGTAAATTCTGTATCAGAAGCAGAAGGAAAGCCTACTTCGATTTCCTTAAAACCGATTTTTACAAGGATATCAAAGAACTCGAGTTTCTGTTCTACAGTCATAGGATTAACGAGGGCCTGGTTACCGTCACGAAGGTCAACAGAACACCAGATTGGTGCCTTTGTAATAGTCTTTGACGGCCAGTCACGAGTTGTCATAGGAACAGCATCGAACGGTCTGTACTTTCCATTAATTTTCATAAAAAAACCTCCATTATTAATTACCGGATTGCCGCTTTGAAAATGCCATGCAGTCATGCACGACAACGTGGCAGTCATTTTTTTTAATTCAGCTTAAAAGTCCCGGAAACTCTAAGCTTCAAAACAAAAAGGACTGCCGCCAAAGCAACAGTCCTGTAATTTGTTAATCAATATATAACTTATCCCAGTACCATCATCTTTGGCAAATAAACGAGTCGCTTAGAAGAAGTAGTAGTGCTTTTGAATAAGTCATAGGAATATAATGCAGAAAAACGAAGGATTTGTCAAGGATGGGGAAACCCTACCTAAAACTTATCCTTATCTTTGTCTTTGCCGAAGAGAGAAAAGCCTCTGGATTCGTCATTTTTTTTCCACGAAGAAGTAAAATGAATGTTGCCGGTTTCCATATCCATAGACATATTATCTCCCATGCGCATATGGAGATTACCGTCAAAATCCATTCCCATGCTGTTACCCATAGGCATGATAAAGTCACCGTCAGAATAATCAAAAATCATAAAACACCTCCGTATAGATTAATTATAACACCTTTTTTAACGAAAGTCGCAGAATTTTTGAATAAGAATTTTTTAGGACAAACTGCTCCCGACTTTCCCCTATTCTACGCTTAAAATCACTCTCAAATCCAGATTAAATTCTTCTGTCTGTTTTTTGAGGACGTGGAGGAACTCGTTGTCGTCAATCGTTCCGAGGACTGCTGTCATTTCTTCCTGATTTTCGTATGTCATTGCCCTGAACGGATCTGTATAATCTTTCTGTCGTGAATAAATCGAATCCTTATACATATCTGTTGCTACAACCGTTACGTCGTTTACGATATCCTGCCAGATTTCTTTTGTAAACTCAAGAATCGGGCGGCTATATAAGCGTTCAAGAACATAAAGCGCATAGCGTGTCTTGTAAAGTTCATAGTTTCTCTCGCACGAGTCATAATATGCGTGAACATTATCCCAGTCATTTATTACGCTGCTTTTGATTTTTTCGCACATCTGATCGATTTTGATTTTCGGAATAATCTGTCCGCCCATATTGAGCCATTCAGTAAAGAGAGAAATCTTTTCCATCTTTTCAAGAACATCACGCGAAAATTTTTCAAAGCCATTTGACTTGCAGTAATCCACAATCGAGCGGGCCGCAAAATATTTTAAAATCTTTCTGTATTCTTTATAAGCCTTTACAGGCTTTAAAATCGTCGCACCATATTTTTTCTGACATTGCTCGTCAAAAAGCGTAAAGTCTGCATCAACATTCTGATGAAGATAATCTTTTGCCGCCTGAAGCTCGTCTTCTTCACTTTCTGCTTTCATCACAGATTCTTCGCCGATTTTCTTTAAATAATCACGCGTAAGAAAAATGAGACGGTCAAGCGCAACTAAAACTTCCTGCATTGCATCCGGTGCCAGAGGATCTGTTTCTATATGCTGAATTTTAATAACACGCTTATCTCTTTTTTTAAACTTGTAATTGTTTCTTGCAATTGCAAACATATTGAATAAAAACCAGTAAGCAGGAATTATATGAACAGGTTCCTGCTCTGCTTTAAATGCAACAAGAGAGAACGGGTAAGTTATATTAAGTTCATGCTGGTAAGAACCTTTTGATACAAGAACAAACGAAGCAAACTTAGAATTGTGCTTAAAATCAGAACAGAGCCCAGGCCAGAAACCGCGGCCTGCAATAATTTCTCCATCCGGGCTTCTTGAATTGTGATTGCTTCCAATTGTCGCGCCGGCTGCAATGTTTGACTGTCCGAGAACTGTTGTCGCAATAAGGAACGAAGAATTATGATGCTGTTCATGAAACGGAAAGATAAGATTATTTAAAATTTCACAGCATGAAACCGTCGAATTGTCTCCGAGCACAGAGTTTAAAAGGCGCGCACCATATTTTAACTGACAGTTTCTTCCTATTACAAAGCGGACTGCAACTGCCTGATAAAAAATGCGGCAGCCGTATCCTACGATTCCGTTTACAAGCTCGACACCTTCACCAATCTGGCTTTCTTCTTCTGGACTTGAAAGAACCGTAATATTCTTTAATTTAAATGCACCTTTGATATAAGAACACTTTCCGATTTTTACATCTTTTAAAAGTGTCGTATTTTTTATTACTGCCTCATCTTCGATGACGCCGTATGTATCAAGCTTTTTTGTATTTGGAACTTCTGTAATTTCTATGAGGCGCTTCATGAGCTTTTCGTCAGAACGTCTTCTTGACCACAGGTATGCGTCCGCCGGAATCATCGATTCAAAAGGAAGTATTGCGCGGTTATCATTTTCGTTTCCTACGCTTATCCATACGCGGACATTTTCTTCTTCGCCTTCCTTTAACCATCCGTTGCCAAATTTACTGTGCTTAGTACAGTCCATTTCCTGAATGTTAAAGAGAATGACTCTGCTTCCAACCCTGTAGTTTCTTAAATATTTTACGTTTCTTACAACCACGTCATCGCCGACAACAACATCGGTCAATGCAGAGCTGTAAATTCCTGTGGTAAGTTCAAGATCATGATATTTTAAAGTTGCGTTTTTAAGGCGTCCGATTACAACAAAGCCCGAAAACTGTGAATCACAGATGAGTTCCGGGTCAAATTCGCCTTCTGCGGAACTGACTAAAACATTGCTCCAGTCTTTGAAATCTGATTTATTATTGTTTTTAACGAGGATTTCTATTTCTTCTTTCGTGAGGCTGCGTCTGTTTTTGCGGCATTCAACAGGAAATTCAAAAGAAGCCGCTTTTTCGTTATATTTTAACTTCACCATGAATTTATATTATATAGTACAATATTGAAAATTTCAACATAATGAATTATTCTGTAAAAGTCAGAAAAAAATATTACAGGAAAAAAATATGACACAGGAAGAAAAAGAAAACGAAATAGAAAGCCTTACAAAGGCAAAAAAAGGTTATGACCTTAACCGTTCAATCTGCGCAGGAGTAATACTCATCGTAGGTTATATGGCGTTCGGCAATGACGGAATCCACACAACACCTCTGTTCTTTCTTCTGCTTCTGGGATTTATCATTCTTGCAGTTGCCGGAGTTTTAATCTATGACTGTTTCGTCATCAAGGGAATAAATAAAAAAATCAAAGACTTAAATGACGGCACAAACTAATATATTTACTTTTGATAATTCAACTCAGAAAAAAATAAACTGGTTCTCAAATTCAATCGGAATATATCTTGCTTCGACAAACATAGGAATTATTGCAGTTGATTCAAAAGAAAAAAAAGAATGCAAAAACATTTATCTTATCGACAGCGGTCCAGATGAAAAATTTGCCCTCGAGTTTTATGAAGAACTCAAAAAAGAATTTTCTGACTTTTGCGTAAAAGCAATAATTGATACTCACTCACACGCAGACCACTGCGGAGCAAACAAAAAACTTTCGGAACTTACCGGATGCAAAATTCTTGCAACCCATATGGAAAAATCCGGAATCGAATGTACTTTAAACCAGAGTTCAATTGCTTACGGCGGCTACCCTTTACCAGAATACCGCACTCCTTTTTACGAAGCTGTAATATCAATTGTTGACCAGACAATCAGTTCTGATCATGTATTTGAACTTAACGACGATGTCCGTCTTGAATGCATTCCTCTTCCCGGACATTATTTTGAAATGATCGGAATCCTGTGCAAAGAAAAAACAGACGGTAAAACTACAACTGTATTCTTTACATCCGACGGAATTTTTACACGCTCAATGCTTTCTCGTTTCTGGATTCCGTTTGTATTTGATGTAGGACACTTTAAAGAAAGCCTTTTAAAGATAAGCGAAACAAAAGCAGATTATTATGTTCCGAGTCACGGAGAAATCTATACAGAAATAAAAACTCTTTATGAGTTTAACATGTTAAGTCTCATCGAAAATGAAGACTGCATTTTAGAATGTTTAAAAAAGTCTCCTTCTACGCACGAAGACATTTTAAAATACGTTGCAGATAAAAATAATATTCCGTTAAGACTTTCGCAGTTTATGCTCGTAGGAAGCACGCTTCGCTCATACCTTACCTATCTTTACGAGCAGGAGCGCATTACGTGGACGTTCCGCGAAAATAAAATGTACTGGAAAATTAAAAACAAGAGCCCCGAAAACTAACGATTACTTTCGTCATCCCAGTTTTCTACAATAAGGAGACCGCTTGATGTTCCGAGTCTGTCGGCTCCTGCATTGATAAGATCAATTGCAGTTCTTACAGAACGGATTCCGCCTGCTGCCTTAATCTTCATTGAGTCACCCACAGTTTTTTTCATAAGTGCAACATGATGAACGCTTGCTCCGTTTGGAAGAACGGTTCCGTCAAGTTCTTTAGGAGTTCCAAAGCCTGTAGATGTCTTTACGAAATCTGCCTTTGCATTTTTTGCTGCAATACATGCCTGTACTACTTCGTCATCTGTAAGATAGCAGGTTTCAAGAATTACCTTTACGATAACTTCTCTGTCCTTTTCTTTTCCTGCTTTTTTTGCAGCCTCAACGACAGCTTTTATATCTTCTTCTACGCGGTCAAAATTCTGATTTTTTGCGCTGGCAATATTTATTACCATATCAATTTCGTCGGCACCGTTTTTAACAGCATCTTCTGTAGCAAATGCCTTTACACACGAAGTATCAGATCCAAGCGGAAATCCAATTACAGTGCAGACTTTTACAGTGCTTCCTGTAAGATGGTCTTTTGCATATGCAACATAATTCGGATTAACGCATACGCTTGCAAATTTATATGCTTTTGCCTCCTTACAGAGTCTTCTTATATCCTTTCTTGTAGCATAAGCACTCAAAAGAGTATGATCTATCATTCCTGCAATTTCTGCTTTTGTCATCTTTATACCTCGTAATCTAACTATAACCACTTTTAAAATAAAAATAAAGTTTTTTTATTGCTTTTTACCCTTTTATGTGGTATTTTTTAATTAACCAAATTACTGGTATTGCCACGCGTAATACCGGCATAGGAGACTATAATGGCTTACAAAATCACTGATCAGTGTGTAAATTGCGGCTCTTGCGAAGGCGAATGCCCGGTTGGAGCTATCGCAGAAGCTAACGGTGCTCGCGCAATCGACGCTGGAAAATGCATCAGCTGTGGAACATGTGCAGGAACATGTCCTACAGGAGCAATTGTAGAAGGCTAATTTCAAGAACTTTTACAAAATCGGGCTTAAAGTTGTTTCTTTTACAGCTTTAAGTCCTTTTTTTATTAGTATACTATGCTGAATAAACTAAAAAAACTGCTTATATTTCTTTTTTCTCAAGCTGCTTTGTGCGTACTTTATGCACAGGAAAACGGGCCTTCTCAAATTCAGTTTATAAAGACAGAAAATGCTCCCCTCATAGAAAGCATAGAGGTAAAGGACAAGGACATCCTCTACCAGCAGTACTCGATGGACCTGCAGCAGTTTTACATGGATCTTGCGGCAAACAGAAAGACAGCGACAATGTTCTATTCTTACAGACCAAAAAAAGAAGACACGATTTTTACGATTGCGGCAAGATTTAATATCCCTGCAGAAACGATTGCATGCATAAACGGACTTGCGGCAGTTGACTATGTAATTGCAGGAAAAACGCTTTTAATTCCGGCTGCCCCGGGGCTCTTTGTTCTTGATGCAGGACGCGTAAGGATTGAAAAACCGGCTAATTCGCTTGAAGCATTAATTCAGAAAAAATACATGGAAAAGTTGGACGACCGGAGTTTTTTTTGCTATAATATTAATGAAAGATATTTTATACATCTTCCGGATGAAAAGCTGGACGCTACGGCGCGCTCATTTTTTCTTGATGTCAAAATGAAAACTCCGCTCGATCAATACTGGCTTTCGTCAGATTACGGATACAGACCAAGCCCTTTTAATGGCGAAAAACAGTTTCACCGGGGAATCGACATGGCAGCCCCTGAAGGAACCAAGGTCTATGCCTGCAAGGGCGGAAAAGTTATTTCTGTCGTAAAAATGGATCCTACGTTCGGAAACTATATCGTAATAAAGCATCCGAGCGGTCTGTCAAGCATCTACGCACATCTTTCAAAAATAGAAGTAAAGAATGGAGAAAATGTCACTACCGGACAGGAAATAGGACTTGTCGGCAAAACTGGAAGAGTAACGGGCCCTCACCTGCACTTTGAAATAAGGCAGAACGGCCAGAGCACAAATCCAAATGCGTACATAAGGCATTGATACTTGATTATGTTGATTAAAAAAAAGAGTTTATCACATTTAATTTTATCTCTTTTATTTTTAACAGTTTTACCTTCCTCACTCTGTGCAGAAAGCTTTCGCGTAAGAAAGACTGCCGTTCTTTCGCTTGAATCAATCAGAAACCAGGACGGCACGATAGACACAAATGCCTCTTCTACGGTCAATGCAGGAATCAATGATGCAATCTTCATCAAGCTTCCCGAAGACCTTACTTTTATCCAGGGAATAGAGCTTAATATAAAAATTCCGTCAATCGTAACAAAGTGTCCAAACACTATAATCTATTCAATCTATGAAAATGTAAGCCCTTTCCCGTCAGAAAAGACAATCGACTACACCGGAAAAGAGCTCTATACCTCAGTTTATCCGGGATTAGTTTCGCTTACTATACAGATTCCGCTTATAAGGGGAAACACAATCCAGAAAACTCCGTACGCAGACAAAACGCTCATTCCGGAGCACTCAAGAAATTTCGTATTCATCAGAAACCAGCTTGCAATGAAGGGTGTTCCGCAGGAAATAAACAATGCTCAGTTTGTAATTACGGCAAAACCTATCCTCATAAACAAGGGCCGCCTGGTAATAAGGACAAAAAACAAGCCTTCTGACCTTACGGTTATCGTAGATGACAAACAGGTTGAGCTTGATAAAAATAACAGCTGCTACTTAAAACCCGGCGTACGGAATGTTACTATAAGCGCTGCTTCTGCAAGGACAGAAAACCGCTCATGCATCATAGAAGTAGGCAAAAACTCCTTTCTGGACATTGACTTTCAGAGTACAGCTCCACAAGTATTTATTTCTATGCCCCAGGGAACCCATGTAACAGTCGACAATCAGGCTGCAGACGTTAAAAACGGCACTCTTTCGCTTGCTCCGGGTGAACATACGCTCAAATTCTCGCTTGGCGGCTATGAAATCGTAAAACAACTTACCATAATTGAAGGCAGAAACTACTCTGTAGACGTAAAGCTTGACGCTGACGTCATCGAAAACTGATAAATTTCTTAAAAATCATTAAAGATTTTGGCATATAGGGTCGATAATATAAATGTCAGGGGCATTTTCCCCTCCCACCCATGCTCCTGACTGCCTGATGGGCATGGCCGGACCTGATCCGGCCTTTTTTTTTAAACAAAAACACAATAAAAGAGCTCCCGCAGAAAAAATTATAGGGCCAGCACGCTGCACTTAGAAGTGCCTCTTTCTGCCACAGCCGCCCGATGCTTTACAGACTTTACAAAAATCACAATATTATCTACTATATAGGAATGAAAATTAAAAAATCAACAAACGTGTTTATCGGCATTAATGTTTTCTTTTCTGTCGTTTTCGGATTTCTTCTTGGACTCGGAATCGCAGAATCATTTAACACGGCTAATATTGAACAGTTCTCGCCTTTCAAGCAGGCTCTTCCTACAAAGATTCTTGATGTAAACGGTGAGCTCATTACTGAGTTCAGTTCAGATCAGAAGCGCGAAGTAATTACAATTTATGAAATCCCAAAGCATATGCTTGATGCTCTCATAACACGCGAAGACAGAATTTTCTACGAACACCACGGCTTTAATGCTCTGGCTATCATGCGTGCCATAATCGGTGAAGTTGCGCATATTCCACTTGGAGGCGGTTCAACACTTACACAGCAGATTGCAGGAACTTTGTACTGCGACCGTACAGACCGTTCTTATAAACGAAAGTTAAAGGAATTGTGGTGGTCAATCCAGATGGAACGCCGCTATTCTAAAAATGAAATTCTTGAACTCTACCTTAACCAGATTTATTTTGGTGGAGGAACCGGCGGTGTAAACGCTGCAAGTAAATATTATTTCGGACACAGTGCACGTGAAATTACACCTGCAGAATCGGCTATTCTTGTAGTTCAGCTTTCTAACCCTTCATACTACAATCCGTTTGAGCACCCTAACAGAGCAAAGGACAGACAGAAATACGTTCTCGACTCAATGGTAAAAGGCGGATACATAACTCAAAAAGAAAGCGAAGAATCTTTTGACGAATACTGGCTTAACTTTGACTACACAAGAACAAATACATCTGCATTCTTTATGCGTGATGATAAAGCTCCATGGTTCAGCGAATATGTAAGACGTGAACTTAGTGACATAATTTACGGTGATGATGATATTTATACTGCAGGCTTTACTGTTAACACATCAGGAAATCTTGCACATCTTCAGCAGGCACAGCTCATAATGGAGCGCCAGATAGAAAATAAAAATAAAGAATATCAGATTGAAGCATCTTACAAACAGAAATATGCAGTCGGAACTTATCTTCCGATGGCAGAAATGTGTATTCTTCTTTTTGACTTGAAAGATTTAAAGATGACAGGGCAGAGAGCAAATTCAAAAACGATTGCAAACTTTACGCAGAACGTAACTCCGATGATTGACCTCTTCTCTGTTCTCTACGGAATCGAAGATTTAAAAGTCGGAATCATAAACAAAGCAACTCAGATGGCTCAGGATAAAGCAAAGGCTTCTACAATCGAAGGTGCACTTATCAATCTCGAAAACGATACTGGATATATCACAGCCCTCATCGGTGGAAGTAAGTTTGATCAGAGTAACCAGTTGATCCGCGCAACACAGGCAAAAGTTCAGCCGGGTTCTTCGATTAAACCTCTTTACTACTCTGCAGGTCTCGATACTAAAAAACTTACTGCAGCAACAAATCTTGTTGATGCTCCTTATGAGTTTACATCTCCTGATGGAAGTTCTTATCTTCCGAATAACTACGGCGGCGCATGGCACGGAAACGTTCTTTTATGGAAAGCGCTCGCTCTTTCTCTTAACATTCCGGCGCTCAAAGTTCTCGAACAGACTGGCTTTGATGCATCTATAAAACGAATGGTTGACCTTCTTGGTATTTCACCGCAGGAACTTCCATCGCGCGCATTTATTCCCGGATTCCCTCTCGGACTTGGAACATGTTCTGTTCGCCCTATAGAAATGGCTCGTGCTTATGCAATCTTTGCAAACGGCGGTAGAGCAATTGAACCGACTGCAATAAAAACAGTTGAAGACAGAAACGGAAACATTATCATTAACAACGAACAGAAAGTTCGTGAAGCAATATTAAAACCAAAACAGGTTATCTCTCCAGAGAACGCTTTCGTAATGACAAAGATTATGGAAAGCTCTGTTACAATCGGAACTTTAAGATATGGTGCTGCGATGCGTTCAATTGACCCGAGTCTCACAGGTTCTAAATTTACATTCATTGATAAACAGACTGGAAAGAAATTTGATATGCCTGTATCAGGAAAAACTGGTACGACACAGAACTGGGGAGATGCATGGGCAATCGGCTTTACTCCTTATTACACATGTGCCGTATGGTTTGGATTTGATACTCCGGGTAAATCAATGGGTATGGGAATGACCGGAGCAAGCCTTGCAGGTCCACCTTGGGGTGACTTTATGATGTTTGCAAACAAGGATTTGCCTTATAAAGAATTCCCTATGCCTGAAGGCAAAGTACACAAGGCAACTGTCTGTGCAGAAACCGGTGAATGGCCTGTAGAAGGCTGTCCTACAATAACACTCTGGTTTATGGACGGAACAAATCCTACAGAACAATGTCATATTCACTCAGATTCTTCTGCAAATTCAATAATGATGGAAAGAATACAGGAAGCAGAAATTCTTTCTGGTCAGAAACTCGAGATAGAAGATGACGGAGAACTCGAACTTAACCTTGACTTCCTTGATGATTCATCTTCGAAGAAAAAGAATGATAAAGACGATGATTCTAACTTTTTCATGGACTAAATAAAGGGGCCGTATGCTTGTAAATATTTCTGAAATTAAAGTTAAAAACAGAATCAGAAAAGATCTCGGCGATCTTGAGCCGCTCAAAGACAGTCTCAGACGCTACGGCCTTTTAAATCCTATTACGCTCGATGCCAAAAACCGGCTCATAGCCGGCGAGAGGCGCTTACAGGCTGCAAAAGAAATAGGATGGACAAACATCAATGCAGTCATCATAAACAATCTTACTCCTGTTACAAAACTCGAGCTTGAGCTTGAGGAAAATAACCAGAGAAAAGAGTTTACAGATGCAGAACTCCTTGAAGGATACAAGCGCCTCGAAAAACTGCGTAACCCTGGATTCTTTAGAAAAATATTCAACGCGTTCATAGAATTCTTTAAGTGGATTATAAGAGCAATCAAAAGGCTTTTTAAATAAACCATGCTTAGTTACAGACACGCTTTTCATGCAGGAAATCACGCAGATATCCTTAAACACACTGTTTTAATAAATATTTTAGAAAGCCTTAATTTAAAAGATAAGCCCTACACTGTTTTTGACACTCACGCAGGGAGCGGCATCTATTCTTTACAGGATGAACGAAGTAAAAAAACAGGAGAAGCTGAACTTGGAATCATTCCGCTTTTACGCGAAATGAACAATATAGATTTCCCAGAAAGCCTTTCAAATTATTTTAAAATCTGTGAACTTTATAAAAAGCACGACTTATACCCTGGCTCTGTAGAGTTTGAAAAAATATTTACAGGAAAATCATGCGCTCACATAGTAATGGAACTTAATAATTCTGAAATAGATTTATTAAACGAAAACGCTTCCAGAGAAACCCTTGTATCATTAAGCCGCGATCACACACAGGTAAAAACTCAAGTACATCACGCAGACGGCTTAAAAGATATTCTTGCATTAAGCCCTCCTGCAATAAAACGCGGCTTTTGTCTTGTTGACCCGAGCTACGAAGAAGCAGACGAGTATGATAAAACCGGAAACGCTGTAATCAATATAAATAAAAAATGGAACGTTGCAGTAATTGCGCTCTGGTATCCGCTTCTTGCACACCGCATTATCGAAATTGAAGCAATGAAAAAAAATATCATTGCATGTGTAAAATCACGAAACGATAAAACAGAAATAATGGACGCGAAATTTCTTGTAAACAAAGAAGACTCGCATACAGAAACTTCTCTCAAAGATAACTCCGGGCCTCCACGACTTTACGGAAGCGGAATGCTTGTAATCAACATGCCGTGGAAGCTTGATGAAAAAACAAAAGACAATCTTTCTTACATCGCAAAGAAGATTTATAAAAATGAATCAACTTCATGGAGTGTAGAAATATTCTAAAACACAACGCAGATATGTCTCTCGGCGGGAACCATGCGAAAAAAACGCTTCAGTCGCTTTGCTCCCTCCAGAAGTTTTTTTCGCCTGAACCCCGTCTACGCCATATCTGTGTTTTTAATCGACCACCTTTACACTCAGCGAATCTGTACCGTTTTCTTTATAAATCTTTAACCGGCTGTTATCCAGGATTTTATCCGAAAGCATGAGCTTTGCAAGCGGGTTTTCAAGATAATTCTGGATAGCACGTTTTACAGGACGCGCACCAAATGCCGGATCATATCCTTTTTCTACAAGGAAGTCGATTGCCGACTGTTCTACGCACAATACAATGCCGCGGTTTTCTACCCTCGACTGAACTCTGTCTATCTGTGCCTTAACAATCTGTTCGATACAGTTTTTATCAAGACGTGAGAACATTACAGTTTCATCGATACGGTTTAAAAACTCCGGTCTGAACTTTGTCTTTAAAAGATTTTCTATCGGTTCTTTTAAGGCATCAAGTTTTTCTTTTGTATCAGCTTCGAGAATCATGTCACTTCCAAGATTGCTGGTCATGATGATTATCGTATTTTTAAAATCGACAACGCGTCCCTGACCGTCGGTAAGCCGGCCGTCATCGAGCACCTGAAGAAGTATATTAAATACATCAGGATGAGCTTTTTCGATTTCATCAAACAAAATTACGCTGTACGGCCGGCGTCTTACAGCCTCTGTAAGCTGACCGCCCTCATCGTATCCTACATATCCTGGTGGCGCTCCTATAAGACGCGTTACACTGAACTTTTCCATATATTCTGACATATCGATTCGTGTAAGGGATTTTTCATCGTTAAAAAGAAAATCTGCAAGGGTCTTTGCAAGTTCTGTTTTACCAACACCTGTAGGACCTATAAAGAGGAAGCTTCCAAGCGGTTTATTAGGATCGCTTAATCCAGAACGGTTTCTTCTTATTGCATCGCTTACAACCTGAACAGCTTCATTCTGTCCGATAACACGACGGTGAAGAACGTTTTCAAGTTCAAGGAACTTCTGTTTTTCGCTCGACATCATCTTGCTTACAGGGATTCCTGTCCAGCTTGAAACTACATTTGCAATATCTTCTTCTGTAACCTGCTGTCTTAAAAGAGAATTTTCATCACGAATTCCGCTGTCTTCGTCCGAAGCCTTCTTTTCTCCAGAAAGTTCATCAAGCTGTTTCTGAAGCGATGGAATTATGCTGTATTTTAATTCTGCAGCTTTTTCAAGATTTCCTTCTCGGGTAAATCTTTCTTCTTCACTGTGAGATTTTTCGAGCTTTTCCTTTAAGTCGCGTATTTTATCAATGTCATTTTTTTCAGAAAGCCATTTTGCCTTCATCGTGTCACGTTTTTCTGTCTCGAGATGCAATTCTTCTTCGAGCTTCTTTAATCGCTCTTTTGATGCAGCATCGTTTTCTTTTGAAAGCGACTGTTTTTCGATAGAAAGCTGCATTATCTTTCGCTCTACCTGATCAAGGGCTGTCGGCTGGCTTTCGATTTCTATCTTTATTCTCGAAGCCGCTTCGTCAACTAAATCAATTGCCTTATCAGGAAGAAATCTTGAAGTAATATAACGGTTTGATAATACTGCAGCGGCAACAAGCGCTTCATCGTTTATCCTTACGCCGTGATGAACTTCATACTTCTCACGCAGGCCGCGCAAAATTGCAATTGTATCTTCAACAGACGGTTCTTTGCAGAAAACCTGCTGGAATCGTCTTTCGAGCGCTGCGTCTTTTTCTATATATTTTCTGTATTCATCAAGAGTTGTAGCTCCGATTGCCTTTAATTCACCGCGGGCTAAGGCAGGCTTTAAAAGGTTAGACGCGTCGGTTCCGCCTTCTGCGCCGCCTGCACCTACAATCGTATGAAGTTCATCTATAAAGAGGATTATGTGCCCTTCACTCTTTTGAACTTCCTTGATTACAGATTTTAATCTTTCTTCAAACTCGCCGCGGAATTTTGCACCTGCAATTAAAGCTCCGATATCGAGAGAAAGAAGCCTTTTATCACGCAGACTTTCGGGAACGTCGCCCGACGCAATACGGCGTGCAAGTCCTTCTACAACTGCAGTTTTTCCAACTCCAGGCTCTCCGATTAAAACCGGATTATTTTTTGTGCGGCGGCTTAAAACCTGCATTACACGCCTTATCTCTTCGTCACGACCAATTACAGGGTCTATTTTATCCTGACGTGCAAGGGTTGTAAGATCGCGGCAGTATTTTTCGAGTGAACGGATTGAACTTTCCGGATCCTGAGAATCCACACGGTTGTTGCCGCGCACTGTCTTTAATGCCATCAATATTGAGTCCCGGTTTATTCCGTTTTTGCGAAGAAGTTGTCCAGCATCTGTAGAAGAGTCTGCAATAGAAAGAAGAATATGTTCGCACGAAAGATATTCATCGTTTAAAAAACTCATTTCGTTCTCGGCTTTGGCAAGAATCTTTTGTGCCTGTGACGAAAGAGTAAGAGATGCGTTTCCCGTTACATGAGAAAGAGATTTTATGATTTCATCTGTTTTCTGAATTAAAAGAGAACAGTTACCACCGACACATTCAATTACAGGAGGAACAATTCCGTCCTGCTGCTCTAAAAGGGCTTTTAAAAGGTGAGATGGTGTAATTTCTGCATTGTCGTTTTTCTGGGCAATAGAAGAAGCTTCCTGCAAAGCTTCCTGTGCCTTAATAGTAAATTTTTCAAATTCCATACTTTAAATTTAAATATAAAATTTAAAAACGGCAAGAATTTTGTTTTTTGATTTTATTCAACATTACCAAATTCGCACACGCAGTTTTCGATTTTTGCATGGTGAATAAGTTCGAGGTTTTTCTTGATTTTCTTATAAATACGCAGTTCTCCGTTACCTTCTGAACCGCTTAAGATTTTCTGAACCTTGTGGTTTCCGTAAGGAAGTTCATAATCGCGCACAAGCATAAGTCGTGCAGAACAGAAAATATCGACATCGCATACATAAAGCTTATTGTGAATGCTTACAGACCAGTGAAGCTGTTCGTCATCCTCTTCTCCCGGAACAGGGATGCAGTTATAAACGATGTCATATTTATTAAATTTTCCGGTTGGAGAAAAATTAAAGATATCTTCGCCGAGTCTTGAAATAAACGAAAGCTTATTCTGATAAAGTCCCTGGAGAGAAAAACAACCGTTTTCGATTAATTTACCGGAGAAAATACTCGTAAGCTTATTTGAACTCAAATGATAGAATGGAGCCGGGATTGTTTTTCCCCAGATTTTATCGCAGTAACCAAAGCCGCTCTTAGGCGAAACGGCATATTCTTCTTCGTCTAAAACAATTCTTCCAGAATAATTGCAGATAACGCCACCAGGAAGCCAGAAATTTTCTTCCTGAGAATCAGAAATTTCATCAAAATCAATCATGCGTTCGTAGTGTAAATTCCACGAAATTGAACCTGCCTGGCTCATGTACTCAGGATAATTTACTGAATCTGATTTTGAACATACAAGGGCACCGCTTAAAGTATCATCAGAAAAAAGATTGTCTTCTACTTCCATACAGAAACGGCGTTTATCACATTTAAGGCGTTTAGGCGGGTAAAAACAGTTTATCTGTTTACGTTCTTCACCGTAAATTCCGGCGCGGACTGCAACAAATGAAGGAATTACAGCCTCTTCTGCACTCTGGTCTTTTACATCTATATTGCCTGTGAGGGCTGCCTGTAAGTCATCTGCTTTAATTTTCGGGCGTGATTTCTGTGTAAGGACGAATTCGTCAGGGGAAACGGCAGGGTTTTCTACCAGAAGTTCGATAAAGAAAGCTGCTTCGGAGCCGGTCGCAATGCTTCGCGCATTAAAAAAATAACGCCAGCAGTCAAGCCCATTCTTTTTTAAAGCCCCTTTAAGCTTATATCCGTTTTTTTTAACTGTCACCTTTGAAATCGCCATATATCAACCCTTTTAAAAGACTTCGATACATTTAATATCGGCAATTTCATTGCGGAATTTAGACTATTTGAATAATTTATCTATAGTTTTTTTGATTTCGTTTTTGTCTGTAAAGTGCTCATCAAGATATTCGAACGCATTAACTGCATCCCTCTGAACATGTTCATACCAGATTGAATATAATTCAGACTTAATCTCATCTCCAGGATACGGAGCTCCCTGAATGTCAGATACGAGATTTCTCATTATCTCGATGCATTTTGCTACTTCTTTATCCATAATTTCCTCTTCCCTCAACATTAAAATTATAATCTAAAAAAGTTTTTTTTGCTAGTTTTTTTAGCTGAATTTGAACAAAGAACCGCACATTTTGCCGTTTTTAAAAACGAGTTGTAGACACTTACGGCAGCTTTATGCATGTCCTCTGCATTGATTTTAAGTGTAGTTTCAATTCTAAAACGCACATCTTCGTTTGAAATACAGTATAAAGTTCTATTGAGTGCGATTCCGCCTTTAGATTTTGGAGTTTTTGGAGTAAGATCATAAGAGAAAACTCCGATATCTGTTTTCTGGACTTCCTCATCACTAAATTCTCTTTCAGATGCGGTTTTTAAACACTGTTCAATAAGCGAGATAGATTTTAAAGGATCCGGATCACGGTAAGTCATGATGTTAAAAATTTTTTCAATCGAATCAACATTCGAATATGCGCCGTATGCACCAGAAATTGTCCTTATCTGTTCCCACAAAAGAGAATTTGAAAGCCAGCTGGACAGAACATTCTTTGCAACAGCTTCGCGCGTTCCGTAAACAGAATCTGATGTATCAAAAACACATGCAGAAAAACCAACCTGAATGTCTTTTGAATAGCACTCAAGCTTTTCATCCGGCATTCCATATTGGCGTGTAAGCTTTACAAGCGAATCATAATTGCATGACGGATTTCTGTTTTGAGGAGCCTTAAGGTTAAGACGTTTTGCAAAGGCTTTAATATCATTTTTAGCACTTTCTACAGAATCCTTATCGCATGTAATATATATGAATGCTCCGGAATTTACGATTTTCTTAAAAATACTTTCCATTCTTGCAGAAATCATTTTTATGTTTTTATTCTTTCTATAAAAGTTGAATGCACTCAAGCCTGCAACGATTTCGTCTGCCGCCGTACTTGCAGTTTTTTCTGCGCTGCATCTGTCTACAAGATATTTATAACCGGATGAAGATATCGAATCAGAAAAATCTTCGATGTACTGGTCAAAAAGATTTTTCATTCTCTTTTTGTCGTAAAAATCAGGAGAAGTAAGACATTCATAAAGAAAATCAAGACACTGTGATGTCATATGATTAAGAGTCTTGATTCTAAAGTACAGCCAGTCTCTTCCTGCAAAATTATATTCTTTATATTTTTCTGCAAGCTGTGCAGTTTTAGGAGATTTAGAAAGAGAACCTGTTTCTGTTCCGCATGAAAAAGCACCTGCAGTTTTGTTTATGATTGTCTGGCATTGCTCGTAAGTTTTATTACCCCAGCCTATTTCTGTAATTACGCTCATTAGGAATGCAACATAAAAATAATCTTCGCTTTCAAGGACATCAATAGGGAATCTTACATCAAGATAGTTTATCGAATTTGTCGGCTGGACACAGATTCCAAAAGGAATTTTACAGTCAGAGCCGGCGCTGCTCGAACCGGAATCACTTGAGCGCGCGTTGTCCACACCTGCATTTTCCGACTCGTACTCAAGCCATGAAATATCACAGGTTATATCAGGTATTTCGTATTTTAAAGTCTTTATGTCTATAGTAGGAAGACATTTTACAAGTTCAGATTCATCTTTCTGCTGGTATTCTGTAAGTTTTTTATTCTGTTCGAAAACTTCCTGTTCGGAATATATTTTTTTAAGGCGTTCGATATTTTCTTTTTCCCGGTCTGCCATGAGCTTTGTGTATTCTTCTGTCGGCGTAACGATTATTACTGAACGCATTTTATTATCAATGAAATATTTCTGCATGAGTTTTTCAAGATAACGGCTGTCTTTACTTAAACGCTTTTTAAATCTGTCAAATGCTTCCTGAAGACGAAGATATGTATCAAGAGGCTTTCCGTAAACCCATGACCTTACAACTTTTCTCATAAGTGTAAGTGAATACGGACCAAAATCTCTCTTTACTTCTTTTAAAACAAATTCTGCACTCAAAAGTGCACTGTCAAGATCATCTTTATTTATTCCGTTCTGGATTACTTTTTCGATTTCAGAAAGGATAAGTAAACACATTTTATCCTTGTTCTTTAATTTGATTCCCTTTAAACCAAACGAAATGGTCCTGAATTTTGTTCCGCCATCAAGACCAGATAAATCATCAATATCAATACCAAGTTCAGAGTTAATGAGAGCTTTTCTCAAAGGAGATCCGTCGTGACCAAAGAGAATACTCTGAATCAGATTTGTTTCGATGTAATCATCAAGATTATTACATTCACCAAGATACCACGAAAGACAGATTGACGGATCTGTAACTTCAGAAACTTTAGGCCCGATTCCGTAAAACTCTTTAAGCTCATCAAATTTCTTAACCTTCTGCGATTTGATTATCTCAAGCGGAGTTTTTTTTGTTACAATCTTTTCACGCTGTTCAAGACGATCAATAAAATTCTTCTGAAAAAAATCAAGTTGTTTTTTTGTCGGAATATTTCCGTAAAGAAATATAAGACAGTTTTCTGGAGTATATTTTTCTCTGTAAAATTTCAAATATTCTTCATATGTAAGTTCAGGAATTACAGATGGATTTCCGCCGGAACTTAAGGCATATATAGTTCCGTCATAAAATGCTTCTGAAAGCACATCGTCTTCTGCATTAAAAAACTGCGAAAAAACGCCTTTCATCTCGTTATATACTACACCCTGAATCGAATAATTCTTATTTTCATCAACTGTAAGACGGTAAGCTTCCTGTAAAAAAGCTTCTTTCTTTAAGTTAGGAAAGAAAACGCTGTCTGCATAAACCGAAACGAGGTTAAAATAATCATCCTCGACAACAGAACTTACAGGATACATCGTATGGTCACAACCTGTAAGCGCATTAAGATATGTGTTGAGCGATTGATTTTCCATATGAATGAACGGATCTTTAAGAGGATACTTTTCTGAGCCGCATAAAGACGAGTGCTCTATTATATGAGCAACACCGTTCGAAGTTTCTGGCGGCGTTCGGAATGAAAAACAGCAGAGATTCTCCTTGTCCTCGTTTAAAAGATGATAGACTTCAAGTCCGGTCTTCTTATGTCTTAAATGAATTGCCTGTGAATCACAGTCGGCAATATATGTCTGATCAAGAAACTCAAAAGTTCCAAAATCCTCTTTTGATGCATCAAAATTATACATAAATCTCATCATCACGGCCCTTGATTATAAGTGAGCCGTCTTCCCATGCATGTCTAAGATGTGCGAAAAATTTCTGGGTAATTTCATTGCAGTCTTTCTTGAGCATTGGTTTTCTAAATGACTCTTCTTCGAGAATCAGCGAAGCTCTTGCCTGAGAAACATTGCTTAAAATCTTTTCCCTGAATTCTTCCGGTTTATCACCAATAAGGTATGCAATATCCGTATCATTGTATTCCCTAAGATATTCCTGTATAAACCTGTCATCGCTGTTAAGAACATCATCAATAGTAAACAGACGCTCCTGAAGGTCTTCGGCAAGTTTTTCGTCGTTTTCGGCAAGCGCAGAAATAATTTCTTTTTCCGAAGAAAAATCCATCTTCTTTAAAATCTCTGCAAGAACTCCCTTTCCGTCAATTGCATTTGTTTTTATATCAATCTGTCTGAGCGATTTTTCATGAATTGCATTATCAACACGCTTTAACACGTCCGGCGAAATCTTTTTTGCGTGTGCAAGCTGAATGATAACTTCTTTTTTATCTGCAGCCGGAAGAAGCTTGATTACAGAAGCAGCCTTTTCGGGCTTTAAATAAGAAAGGACGAGCGCGCGGACTGTATTTGCCTCTTCTTTTAAAAGTTCAAAAATCCTGTCGCTTTCTTTGTCTTCAAGATATGAAAAAGGCTTTACTTCTTCTTCGATGTTAAGACGGTCCATAAGATCTTTCGCGCGCTCTGCTCCAAAAGCTTTTTCAAGGATTGTCTGCGCTGTATGGGTTCCGCCGCCCTCTTTAACTCTTTCTACTACAGAGTTAAATTCTTCGAGGATATCAAGGGCTTCATCCGGGTCTATCGTACGAACCGCAGTAATTTCAGGAATAATTTTTTCTGTTTCTTCCTGAGTAAGATGTTTCATTACAAGGGCGGCCTGGTCAACTCCGATAAGAATAAGGAATTTGGCAACCCTGCGGTATACGTCTTCTTTTCCATCCTCTGCAGCAGGAACTTTTAAAAGTCCGCCGCTTGTAAGCGCTTCTGCCGCAGCCTTTACCTGAGGGTCAGGAATATATTTTTCTTTTTTTTCGGATTTTACAGGAGAGTTATGCAAAGTCACAGAAGCTTTAGATGATTCTTTTTTTGTTCCGCCAGTCTTTACACCGTCTGTCTTTGCTCCGGCAGATGTATAAGCCTTTAATCTTAAATCATTTAAATCCATAGTCTTCCCCACCTGAAAAATTTATTTTTTATCAACCTGCTGTTTAAATAACAGCGAATGTGCCTCATTAAGCGTTTCCTGAATATCAGTATCAGGAGTCTGTCTTCCTGCAATTCCATATTGAAATTCAATTTCAAAATTTGCAATCTGCTCATCACGTATTGCTTCTTCAATTCTTTCCATTACACGGCGTGCAGCATCAAGCTCAGTCGGAAACAAAAGAACAATATGACCGTTTTCGTATGCAGCAAAATCGCTCGCCCTTATTCTGTTTCTTATACATTCAGAAACATTAACAAGAGCCATATTATTATTTAAAACATGAGAGTCGTTATCCTTTATTTTTGCAGAACAAACTGCAACCGAATAAGGAAATCTTCTGTACATATTTATTTCACGGATTTTTCTTGCAAGAACATGCTGTGCATGAAGCCCGGTAATATTATCTGTCATCGATGCCTGCTGAATATCAGAAAATTTCTTTACGACGTTTGAAATATCATTTATGATGAAAAAAGAACATATTGTTTCGTTTTTAAAATATCCGAGTCTGTGATATTCAAGCTGACATGTAGATTTTGAAGAATTCTTTCCTTTAACGAGAATCTGATCAACCGAAAAAGAATCATACGGCACATTTCCAATCGGAACATAATCAGAAATAAATTTTTCCATCGTAAGATGAAAGACATCTTTAGAATCAAATCCAAAAAATCTTTTTGCACTTTCATTAAAATCAACAAGAAGATCATCAGCATTAAATACAACACAGTAGGCAGCAGTCTGTTTAAAAAGAATTGATCTTAATGTCTTTCTGATAAACCACGGCTTATCTTCGTAAACAAGCATATAATAACAGTAAGGAAGAATATAACAGAAAAAGCTCAGTTCAAAACACAGATAAGAAGGATTATCTATAAACTTTATAAAGAAAACAAACTGAAAAACAAAAACAAGAACAATAATTAATTCATGAATTGAATTTATTATAGAACGCATTACGATTCTCATAAAATCGAGAAGCGCATATATGAAAACCAGTGCAAACCAGCAGAATGCATATATATCCCAGAGCTCGCCTGGTTTAAAAACTACAATGCGCTCTCCTTCCGGAGAATTGGAAATTACATTGTAAAACGGTCTGATAGGTACTATTATGTATTCGAAAAACTGCTCGTTCGAAACATTGATAAATGAAATTGAACACGAAATTGCAACGATAATCGAAACTATAAAAACCGCTAGTTTCGTATAATGCGATTTCCCTGCAAAATTATTTACCTTTATCTTTGCAAAAACACCTATTTCAATAATAAAAAGAGCAGCAAACCCACTCAAACATATTTTGGAAAATAAAAAGCCCATCTCGCCGAAATGCAGAAAAAGCATATTTAAACCGGCAAGCACGATTATGAACATTGATATAAGCTGAATCGATACAAATACGCCGTCACCTTTAGCCTTATGCGTAAGCCCATGTCTTAAAAACAGGGCCTGGCTAAGCAGAACAAGAACATAAAATGTAGCGAAAAACTGTATTACCATGCGCTGTTTAGTCCGTCCGGTTTAAGCTGAAAGTGGCTGAACTCCATAGTAAACGAAGCTCTTCCCTGTGTCGCAGAACGAAGGTTTGTGGAAAAACCGAACATCTTTGCCATAGGGGCCTGTGCGTGAACAAGTTCACCAGAAGCTTTAGAATCCTGTCCCATTACCATTCCGCCTCGCTGAGTTACCTGGCTCATTGCCTCTCCTACAAACTCTTTAGGGCACGAAATTTCTACGTTCATTACAGGTTCAAAAAGCTGTGGGTTTGCATCATGGCATGCTTTATCAAAGGCTGCTGCCGTACACGAAGCAAATGCAAACGGTGTCGAAGTCGTTTCATTGTAATCGATTGCCGTAACTTCGACCATCGTATCTGTACACGGATATCCGTACTGGATTCCAGAATCAAGTGAACTTTTTACACTCTGTTCAATTGCATCGATAATTTCATCAGGAACTTCTTTGCGTGATGCAGTAAATAAATAATCATTTCCTTCGCCCTGATTACGTGGAGAAACCTTAATAGTAACACCTGCAGTATTTTCTTTACCTGCAAGTACTTTAGAAAATTCTTCTTTTGCAGAAGCTTCGGCAGTAACGGCTTCGCGGTAAGTAACCTGAGGAGCACCTACACGGCACTTAACTCCAAAGTCATCTTTCATTCTTGTAACAAGAACATCAAGATGGAGTTCACCCATTCCGCTTATAATAAGCTGACCTGTTTCCTGATCTTCATGATGAGTAAATGTCGGATCTTCTTTAGAAAGAATTTCAAGAGTTTCATTCATCTTGTCACGTTCGCTTAATGATTCAGGTTCGATTGCAACAGAAATAACCGGCTCAGGAAATTTTACGCTTTCAAGTAAAACAGGAAGTCCTTCTGATCCAAGAGTGTCACCAGTCTGTGCAAGTTTAAGTCCGATAAATACTGCAATATCACCTGCACTTACACTGTCCATCGGTTCTGATTTATCAGCGTGCATACGTAAAATTCTGTTTACGCGCTCTCTTTTTCTTTTTCCGACATTAAAGACTTGAGTACCTGCTGCGATTTTACCCGAATACATTCTTACATAGCAAAGTGATCCCATTTCTCTGTCATACTGAATTTTAAAAACAAGACCTACAGGCATTCCGTTTTCTTTGCAAGGAACTTCAACTTCTTCTTCTTTGTCTTTTTTTACATGAACTCCCTTTGTTGCAGGAACATCTAAAGGACTTGGAAGATAATCAACAACTGCATCAATCAACGGCTGTACACCCTGATTATGGCGCGCACTTCCCATCACAAACGGAACGAAAGTGCGGTTTATAGTTCCATTACGGATTGCCTTTTTAAGCTGATCGTTAGAAATTTCACCGCCTTCAAGATAAATCTCTGCAAGTTTATCATCACTTGATGCTACCATGTCGACAAGTTTTTCGCGCCATTCCTTTGCCTTTTCAAGACGAGATGCGTCGATGTCGGACTCTGTAAATTTTTCGCCTTCGGATTCAGCATCCCAGCGTATTTCTTTCATCTTTAATAAATCGATGACGCCTTCAAAATCAGGACCTTCACCTATAGGAATCTGGAGTGCAAGACAGTCAATTCCAAATTTGTTGTGAACATCTTCCATCGAGCCAAAAAAATCAGCACCGATTCTGTCCATCTTGTTCATGAATGCAATTCGAGGAACATTAAACTCGTCAGCCTGCTTCCATACAGTTTCTGTCTGAGGCTGAACACCGTCTACTGCACAGATTACGGCTACAGCACCGTCAAGAACTCGAAGCGAGCGCTCAACTTCTGCAGTAAAGTCTACATGTCCCGGAGTATCGATGATATTAATCTGATAATCTTTCCAGTAAGTTGTAGTTGCAGCTGAACAGATTGTAATTCCACGTTCCTGTTCCTGCGCCATCCAGTCCATTGTAGCCTGGCCGTCGTCAATTTCGCCTATTTTATGAATTTTTCCAGTGTAATAAAGAATTCGTTCTGTGGTCGTAGTTTTACCGGCATCAATATGAGCCATGATTCCGATATTACGCATTTTTTCTAATGACATATTTTCCCCTTAAATCCCTGACGGGTCCTCTTTAAAAAAAGAGATACAATAACTTTACTATTATAAAGGAATTCTGGTGATATGTCATCAGGTTTTTTAGGTACAAAAAAAACGCGCCCTTAAAAACGGACGCGTCATGTAAGCCGCGCGATTCAATAAATTAAAGAGCTCGGCCTTGTAAGCCGCGCAGTTATTAAAATAAAATGCACGGCTTTATTTAAATTCACTTAAAAACAAAAATTAGAGCACGCAGATTGGAACGAAAGTTTCTGCTTTAAGAGATGCACCGCCGATAAGACCACCGTCGATATCTGGCTGAGCAAGGAGCTCTGGAGCGTTAGAAGCTTTCATAGATCCACCGTACTGGATGATTACTTCGTCTGCAACCTTCTGGTTGTAGAGTTTTGCAATGTAGCCGCGGATGAACTTGTGGATAGCCTG
>JAEEGL013160026.1_pt1 | contig 33988 bp, 20 predicted proteins | sample 9134231 | NCBI WGS metagenome assembly JAEEGL01 (sample SAMN16246548, study PRJNA631951) | gut metagenome | biome: gut microbiome; feature: rumen; material: fiber-attached | host: Bos | place: Iran: Karaj | collected 2018-10 | reverse complement strand
GGGAAAGAACATCGTCGCCATTCGCGGCAATGACTGTGGTCATCTGCCCTGCGGCATCCTTGCGCGAATCCATCTGGGTGAAACAGTCATGTATACGGGAAGGTCATGGAAGACCCTTCCCGCTGGCGACGAGAAGACGCCGCCAAATTTGACGGGAGCCGACACACGGCCAGCCTACCTTGTCGCCCCTCTCGGCCAAGGCGCATGGGGCGAAGGCGTCGCTCTGCCGTAGAAATATGGAATAGGAAGGGCAAGGGAATACGTTCGGTTGTGGATGTCTGCCGACATGGAACGGGATGGCGCAATCGGCGCTGACGAATAGACAACAACGAGACATGAAGCAGCGAGCCTGCACGAACGTATGCGGGTTCCCCCTCACGAGAGCGGTCGCGTGGCGATCCTCCCACTCCAGATTGACGCCGTCAGAGATACAGAAGGCCGTCCAGGCGCAGCTCCTGAACGGCACCCATCGTGCTGAAGACGAACAAGATGGACTTCAACGGGCAGGACGCCTACCAGAGCTTCAAAACGCACGTTGGTCTAGACGCCCTATTTTGAAATGACCACGATCGCCGCGTCCTCGGGCGGGACGGCAAGGCGGCATGTGATGTGGACTCCGTCATCCGTCAGCGTCCGCCATGGCTTGTCGCAGTCGGCAACATGCTCCGAGAGGACACGTTTCCTGTAGCGCACCACAGGATGGATCTCCGTCTCATTGGTGTTCTGGATGACAATCACCGTATTGTCATGTTCATCCATGAAGCCGATGACGCGGCCTTCGGACGTGCTGGCGGCCCCGCCCGTCATCTCCCCCATGACAAACGCGATGGACTTGTTGATGAGCTCGCTGATGCTTTCCCTGCCAATGGAGTCGTATTGATGCAGTTGGGAGTCTCTCACGAACATCGGCGGGACGTTGCAGAAGACGGCGCGAGCGACACCATTGCGCTTCGTGAGCAGCACGGGGACCTCGGCGTCTATGAGCGTCTCCGCGCCGTCGGCCGCATACCTTCCCGCGCAGAGCGGCTCCTCGCAGTACTCTTCCAGACGGAAGGGAAGCAAATCCGTCGCATGCAGATTCGTGACCGATTGGGGCTCGGCAAGCGGCTTAACGCCGAAAATGTCCTCAAGTCCCGTGGCATCCTCGAAAAGCAGAAGGTTGACGCCGGCGGCATGAAGCCTTCTGATGGCGCCGACCTCCTCGGCCGTCGCTCCCGTAAGTGGCGGCAGCACAAGCAGATCCGTGTCATCTGGCGTGAGTTTCGCCAATTCGCCAATGTTGATCTGGAAGCCGGCAAGCTGTCCGGAGCAGCGTGACATCTCGTATGCGAACGGCACGGCCTCGAACCCAGACTCGCGGACATGGCGCATGAATCTCGTGAAGGAAACCTTGACGGTCCCACGGGACGTTTCGCTGAAGACGAACGTGGCAGACTTGATTGGACGCACGGGCTTATGCTCCACCACATGCCGCCAGGCACGGAGCATGTGCTCATAGTATTCTCGGCTGAACGTGCAGACCTGGAAGCCGTGCTTGCTCCAATAGCGGAACTCGCCGTCCAAAAAGTGGCCGGAGGCGAAGGCGTAGTCGAAGCAGACCAGCTTGAAGCGGCGGGCGGGATTCCCCTCGGAGAAGCCAAACGGTGGATGCGCATAATAGACCGCCCCGTCCGGACATCCCTGTATGCCATTGGTGTAGTATTCTGGATAGATGCGCGCGTAGGGCAGAACCATCAGCGCGGCCGCCAGCATATACGTTCCACGCACAATCGGATAGGAGCACGAGTACGGATAATCCTCATACTGGAAGAAGCCGACCATGTCGTCCGTCAGATACATGGACTGGTGCGCCTTAATGAACTCCTGCCCCTTGCATTTTGCGCAGTATATGTTCGCGGGGCCGTAGCCTGAGAACCGAATATGCGGCTGCAGCCTGCGCATGTCGTCAAGAGACGTCTGTATCTTCTTCGCCATGTATTGGTTGCGGAACTCCAGCCATTCGCTCCAATGGAATTTCGCGAGAATCTCGAAATTGTGGTGGCTCAATTCGGGGTCGCCTTCGCCAAAGCCGCCATTGATTAGGGCGCTTGTCGAAACGCTGTCCACTCCCCTGCCCTCGGCGACAGCCGTCTCAAGTTCCCTTATGTTGTTGTCGTCATAACGGGGATCCGGATACATGCGAAGGAACTCGAGAAGCTGGGGAAGCCGGCCGCCGCCGTAATTGGAGCGGGCGTAAAGCTGCACGAACTCAAGCTCCTCCTTATTGCTTATGTAGTCCGCCTGAGCAATCAAGTCCATGTTGTCACGCATCATGGGTTTGTCGGCACACCGTGACGCGAGCCACAGGAACCATTCGCGGCGGTATGCGTGGACTGTCGGCGCGACGTTGTATTTTCGCGCAGCGACAGGCAGGAAGTTCGCGCATGCCATGTAGTGCCCCTCGTCAACGCGGGCGACGTGCCACGGGTCGAACGAGTCCGTCTCCAGGCCGCGGGTCTCCGTCCGTGAATCGTAGAGGTACGGAAGGCCCGAAAGAAGCGGTGGAGGAAGGGCATCCTCGCCGCGTCCCATCACCTCGAACGCGCAATAGTCCTCCAGTTGGACGCCAGTGGCGTCAACGCTGCGCAGGCGCAGATGATAGACTCCCTCGGCAAGTCCGCGGAGGTCATCGCAGCGCAGCGCGGCCGTGCGCAGCTCAAAGTCGGCAACTCTGCTTGTGGAGAAGGTGACCTTGAACGGAACGGAACGGAGTTTCGTGAAGAAAACGTCCTCAAGGACGACTTCGTATTCAAGGGACAGAGCCTCCCGTGCACGGACATTCACGGTGAAGCAAATCTTCTCTCCCGAGAGGAAGTAATGGTTTCTGCGGGCGAAGGCCACGGCCATGTCATGGCGCGGATCCTCCTTCGGCAGACGTTCTATGATCTCCTTGTCCTCCTGGCTGGCGAAGACGATGTCTCCCACCGCCTGGCTGACGGCTCTCCCCGAATAGATGATGTCCCCGCTTTCGTCAAACAGGGTCTCGCCTGGGGAAAGGGCTGTGTTGCAGGTGGTTGTGTTGAGACAGGTTTCGGCTCCGACCGCGAAGTAGGCGGGGCCCTCCGGTCTGAAAAAGGCTATTTTGCGTTTCAACGGCCATGGCGGACGCCGATGGAGAATCTCGTAGAAATAGCCAGGTGTCATCTCGTCCTGCGCCATGATGGCCTCCCCCTGGAAAAGCGTGAACGTCGTGGCCTTGCCGCCGCACAGCACCTTGAAGTATGGATTGGCGAGGATGTCGGCCCTCATCACATGGTAGTCGCCCTCGCCCGGCGGCGTGTCACGGACACCACCCGACAGGGTGACGGTGGCGCAGGTGCAGTCACCAAAGTCCTCAAGCTCAAGGTCGCAGAAAATCGAATCCGGCAGGGACTCTTCGGGAAGCCGAACGCGCACCGTCCTGCGGTTGGTTCCCGTGGGAAGCGAAGGAACCGACACGGTGAAATGGCTGACCGTGAACAGGTCAAGGAAATGCTCGCGGGCCAGACAGACCTTCCCGGCCTGCACAGTCTCGAACTCAAACGAGTTGTCCATGCCCGCAAACGACACGGTCGCCTTGGGGCCGACGCATTCAAGCCGCGCGAACATCGTCGCGCCAAGGACGGCGTCTGGAATGCCTCCATCATGCGTGACGATGCTCAAGGGTGTGAAGATGTTGTCCGCCACGCGGCCGAATTCCACCTTGCACTGCGCCGGCTCGCCCATGCAGGAGAGTCGCACGGCGTCGCCCTCGCGCCTGAACCGGTCATAGTGGAAGAGGAGAATGAACGTGAACGCATGCGAGACTCTGTAATTGACGGAGAAGCCGATTTCCATCCGGACGTCCGTGACGTCTGGAATGACGGGAATATATTTGTTTCCGGCGGAAAGCAGATCGAACGCCCCTTCGTGGCCCACCCATGCCGCCGTCGGCATACTGGAGTTCCGCTCGACATGCCAGTTCGCCGGCAGCCCCTCCTGCAGCACGTCAAAGTCCTCCTTGAAAAGAACCGGCCAGTCTGTCGCGCTCTTTTTCATGTCAGTCGTTTCCTATCGTCATTGCGCCTGGAGGAGTTCCCCTTTAACGGGTATTGAATACCGAGCACCCTGTGTTGCATTGGTTGATTTCCTTTTCCATGGCCTCAGCCTCTATCTTCAGGAAGCCAGACGGCTTGGCCGCACAGGCCAGAAAAAGTCAGCCAACTGAACGGCCGCCATTGCCGCCGTTGCCGTCCGCAGACTGCCAATTCCCTATTTGAGGAGCAACTCGCTTTTGGTCTACGGCTGCACACGCCATGAGAGGCGGGAGACGGCAACGGCGTCCGTCCCTTTCATCTTGAAGAGGATCAAAAGGAAGCGGCCCTTCTTTTTGCCCAGCTCCGCGCCAGTCACACTGCCCTCGAAATCCGTCCATCCTGTCGAGGAGGGGGTTCCATCCCAGATGACGGTTTGCCCCTGCACCCAATCGCCGTTCTTCTGCTCATAGACAATTGCGCCGATCCGGCCTGTCGTCGCGCCTTCGGGAAGAGTGGCGCGAATGGTGAAGACCAGCCGTTCGTCGGGCAGGATTCGCTGAACCATGACAAGCGCGTGGGCAAAGGGATATGCCTCCGGCACTCGGTTCACAATGGCCGCCTCGCCGCGCACGGCTTCGCGAACCGAACCATCGCGGGCGGTTATCCTATTGATGGACAGGGAATTGGAGCGTCCGCTCAAGCTCACGTCGCCAAGACGCATGACCTTTATGTCACCAATGAGGAGCGACTCGTCCTTCTCAAAGCCCGTCAGCCGCAATTTCAGATTGAGGCCGTCCTCCGTGTCGTTCACGCAGCGAACCTGCACGAACGTATGCGGGCTCCCCTTCGCGAGAGCGGTCATATGAAGATCCTCCCACTCCAGGTTGACGCCATCGGCCTGCAGCCATGCCGACATGTCGCCTTTCGCCGCCTTGGCCTCAGCCCGCACCGTCACACTCACCATCCAGATTCCAGGCCGGAGATCCTGCGTCATCTGGAACGCGGAGACGTGCCGCAGGACGATGTCATCGGGGTCAGGGTCGCCGTTCGGACGGCCTGGCCAGACTCGAATGGCGCGTCCCCCCTCAAAGCCGTCGTCATCTACCTCCTCATAGGGGAGGCTTGTATCTATCTTACTGGAGTCCAATGGATTAGAGAGATTTACATTTGAGAAGGCGTTTTCAAGCCTCTGCTCGACAATGTTGTTCAGCATGGCACGCGTCTCCGCCGGAATGCATTCCATCGCCGCAATTCGCCTCAAGGACTCCGTGACGGCGGGGGCGTTTCTGAACGCGGCCGCCTTGCCGAACTGCTCCGCCAGAAGCGACAGCTCCTGATAGGCGTCTCGGCGTCCATAAACGTCCTTTTGGTCGAAATCCGGCTCCTCCAGGAAGTAACGCTTCACGCCGCGCCATGCGGTGAAAAGCTCCTCTGCGCGGGAGGCGAAGTCATCGAGCATTCTTTTGGCGTTCACCGCATCCGGAAGCTCTCCTGATTCGCACGACATATAGGCGATCCCCTTGAACATCGCCATGCAGTCCAGTCTCTCGAAATGCCTCAGGAGAACCTCCGCCCGCGCCTTTTCGCCGTCCGTCACGGCGCAGGCGCGAACCTGTCTGGCGAGGTTCAGGAGCGTTTCGGAGAAACCTGGCGTCAGCGCAAAGAACTGGCTGGCATAGGGAGCGCTATATATGTAGTTGCGGGCGGCCCAGAAGGGGGACTCCTTCATCTCCTCCGTGCGCCAATAATCCGTGCATAGCCTATAAAGCTCCCGAAGCGGTACCTCTGCGGCCTTTCCTGCGAAACGTGTAAACCATTCTGTCAGAATGACATCCGTATCCGCATTGACATCCTCCAGCAGCCGCGACGTGAGATATGTCTTGGGGCCGTCTAGCGCGTCCGGCATGGAGTTCTCGCCGAAATAGGCGCGTCCGCCGTTGGCGTACAGGAACTTGAGACGCTGGGCGCGGTTTGCGAAATCCACACGCGGAATCCAGTAGCCGCCACCCCATGAATAGTCCCATATGCCGGTCTCGCGGACATTCTGGCCCCACCGCCGCATGACATCCTCATGCCGCCTCCGGACGGCCGGGTCAATCGCCGCCGAATGGCTGTCCAGCGTCATCATCGGAACGACGGACGGATGCACCTTGAAGGCCGGCGGAATGATCGTCGCCGTATAGGCGAGAAGGCCGATTCTCAGTTTCGGGAACTCCTCCGCAAGGGCCTCCGCCACGCGATTGACGAAGGTGTAGTAGCTGGCGGAATGGTTCGTTGGATCGTTGGAGAAGATGGACTTCTCCGCACCGGCATTCATCGCCTTGCAGGCGTCGCATTCACAGAAACCGCTGTTGTCGTTGACGCCCAACGTGATGGAAAGCATCTCTGGGTGCTTGCGAAGATGCTCCCGTATATTCTCCGCCGCCAATCTGGCCGTCTCCGGATTCGAGTAGCACGGCTGCCATCCCATGTAGGGGTTGTCGCCTGGCCGAGCCAGCTTCTTGCCGTCGATGACGGGCATGATCGCCTCCGGCCATCCTTGGCCGTTGTAGTAATCGACTGGAAACGCATAGATCGGAATGCCGTGGGAGTACTTGAAGAGCCTGTCGTCAGTCAAGCCGAGCTCGCGCCGATGCCCCATTGCGCCATAGACGTCGCGCAGCAGTGTGTAGTTGGCCGCCGCATTCTTTCGTGGTCTGATTTCGATGGCGACATCGCGCCTTGGCTCGAACTGGAACATGCACCGCTCCGTGCCGAGGAAACGTGCGTCGCAGCCCTCCTCCAGAAGTTGCCTCAACGCCGTGAAAAGCGAAGTCGTCGTCGCAACCACCCGCATCTCGTCCTCCTGCGGAAAATCCATGCTCCAGTTGAAGCGCGTGTCAAGCGCGTCAATCGGCTTCAACTCGATGCGAATCCGATTCATGGTGGATGCATCTCCATTGACGGGCAGCTCTGCTCCCGTCACCGCCTTCAGATGACGGTTGAACAGCTCAAGGTCCTGCCGCACGGACTCCGCCGCCTCCACGTCCGAAATCGTCCCGACGCGAAACGACGCTCGCGCCGCCCCGTCCTTCACCAACGTGAAATCCGCGCCATGAACCGCCGATGCAATCCTGACCGACAACAGTGTCACAAACAATCTTTTCCAGCTGAATGCCATCGTCTTTTCCTGTTCCTTTGCAAAAAGCCTTCAGAAAGCAGCCCCAATTTCATCATCATAAGATAATGTATCTTTTGAGAACATGAAAGGCAAATCGCTTCAAGAAGCCAAAGGTTCTGAATCATTATGCATTACAAAAGGCAATTCATGCGTTCAAGTCCTTAAGTAGCTCATCCACATTTGCGTAGGACTTGGCATTTGGAACATGGGCCAGACGCTCCGCCTCTCGCATGGCGGCAAGCGTCGTCGCGTTTGGTTGAGGACGTCTGCTGACATGGAATGGGATGGCTTGCTCTCGTACCGCCTGACGGAGAAACATTCCGATGGCCGAGGTCATGTTTAGCCCAAGGGCCGCGAAAAGTTCCTCTGCCTCCTGCTTCAATGATGCATCAAGCCGGGCATTGATTTGTGATGTACTCATGATGTATACCTTATGTAAATTCAATAGCTTTACACAATATAGCATTTTGCAATCAAAAGTAAATTCATGTAATATCGTGCATGAAATCTTCATGTCTCTTTTTCTGTGTATCATGTCCCTTCTTTTCTATAGACAGAAAAGAGATATGGGACGCGAAATGTGGGATACGGGACATGGAACATATCCATTGAGAAGGGTGACATAACGAACAAACAATGAAACCGTGCCTCCTTTTGCGTTTTACGACTTGCGTATAATCAAAAACGTAATATATTAATGAGAATGGAGGTTATTGATGATTGTCAACTACAAGTGTGCAGATACGAAAAAGCTCAAAGAAGAAGGCACATGCCGAAAATTCCAAACAATCGAGCGTGTTGCATTACGCAAACTTGATATGTTAGATGCAATTGTGAAATTGGAAACTCTTCGAATTCCCCCAAGCAATCATTTTGAGGCGTTGCATGGAAAACGGGAGGGGCAATACAGCATTCGCATCAACAGCCAATGGCGAATTTGTTTCACCTGGTTCAATGGCAATGTACATGATGTCGAAATCGTTGACTATCATTAAGGAGGGAAAAATGGCAAGAACGAAAAATCTGATTCATCCTGGAGAAATCCTTTTGGAGGAATTTCTCAGGCCGTTGGCCATAAGCCAGAACAAACTGGCCATGGACATTCATGTTCCGGCGCCTCGAATCAACGCCATCGTCAAAGGCATTCGGTCAATTTCAGCGGACACGGCAATCCGTTTGGGGAGATACTTTGGGACGGGCCCGGAATTCTGGCTCAATCTACAAAACAACTATGACTTGTGTATTGCCGCCACAAAATCCCAAAAGGAATTCGAGGCGATTCCACAATTGGTCGTCTCTTGACGGCACATTTATCGCACGGTGTCATCGCGGCATCAGTTCCAGCTGGCGGAGACAGTGGAGCCGGCCATGAGTCCGCGCGGGAGTGCGAGGGTTTTGGAAACGCCGCGCAGAGAGACACGAAGTTCCTCCAAAGTTTGCGTCGGATCGGCGGCAAACACGGTGTCCGCTCCAATCAGGAAGACGCCTGGGGCCTCCGTGCGGAACTCCCCCAGCTCGCCAGACGTGTGGAAGACGGCGGCAATCCCCCTGTTGGACAGGCGCACCGCCTGAAGTTCGGGCGTGTTGCGGAGCACGCAGCTGAGATCGCGCGTCGCCGTCTGCTGCGGCGTGTCCCCAGGGAAGATTCCCACACTGTAACTTGCTCCGCTGCAGTTCGTTCCGTGATCGATTCCAACGGTGAACAAGTCCAACGTGCACGGTTTGCTCTGGGTGAGCGAGCCCTGAACCTGCATCCAGTCCCCTGTCCGCTCGCCCATCGTGGCGGCGAGGCCTTTGCCGACGTAGCCGATTCCATCATGATGCACCCAGCCGTCCCCCTGGCTCACCTCGCCCCTATGGAGGCAGCAGTTCACCGTTGTCGCGACCGGATACGGGCTGGTCGAATCGATTCCCGCGCCCAACTCGTAGATGGCGTCGTCATCGAAGAAGTACGCCTTGCGGGCCGTGACGCCGTCGGTGTCCATCGTGTAGACTGCCACGCCTTGGCTTCCGTTGGTGACGCCGCCCGTGAACGCAGTCTCGCCCTGAAGGCGGGGTCTTCCATCTTGGCTCAAGGTGCTGCGGTAGCGAGGCAGAAACTCTTTGATGGAATTGGCGGGAAGAGTCGTGCCCGGAAGTCGCGTCCAGTCCCATGCCCCTGTGATGTTCAGATATTCGTTTCCGTGTCGGACAACGAGGCAGGTGCCGTCGGAGAGAAATCGTCCTAACGAATTGTCCCAGTTGATGTTATCCTCGCAGGGACGCGTCCGCACGGAGCAGCCGCGAACCACCGCCATCCATTCGGGCCGACGGTGCGCCATCACATCCGAATTCCAGAAGTGGCGGTTTCCTACGAAGTCGTTGGGAGCGTCCGGCTGGTTGCGTGCAATCACCGCCTCGTAGCGGGCGGGGCCTTCGGGGTCAACCTTTGCCAGACGCGACAGGGTTGAAAGCGTCCACGCGCCTTTTTTCGCAGGCACATTCGGCCCCAGCTGCCGCCCCATCACGTTGCACAGCATCTGGCCTTTCCAGAGAATCCATTGGTAACCGTCGAAAGCCATGAGATGAATCAGCTCCCAATGACGGTCGTTGAGCTGCCAACGCGTCCCCGCGAACTGGGTCGCAAGATGAGACATCGAGTTTAGGAAGCTCAGACCATAATTTCCAAACTGCACCTGTGCCCCATGCATTTGGTAGACGCCATCCGCACGGAGGCCATTTGTGAACAGGAGCTTTCCGTCCGTGGAGACGAGTCGCAGCTCCTGCTGGAGGATGGCGATGGCGTGTTCCGCCCAAGAGACGTTCTCGTCCAGAAGCGCGGCCATCAGACTGTTCTGCGTCTCGAAGGTGAGATTGTCCCCTGTGCTGTTGATCTGCACACGCTTCCGCGCGATGGCCTTGCAGTCCTCAAAGAGCTCTGGATTGTCCGCAAACAATTCTGGGGCAAGCAAGAGAATGTGACCGAACTGCCGCGGCACGGACAGGTCGTTGAACCACCAATTTAGGCAGAAGGGACGCCTCTGCGTCCAAAACCGCAGAGCCTTGAGGAGCGTGTCCGCGAGCACTGCATCGTGGTACAGCTCGCTGTCCTCGCGTGCCCAGGCAAGCGCCATCTGATCCATCTTGTTGCAGTGGATTGACGGCTCCCAGCCCGTGCGCTTCCTGTCCATGTAGTTGATTCCCTGAAAGGAGCCGTCGGGCAGCTGTCTGGCCCGCAGCTCCTCCAGGGCGGCTTTGCTCATCGTGCTTTTCTCTGCGTCGCCCGACACCATCGCGAGAATGCGCTTCCGGAGGAGCATCATATCCGCCTGCAGTTCGGCCGTGACCGTCTTCTGCGGAAGGCGCGGCCCCCGGTACTCGTAGAGCTCCAACGAATCCAGATCAAACTCCGCCGTGCCCGCGAAATTCCGCACTCCCAGACAAAGCTCGATGTGCTCCGCGCTTGGATAAATGACGTCCCCCGACATCAGAACCGTCCAGTCGAACGTCCCCGGCGGCGGATACGCCTTCGTCATCTCAATGGTGTCCAATGTCGACGTTTCGCGGTATCCGACCGTGATTCCCGAAAGGCCGTTATCTGAGCAGTCGCCCGAAATCAGACGCGCCTTTGCCACGAAGTTCACGTTCTTCCCGCCCCAGCCCGTCACATCCACGCTGGCCGTCGCAAACACCGTCCAATACTTCGCATCCTGTGCCGCTGCCGTCACGCGCAGAATCCGACGCCCCTCCCTCTCTTCAATCTGCGCCTCCTGCGGCAGAGTCCATTTCAGTTCCGATGCCTTCGGCAGCCTCGCCAGCTCCGCTCCATTCAACGTGCACTGCACGATCATCCATGCAATCAGCCACAAACAACAACGCTTCATCGATGTTCTCATTTCATTTTTCCATATGCTTTTCGGGAACAATTCGTCTAGAAGGCCGTATCGAATTATGGCCCCAAATGGCCGTATTGATTTTTGATTCTTCTGTGATGAATTCTTGCAGAAGTTCCACTAGCTTGCCGGAAGAATTGTCTCGCTCTTCGGGCTATAGAGTTTGATGTTGTCAAAGCGGCCTGTCGCACCGATGCGCTCTGCATAAATTACACAGTCAAGGTCGTATTCCGCCTGCAAACCAATCCAAAGCTTCGCGGAAGTGCCGAAGAATTTGCTGAGCCGGATTGCCGTGTCGGCGGTGATGCTGCGCTTTCCATGGACAATCTCGTTTATCCGTCTTGGCGGCACGCCAATTTGTCGCGCCAGTTCATTCTGCGACAGGTTCATCGGCTCAAGAAAGTCCTTTTCCAGAATTTCGCCTGGATGGACAGGTGGAAGATATTTGTCTTTATTCATGTCTTTTCTCCTAATGATAATCCTCTATTGCCACGTTCTCTGCACCGTCATTCCATGAGAAGGTCAACCGCCATTGGTCGTTGACTCGGATGCTATAGTATCGGTCTCTTCCTGCAAGTGCCTCAAAGTGATTGCTTGGAGGAATTCTCAGATCCATGGTTGATTCCGCATTGTTGAGATATTTCAACTTCCGACGGATTGCCTTTTGCAAATCCTGCGCCATCCTCTTGACGTATTTGCCGTTAAAGATTGCCTCGGCGTTTTTGTCCGCAAAACTCTTGATCATGCCTGACTCCTTTGCTTGGCAGAAGACAATATAACGTATGACGTTATACATGCAAGCTGTAAAATGATAAATATGGCGGGACGTGGGACGCGGGATGCGAGACGTGGGACGTGAAACGCGAAACTTATAAATCACTGATAAAACGTTATTTCCAATTTTTTACTCTTCACTTTTCACTTTCCTGTCTCACGTCTCACGTCTCGCGTCTCACGTCCCCCTCATCTCTTTTTACCCTCCCGTCCCCCGTCTCCCGTCCCTCGTCCCACTTTTCCCTCCCGTCTCCAGTCCCCCGTCCCACTTTCCACACTTCATGTGATGGGGCGGGACAGAAGGCATCGGCGTTCTTGCGGACTGAATTTGACTGACTATAGTAAGTGGCATTGCGCCTCTCCGTTGAATCGCCGAAACGTGAGGGCCTCATTCCATAGACAAACAAAAACGAAATCATGATAGACTATCACTCCTTTGCCTCTCAGAGCCTCACGGGAACGGAGGGAACGTACCCCGCCTATGCATCGGTCATCAGGCTTCTGCGCGACCATGCCCTGCGGCATTCGTCGTTTGTGCGTCTTCGGGAGCTTGGCCAGTCCGTCGGCGGGCTGCCGCTTGTCGCCGTCATCGTGTCGGATTTCCGCATGGCGGCAGACGCGAAGCAGCACATCCTCTTTTCCGGCGCGGAGCATGGCACGGAACGGAACGCCGCCACCACATTGCTCCTGCTTCTGGAGTGGCTTCTCTCTGGAGAGGAGGAGCCTGCGCAATATCTGCACCGCTACGAGATCGCGATCTTTCCCATCGTGAATGCGGATGGCTATGAGGCAAACGCGTTCACCAACCGCAACAATGTCAACCTCTTTGCGGACTACGCGTTTACAGAACCGCCGAGTCAGCCCGAGTCCCGCGCCCTCGCGGCATTTTTGGAGGAGATGCAGCCGGAGCTCTTCGTCAGCGTCCATGGCCATGCGCAGGATGAGACGAAAATCCGCCTTGTGGAGTCCACAGGCGTCGCCTTCACGACGCGCACCAGCCGCTGCCATTTTCCCGCGCTTGTGGAGGCCGTCGCGCAGGCGGCGGAACAGGCGGGCTTCCCCCAAGACCGCGGCGAAGCGGACTCGCAGCGCATTCTCGCCGCCCTTCCAGACGCGCCGTGGCATTCCTTCGAGTCCTTTGACCGCACGGAGGAACGCTGCACGTCCGCGCTCTGGGCCTACCATCGCTTCCATTCGCTGGCGATGTCCATGGAGGTCGTGCATCTGCAAAGTGGATTCGTGCGGCTGCGGGAATTCCTGCGCTGCGGCCTGCGTTGTTGGAACGATGGCGAAGAGAGCGGCTATCCCGTTTGGCACATCTCCCGCGCAGGACACCTTTTTCTCACGCCAGACGGCGACACCATGGAGGAGCGCCGCCGAGACCGCGTCGCCCTTTGGCAGGCCTCCGTGGGCATCACCCTCTTCCATGCCTCTCCAGAACATCTTGGACGTTTCTACGGCGGCTGCGCCATCGGCTTCCCCGCCATGCGCACCCTCCACGAGCTTTCGGAAGGCCCCTATCGAATCGCGCCGCCGCTTGAGGCTCTCCTACGACATCTAGGGAGGAACTACTCCGGCTTTGAACGCTGCAGCGCCGCCTACAGCATCGAGCCCTGCGCCCTTCCTCTTTGCCGCGATGACGCCGCCACAGCGCCACCAATGGCATCACCGCCGAAAAGCGTGCGACTGCTGCTGCGGCTGCCTCCCGCCGTCCGCCCCACCCGCCTCCAGATTAATGGAAAGGACGCGGAGCCGCAGTGCCGTCAGGATGGCCAAAACACATGGCTTGCCGTTCACGTCCCCCTGCATCCCGAAACCCCCATCGGCGACTTCCTTCTGGAGTACCCAAGGACAGTCTGAAACCCTGCCCCCCTGCGTCGAACCATCCCGCCATGCCACATTTCGCCATGCCACTTTCCCCCACGACATTCCGCCTCCTCCTTACCGTGTTCGCCCTGCTTATCGTCGGCGTCCTTCCTCTTCACGCCCAAGAGCCGCATCTGCCGGAGATCATGCTGAACGCCAATCCATCCTTTGAGACGGAGGAGGGCTGGAACCGCCCCGACTGGCTCCACAACGGCATCGAGGCGCACTATGACAACGAAGTCGCCCTCCATGGGAAGCGGAGCCTCCGCTTTGACCTCCTTCCGGACAAGCCCGCACTCTATTGGCAGAGCTTCAGTTGGGACAGCCGGCCAGGCTCTCTTCGTTGCACAGGATGGATCCGCAAGGAAAACGTCCGTGGAACCACCCCTGTCCTCACCGTCGAATTTGTCCTAAAGGTCAACGGAAAGGACGAATACAAGTACGCGGGCACCCAGCCGACGGGACGCCACGCAAACGGTTTTCAGGAATACGCCGCCATCCTGTCGGTGCCGCAAGACACGTTTGCGCTACGGCTGGAGCTTTTCACTCCGCAGGCCCCCAACGCGACAGGCCGCGTTTGGTACGACGCCGTCTCCCTTGAGAAGGTTCACGCCCCCGACGGCAAACTGGAGATTGAGCAACTCCTCCCTGGCGGGGACCAAGGAGTCTATCTTCCGGAAGACGCGCCGCCGGAGCTCATCGCCATCGTCGGCAACGGCCATGAGCAGACCGCCGCCGCCGAGCTGCGCTTTCAGGTTTGGAATTGCGAAAAGCAGACTCTGTTTGAGGCAACGCTTCCTGCGGAAATCCCCCCGCTGGGCTCCGCACGGGTCGCCTGCCGTCTGCCGAAAATGCCAGAACAGCCTGGATACCATTGGTTTAGCACCACGCTCATCCAAAATGGCGAGCCCCTCATGCGGCAAACCGGCGGCTTCATCCTCACGGAGAAACAGCAAAAGCGCGACCCGTTCTTCGGCGTCACAGGCTATGGCTTTCCAGACAAGATGGTGACGCCCATGGCGAAACTTGGCGCGGGAAGCTGCGGCTATCTCCTCTATTTCGCCTACACGGAGAATCCCCGCGGCACTTTCCATCTCGATCGGCATGTGGCTCCGCTTGCGCTGCGGCGGGACCATGGCTACCGCATCATCGGCGCATGGAACATCCAAGGCTCGGACCACGTGCGCCCTTCGTGGCTGAATCCCATCGCCCATCGGGATATGGCGGTGCCAAACGCCACATGCTACTCGCAGGAATACATTCAGGCCTATGCAGACTATGCGCGGCAGATGGCCCTATTCCTCCGCGACAAAGCCGATGAAATCTCTCTGGTTGAAGAAATTGACATCGCGCAGCACCTCACCCCCTTGGAACATGACAGCTACCTCGCGATCGTCAAGGCCTCCGCCCAGGCCATCCGTGACGCCGCGCCTGAACTGCCCGTCACCAGCGTCGGCACCGCCTCCCCCGACTTCAACCACAATCCGCCTCTTGAGGCCATGGCACACTTCTGGAACGAGCTCCACCCCTATCTCGACGGCATCGCATTCGACGGCTACATGACGCCAAACACCTTTGGAGAGGGCCGCGTCGCCACCACGCCGGAACGCAACGGCTATCGGTCAAAGCTCCTCAAGGGCCTTGGCATGGTGCAGGATGCAGAAAAGAAGCTCTTCAGCATTGACGAGGCGGGATGGGCCATCGTCTCCGCGACGCCGCTGGAAAGTCCCGTCTGGCTGGACTACGCCGCCGTTCTGCAGCGAACCTACATCCTCTCCAAAAGCGTCCCCGGCTTCCGCCATTATCTCTTCTTCAAGGTCATCAACGGCATCCGTGCGGAGGATTGGTACCTCTTTGGGGACTTCGGAGACATGCCGACGCCGGCGGCGGCGGCCTACGGCGTCGTCGCCCACAATCTCGCCTTTGCGGAAGCTCCAAAGGACGTCCCGCTGCACCGCGACATCCATGCATGGACCTTCCGTCAAGGGGAGAAGACCCTTCTCACCATCTGGTCAAGCGCTTCAGGCAAGGTCGATCTCCAATGGCGTCTCTCCGCCGCAGCGGACGTTTCGGACTTCATGGGACGGCGTTCAACCATGCCCGCCGGAGACGCGACGCTGACCTTGACGGGACGCCCCCTTTACCTCTGGTTCAATGCCCCGCAGAACACCGTCTGCCACGACCTCTCCACGGCCCGCTTCGAGCTTCCCGAACTTCAGGCGGACTTCTCCCGCACAGGACGCGAACAGGCAACCCTCGCCCTGCGGAATCTGACGGATGCCCCCCTGACGGTCTTCTTGGAGGAGACACAGCAGGAACACACCATCGCCCCCAACCAGATGGCCACCATTTCCGTGCCCGTGGACGCCACGGAAACCGCAACCGCCTCCTGCCGCACCGCCAAACGGCGTTATCTTTTCCGCAAATCCGTGCCCCTTCTGGAAGTCCCCTCCCATGGCGACGGCGCTCTGGAGCTGACTCTGGACCGTCAGGAACATCTGCATCCCGTTGATGCCTATGCAAATGGACTTTGGACGGGGCCGGAGGACCTTTCGGTCAAAATTGCCCTGCAACAGGAAAACGGAGGCCTTCATTTGGTGGCCACAGTACGGGATGATGTGGCCACCCGTGAACGGGACGGCGCCTCCCTTTGGGGCAATGACTGCATCCAGTTCGCCATCCACCCCAACGCCGCCTCATGGGATGCGGAACTGACGGGACGCCCCGGCTACACGCCCCATGACTGGGAGTTCGGCATGGCTCTCACCCCAAAGGGGCCGCAGCTCTTCTGCTATCAGGCAGCCGACTCCTCCAAACGGAAGGGCTCCCTTGTCCATGATGCGGAAATGCCATTCGAAATCACCCCGCTTCCGAACGGCGACCTGCGCTACGAGGTGCGCATCCCATGGCAATGGCTTCGCATGAAGGGGGCCCCCGGAGAGGTCTTCGGCTTCAGCCTTCTCGTGATGGACTCCGACCGCTCCGGACAGACCAGCAACTATTGGATGGCCCTCTCGGAAGGCATCGCCAACGGAAAGGCCCCCGAGAAGTTCCCTCGATTCATCTTGAAGTAGGCCATTGTCCTCTTCGTATTCCATATTATATTGTATAGAGACAAAACACAACGGTGGAATGTCCATCCGCGAATCGGTTGAGTATTGACAGCAAAAGGAGAACGCATCAATGGAAATGACATGGATATGGACGACGGAAACGGAAGCGCAGGCGGACATTTATCGCTGTTTCCGTAAGTCATTTAACATAAATAAGATAGAATGCTCAAAACCCCTCTGGATGGAGATTAGTGCGGACTCCCTCTATGACCTCTTCGTGAATGGACAGCGCTGTCCCGTGACCCAGTTTTCAGATTTTCCGCTGGATAAGACCGCCGCACGGGCGGACATTCATGGCATGCTGCGGGAAGGCGTCAATGTCATTGGCGTCCGCGTCCATTTCATCAAAGAGCGCTTTTTTACATATACTCCTGGCATTCAAGGACTTGCATTAACATTGACAGACCATTCTGGCAAGGAGCTGCTGAAGACGGACGAAACCTGGAAATGGCGTGTGGACCCCTGCTATCTCTCCGGAGCCGCCATCCGCGAGACGCCTCAGCTGGGCTTCGTCTACCAATATGACGCGCGTGGAGAGGACAGCTGGCTGGAGGCGGACTATGACGACAGCGGCTGGAAGTCCGCCGCCGTGCAGAGCGACATCAAGCGGACGATGGCCCCGCGTCCCGTGCCCTGCCTGAAGGAGCTTGAGCCCGTGGTGTCCAGACGAGTCCAGCTGGGCTGGCTGATGCGCCATAAGACGGAGGGCACCGTCGCCCACGTCTGCGAGTCCGATTTCCTCTGGCAGACGCTGGAGGCCATTACGCAACCGCTTCCCTATGAGGGATTTGAAGCAGATCTATTCCGCAAGATGTTCGCGGACGGGCATCAGCCCCTCTCCTTCAAGGTGCCGCCGGAAGGCGCGGCCTACAACGGCGTCTATCTCATTGTGGACGTCGGCAAGGAGAGCGTCGGCTATGCGGACCTGGACATCGACGCCCCCGAAGGCACCATCGTGGACATTGTGCACGGTGAGCATCTGGATGATGGCCGCGTGCGCTGCAACGTGGGCAGCCGCAATTTCGGCGACCGCTACATCTGCCGTGCGGGGCGCAATCATTTCCGCCACACGCTGCGGCGCCTCGGCTGCCGCTATATCGAACTGCACATCACGAACTTCCGCGACCCCGTCTCCGTGCATTACCTCGGACTGGTGCCCGTGGAAGTGCCGCTGCCGCCCGAAGGCCATCTTGACCTGGACGACCGCCTCTACCTGCGCGTCCATGACGCCGCCGTCAATACGCTAAAGCTCTGCATGCACGAACATTACGAGGACTGCCCGTGGCGGGAGCAGTCGCTGTACGCCTATGATTCCCGCAACCAGATCCTCTACGGCTACAACGTGTGGGGCAACTACGATTTCGTCGCCGCCTCCCTTTCCCTGCTGGGCCGTTCCTATTTCGGCAATGGCGACCTGGGCATCATCGCCCCTTCCGTGGCGGCGGACGACATGCTCATGATCCCCTCCTTCACATTGGTCTGGATCTCCGAACTCTACGAGCACAGCCTCCACAGCGGCGAACCCACCCTCTTCCGCCAGTTCCAGGACACCGTGTGGGACATCATCTCCAAAGCCCTCGCACGCAAGGAGAAAGACTACACGCTGTACCGCTCTCTCGACAATCCGAAGACGTGGAACTTCTGCGAATGGACGCCCCATCTCTCTCGGCTGGACGAGTTTCCGCAGTCCGTCTACAACCTGTATCTGTACGAGGCGATGATTTCCGCCAGCCGCCTCTATTCGCAGATCGGCAATCAGGAACGGTCGCGTTTCCTCGCGGACGCCGCCGCCGCGTTGGGGCGCTGCATCGAGCAGACCTTCTGGGACGAAGAGAACAGCTGCTACACTAGTCTGCTGCCCGGCAAAATTCCCTCCAGCGAGCATGTGCAGGCGTTGATGCTGTACAACGGACTAGTTCCGGAGGAAAAGGTGGAGCGGGTGTTCAAGACCTTGTGCAGCCGCAAGCTTATCCCATTGAGCTACAATGCGTTAGCCTATTATGTGCGCGGTCTGATGGCGGGCGATGCCACCATGCGGGCCGCCGTGGAGCCCTTCCTGCAGCAGCAGTTCGAGGGCCCCGTCCTCTCCGGCGCCACCTCCCTTTGGGAGACCGCCTTCGGCGGCGACGATTTCTGCAACGCGGGCAGCCTGTGCCATGCGTGGAGCAGCATCCATGCATACTATGCGAAGCGCTATCTACTTGGCGTCGCGCCACTGGAGCCCGGCTATCGCTGTTTTGAGGTAAAGCCCTACGCTGGAGCGCATTACCACGCCGAAGGCGCCGTGCCCACGCCCCATGGATTCATCACCGTCTCATGGACGCGCAACGGCGATGGGCTGGATTTGGAAATCCGCCATCCGGCCGGTTTGAAGCCCATCGTGGCCTCCTATCCGGAGTTCCCCCTCAACACCATCCGCTGCGTGGAGGAACCCCTCATCGCACAAAACTAGCCCGCTCCTGTGAGCACAGGATCCACAAAACGCATGAACTTGTCTACATGCTCGTCTCATAATATTTCATTATTCGCAATATTTATTGCAATTTTGATAATTCCATGGAGAAGTGCCATGGCCGTTCCGCTGCCAGTGTTCTCCTGTGACGAGGGACGCCTTGTCCAGGAGGCCGTGCCGTTGACAAACAGCGGGTTTGAAGCGGACGGAGGCTGGCAGCAAGGGGACGGCGCTCCCTTTGCCCCCTCCGCTGATGCCTATGTGGGCGACAGGAGCTGTCGGGTTAACGGCTTGATCAAGAGCGAGTTAATTGCGGTTCAGCGGGGAGACGTCCTTCGATTGGCAGCGGTCATGAAGGTCGAGAACCTGCGGACCATTCAAGTCAGTCTCGCCTTCTACGACCAAAACCGCCGTTGGCTCCGCCGCGGCTCCCCTGTCTTCGCCAGAGGGGACCAGTACACGTGGCAGGAGGTGACAGGCGAATATCGCATGACGGACGACGAAGCGGCCTACGTGACCTTGGAATTCGCGGGGGAAGGCAATGTGGACGATGTTCGGCTGTGGCGGAACCACCGTCAGTTCGCCTCAGACGACGCCAAGGCCTTCGCCGACGCGGGCGTCTGCCATCTGCCCCGCCATGACACGGAGGACCTGATGTTCTTTGGCACCCCAAGCCTGGACATTTGGATCTCCAAGGCCAGCGGACTCATGGTCCAGCTTGTCAGCAACCTTCCCGTCCCCAAGACAATCCAGCCGGCAGGAGCCAATTCCATGCAGCTCTATCTGAAGCGGGAAGCGGATGGAGCCATCGCCCTTTTTGACAAGGCGGAAGCTATTGAGCTGCAACAAGATGGAGAAAAATACACAATCCAGGCCACCGTGGCCACTTCAATGCCGGAAATAGCGGAGTTTGCCCAGGCCACTATCATCTATCATATTGATGATAAAGGACTTACGATTAACTCCGAGATTCGGGCATCCCACACGGTTCCAGAGGCCTTTCAGGCGGGGCTGCGCCATGTCTTCCCCCCCGCCGAATGGCAGCGCAGCATCCTGTTCTCACAGCCCATCCAGGCCTTTCCCCCCGACCATCCCGCCATGGCCATCTTTCAGCACGGCGTGGACGACCGATGCACGGGAAACCTCTTCGTCAACTTCCCCTGCGGCGTTCTGGAAGGCGTAGACCGCTATCTCCTTTGGGGCAGCCTGGACATGGGGCAGTTCCACCGCCTGACTCCCAACGACGTCCCCTGCCGCCTTCCCGCCTTCCAACGAAAACCCGCCCGCCTTGACCCCAAAATCCCCTTGCACTTTCCGTCCGTCATCGCCGTATTTCCCAAAACGGACTGCGAATTCACGCAGGTGATGCGATACGTCGTCCGCCACATGACCAGTTCCAACCCCTTGACTGCCAACATCTTCAAGTATCGCGAACGCCCCGCCGGCCGGCTCATGCCAGAAGGAGCCTTTGCATGGTACCATCCAGGGGGCGTCCCCCTGAACGCGGACGGATGGCGTCAGGCCCTTCTCGAACGGCGGGCGGAGAATGTCTGGTTCTCCTGGTGGGCGGACTGGCGGGAAGTCTGCCGGACCGAAGGACAGTGGTCCACCTATGACTGCCGTCATCTTTCGGCAGAGGGCCTTCGTCAGGAGATCGCCCACATGCAACAACTGGGACTCCATGTCTATCTCTATTTCCGCCAGTTTCTTGTGGAAGAGGGAACCTATGACGACAAGCCGCCCTACAAGGCCTGGCTGGGGCGGGATCCCAATGGCCAACGACAGCCCTTCATCGATTTTCCCGTGCCCAAACCCGCAGAGACCGACGGCGTAGACACCATCCGCTGGACCATGGCGGACTTCGGGAACCCCCAGTTCCGCCAATGGTACACGGACATGGTCAAACGCTGTCTGGACTATTATCGGCCCGACGGCATCGCATGGGACATGGGTTACGGCAATCTGTACAGCCGAGCCGCCCCCGAACTGGGCATCGGCGCAGGCACCGTCTGCGTTCAGGCGGAGATTTGGGACTACATTCAGGAGAAATATCCCGACATGCGGGTGGCCAGCAACGAATGCTTCACGGGGCCTTTGGGCAATTTCTCCGACTCCGTGCTCATCGAGGGGGCATGGGATGTGAGCCAGAAGAGCGAACTGGACTATCAGGCCGCCCGCGCCTACGACGTGACGGTCTTCAGCCTCCAGCTGGCCGATGACTATGCCATCCAGGCCGCCCCGAAAATCCCTTTGGACGGCTGCCGCGCCATCGCCCTGCGGGCCCGCGGCGAAAATCTTGCTCAGGTCCATGTTCTCGACAACGCCGTAAATCTGCTTGACGCCGGCTTCAAGGCCGATGGTCAATGGCATTGGATCCGCCTTCCCAAAGGAGACGCCCCCCATCTTCTCATCCCCACCATCCAGTTCCATGGCACCGCCACGGGAAACAGCGTTCTGGAAATCAGCGACCTCATCCTTGCGGAGACGGATTTCGATCCCATGCAAACGGTGAAACCGCCCACTGGTCGCGTCCTCATCGACAACGCGACGCCTGCCGGCGATTTCGTCTATTTCGCGAAATGGAACCATGGCAATGCCCAGCCCACCCGCGTCGAAAAGACGCCAGAAGGCGTTCGCTTCTCCTGCGACGCCCCTTTGGGCGTGGTGAACAAATGGTGGCAATTCACCACCTTGCGGGACAAAATCATCTTCCTGAACAAAAAGGTCATGGCGTTAGGAGCCATCTGTTCGGACGCCCAACTGCCTGCCCTTAAGGAGCTTAACGATTTTTCCGCCCGACTGGCCGCCATGCGCCACGTCTCCGAACACAAGGTCATCTATGGCAATCCCGCCGGCGTATACGGCACCTTCTGGAGCCGCGACGGCGCCGCCGCCGGCGTCCTCTTCAACGAAAACGACCACGAGCAGGCCTGCACCATCACCGTCCATCTGGAGTATGTTCCTCATCACGAGGGACTTGCGGATGAGTCCCGCAAGGTCTGTCGAGTCGGCGATGACGGAGTTCCAGTCCCCGACAACGGCAAATTCGCCATCCGCACAGAAGGCAACCGCATGGAGATCCGCGGCGTCTTCGCCCCCCATGAACTGCTGTTGCTGCGCAGCTGGTAGCCGTGCAATGCATGATGGCCCGTGCCCCCTGAACGCTCTATTCCCCATAAGGCGTGTTGATTAACCACAGAACACACCAAATAACCAAAAGCGCTCATCCGCGTTCGCGGCAAAACGCGAATTATTCTTTTCAGATGACATAAAAGAACCGCGAACTGCTTTCCCGTCAGGGAGCAACAATGGCCGCCATGACTTTGCTTGACTTAGGCCACTCCGCCGTGTCCGTGACCAGAGCCGTGTTGGGAGTGAGCTGGGTGCAGTGGAAATTGCCGTAATGGGCCTCCTCACCGTTGTTGATCAGATGAGGGAAAAGCACCTGTTCCGTCGAGCGCAGCAGAACGGCTTTGAACGGAATGGCCTCCGCAATGTACAGGGGAGCCCGGTAGCGGAAAATCTTGGTGTTGCTGCCATCATCCCGTGTGTAGACAAGATAGACCTTGCCGCCCACAAGAACCCAATGCTGCTGCGTGGAGGACATGGTCAACGGCGTTCCGTTTTCCCAACGCCAAGACATCCGCTCCGACCATGTGTCGCCGTCGGCTGAGCAGCAGACATATCCGTGCCCGTCCTCGGCCCGGATGGTGAGAGCGAAGCCGCCTTCCGGCAGCCTGATGATGGAGGGTTCGCAAAGGCCCCGTTCCACATCCAGCTCCATGTACGGGGTCATGGAGATGAACTCAAGTTCCTCGCCCACTTGACGATAACGCGCCACGACGACGGCATAGCGGTCACTTTCGAAGCCCCCGAAAATAGTCTTCTTCACGCCCAAGTAGATGGGAATGAGGACCTCGTTGTTCTCCACGAACACCAGCTGGGTGGCAGCCGTCCGATAATTGCCCTTGTGGGGAGGAAGCGGCAGGACCTTCTGCTTCGACCACCCCGTGTCCGGCCGCCATGTCACATAGAGCGCCTGCTCCGGCGGGAATTCCGGCTTGTCGCCCTTCTCCCACGCGATGTTCCCCTTGGGGGAGTAGTAGCAGGTGCAGCCGAAGACGAAGGCGGTGCCGTCATTTGGCGAGACGAAGGGCCTGATGTCCCCCATGGCGACTCGATAGGGGGTGTCCTTGAAAAGAGTCATCTTGCAGCTTTCGATTTCGGTCGGCGGCGTCCACGTCACACCGCGATCCTTGCTGAAGGAGAACAACGGATTTCCGCCGTAGTCGCTTCCCAAGTTGGCCTGCAGGGTCGCCAGCCAAGTCCCGTCCGGCAACGCCGCCACGCCGGGCACGCACCAAAACGCACCTTTTGTGTCGAAATCATTGAAATCCAGCGGAATCACCAACGGCTTCTGCGAATTCTGCGCCCCAGCGGCCAGAGAAAGGCAACTTAGTCCAATACAAAACATTCGCTTGCATGCATTCATATGCACTCCTGATAATAAAATTCGCAATTGGCAGGCTGCCCGGAGAATCCGAAAAACCGCTATCCATAAACGGCTAACAGATTTCAATAGGCCCGCAACGCTATAATTATATGAAGCTTTTTGAAAAAAACAAGAGGGCAAGAGGATTTTTTGTTGCAAAATACCTCTCTTGACAAACACGTACCGCGTCCCTCCTGTACCCTAAAAAAACTGAAATAAAATGCATAAAATTGAATTGCGATAAATGAATGGACCATTTTGACCAAAGAGAAGGCGAAAATCGTCGAAAACGGCGTCTGCAGGAGTGAAAAACGCCCTTGATTTTGGGATCGATGCCGTTTCCGTGGCCCCACGATGCCCTTCCTCGCGTTATGCATGCAACCCTGTATATTAATACCTCTCATGGCAAACATGCCAAAAACGGGCCGTTTTTTCGCATTTCGCCATTTTTGCATTTTCTTTCATTTTTATGCAACGAACCACCACGGATTACGGCTCGAAAAGTCCTCCAATTTAAACTCTGACTTTAAATTATTGACATTTTTATTGGACATCGTAACGATTCAGAACCATCCATCAAAGTTACGTAAATCAGGCCCTTTTAGGGCCTTGCAAAACACATGACATGCAAGATCACATGTCATCATGTCTCAAAAAGAGCCGCAACGCAGCTCAATTGAAGTAACTCATCAATCCGTTCGGGGTTTGACAGACTTATTTGCCTAATAATCTGCGCAAAAGCGATTATTCTGCCTATTTTTAACTGCAAAATAGGCAGATTACAAAGGCAATGAGGCAGATTCCCGTCCATTCTCCCATTTCAACAATCCACATTAACGCATTGCAAAATAGACGGTTACGCAGAAGCAGAGTATGATTTTTTTGAAACGACATTGCAGTTCGCGCTTCAGCCCCAAGGGGGCGGAGGAGCACAGTCTGGGATAAGCGTGACCGCGAAGCGGCAAGCGCACGTAAGTGCGCGACCATGCGTAACCGCTGGCAAGCGCCCGCTGTGTCCCGCCGTAACCTTGGCAAAGGCAGATAGGGCGCGCAGCCTGCGGAAAAAGGCCAATCCAAGTCCCTCTGCGCCCGCAAGGGCGCAACAGAATGGTTGTTTTACCTATCTTCATGGGGAACAGAGCATTAGTATAACACGTTCTATAGTCAATCTTACCAATTGCATCACAGCGCTTATTGCAATTCAGGCCACAAGATTATATATTGGTTTGAATTGTCTTGGCAGGACTTTTGAGCACGAGTCATAAAGGATGAGAATGATGTTGAAGAAGTCTATAGTGGTGGGAACTGCCATGATGGGCCTTGCCGCCATCGCAGCGCAACAGGTGAAAGTCATCGATCTGTCCTGGAGCAATCCCACGATTGCATTTCTTGAAAAGCATCTTGGGGAGATGGAACGGGACACGCCTCTGGACGGCCTCACAATATGCGTTGAAGGGAAGACGCAAACTGCTGATGGAAAGGAATATACGCAGAGTTCAGGCAATGTCTGGAACAAGATTCTGTGGAAATACGAGGCCTTTGAGGATGCCATCCGACGCTACAAGGCGCTGACGTTTGCCAAATTCACGGACAATTTCTTCTACACCAACACGGCCGGCATGGATTTCAATTGGTGCGACGACGAGGACTGGCGTGCCGTCGCGGCCAATTTCGGCATTGCGGCCAGAGTCTCGAAGGAGATGGGGCTCAAAGGCTTCCTGTTGGACATAGAGGAATATGGAAAGAAATTCTGGGCCTATGGCGATGACGTGCATCCAAAGGACATTTCCGAAGAAGAGCTTGAGAAGGTGGTCTTTGGCCGTGGGCAGCAGTGGGGCAAGGCGGTCTTCGACGCCTATCCGGACATCATTCTTTTCATGCCGTTCGCATTGGGCTACAACAACTTGGCCACAGTCTTCGTCAATGGCGTCCTGGACGTGATGCCGCCGATGGCACGAATCTACGACGGATGCGAAACAGAAGGCTACTCGTCAAAGTCCCCTTTCGACTACGAAAAGGTCACGTCATTCCTGCAGAGGAACATACGCACAAAAGTCCATGTGGAGAACAGGGCCAAGGCGCGTGCGCAATTGCTGCTGTCGCCTGCGTTCTATATGGATGCCTATTGGCCTGACGACGAGTCGTATCCGTGGCACAGGACATTTTTGCCGGAAATCAAGGAGCTTGGCCCGCTTAAGTTCTTCAAGAGAAACTTCTTAGGTGCCATGAGAGAAGCGGATCCTTACATTTGGGTGTATGGCGAAAAACGCTGCTGGTGGAAAGAATCGACGAATCCTGCGGTGAAGGGGCGCACATGGGACGAAGCACCTGGCGCACAAGGACTTTCGCAGGCTGTCAACCACTTGAAGAACGGAGAGCTGGCATCGGCTGATCCGCAGAAGAACCTTCTGGCGGATCCGCATTTCAATGGCGAGGGCGAGGGCTGGCTCCTATGGCAGGTGGAAGATGAAAAGCCGAATGTGCCCTCTCCCGGCATTGGCGAAATCGGCAATGGGGCGGCCGTGGCGCACAAGGTGACGCAAGGTTGTTTCCATCAGGATGTTCCAGTCAAGCCAGGCTGCTATTATACCTTCATGCTGAAGGGCGGCTGCAGGCAGACTGGCGGAAAGGCAAGCGTCAAGGTCTGTTTCAAAAGTGCACAGAAGGGATGGCTGAACCACTGCTTCAATGTCCAATTGGACATGCCGAATACAGGCAAATTGGAGACTTGCGTCGGCTTCGTGCTGGCCCCGGAAAACGCCGCCTATGCGTCTTTTCAATGCAGCGTCTTCAACGTGGGTGACACGGGTGAAATCTATTTCACGGAAGCCTGTCTGTCTGAATTGTGACGTTGCATCCGTGCAACGTTTCCGCATGTAAAAAATAGTAGGCAGATGTCGTATCAAAATGCATTCGTTGGATTTTGGCCCATAAGAACGATATTAACGCATTGCGGAAGAGATGGTTACGCGGAAAATACAAGTCTGTTGGGCAAGGATGGATTTATGAAGAAAAAAGTCATAATATGTTACGCAAATTAGGACTTTCAGGGCCTTGCAAAACACATGACATGCAAGCTCACATGTCATCATGCCTCAAAAAAGAGCCGCAACGCGGCTCAATAGTGGTAACCCCGGGTTGAGCGGAGCGAAACCCGGGGGCAAGGCCTCCCCCATGGCTCCACGGCCCCAACGGGGCCGAATTACAGCCGCAAAACCTACTTTGCAGATAGGTTCTGAATATTTAATTTATTGTTGTACTAAAAGAGAAGTGATAACATGTTAATCCATTCTCGAAGTGACTTTGCATTTGCTTTTCATGTTTTCAAGACTTCCATAGTGCCAATATTGCTGCTTATTATTGGAGTTTTGACTTCATGGGTGGAAGGTGAGAATACAAGCCCTGGGGCAATGATATTTTTTAGCGTGTCCATTTTTATAATTTTATTATGTTGTTTTGCGGTCAACATTGTATCAATAATCGTGCATATATATGATTATTTCATCAAAAAGGGAGACAATGATATCCTCTTTAGTATATTTATTCATTGTTGGGTCTATTTATTGATAATATTACAATTTACTTTATGGCAGGAAGAACATTTTAGAGAAGATTATTTAATAAATTGCATGATATTATTCTTCTCAATATTTCCAATTCGACTTATACTCCTATTTATTATTCTACTATTGAAAAACAAAAAAGCTTTTTACTTTAAAATTGCAGCATGTGGGATAGCTCCTGTACTGGAAATGATATATCAGAGAATAAGTTTTCTCACACTTGAAGCAATGTTCTATATTATATTTATAATATATAAGCAGTATATTTGGAACAAGGAAAGCATCAGCCAAAACAAATCGTAACTCTAAAAACAGCAATTGGATTTTCTTCCACTCAAATCATCATACTGAATCGGTCTCTCCCCCAATCATAAAAATGTGAGGAAAAAGCAATGGTGGCAGAAAGCGAAGCATGCTGAAAAAGAGGAGCCGCCATGGCGGCGGCAGAATCATAGCCGTGGGTAAGCGCAACGCCGTAGGCGTAAGCATAACCCACGGTGCACGAGAAAGTTAGTGTTATAGAACCGCGAAGCGGTGACCCTCCTTCGCCCTTCGGGCTACGGCGGGGCAAGCAGGAGCCTGAAGTGGGTTCCGCTTCGCTCCACCCACGGCTATTATCCTGTCGCCGCTAAAGCGGCTCAAGACTTCTTGTCGCGCAATTCATTCGACACTCACCCAATGGGTTGATTTTGGTGTTTTTGTAAGATACTTATATACAGCATATTATGAATACATGATCAGTTTAACTGCGTTTTTAGGGTTAAGTTAAAAAACGCAGTTGAGCCAGCCTTGCTTCACTTTTCACTTTTCACTTTTCACTTTTCACTCTTCACTTTTCACTCTTCGCTTTTCATGTCATTAGGCTGTCGCGCCCTCCAGGCGCATATTCATGGGGCTTTCCCACCGCCAGCTGCGCGAACGACTTTCACTTGCAGGCGGTTATGCAAATTGCATCCTCCGGGTGCTTGCCGCTCCGCGGCATCCGTCTCTCCCGTCCCACGTCCCGCGTCTCCCGTCTCCCGTCCCGCGTCTCCCGTCTCCCGTCCCGCGTCTCCCGTCTCCCGTCCCGCGTCTCCCGTCTCCCATCTCCCGTCCTGCGTCTTCTTCCACAAATGCGGCTCAAGACTTCTTGTCGCGCAATTCATAAGACACTCACCCAATGGATTGACTTGGGTGTTTTTTATAAGATGCTTATATGCAACATGTTATGAATGCATAATCAGTTTAACTGCATTTTTTAGGCATATAGGTCTCCACCATGCGGTTCTCGCCGTTCCACACCTGCGTCCAGCCGGATGCCGCGTCCACGGGGCGGTAGGTCATGCTGCCGTCCAGATTGTAGACGTAGGATGGGATTAACATATATTCTGCTTAAAATATCTTATTTTGAAATAGGCGTAAAAAAGAAAAAGAATCCATACAAAAAGAGACAATACAAAAAATCTTTTCTTTTTCATAAATGTATATATAAATAAAAGGAAGAAATGAAAAGATATTAGTAAAGGGGATGAATCTAAAATTAAGAAAATTTGATATAAATCATATGGAATACTATTACTATATTTTAACAATGGACTATAATAAACAATACAATCACTATTTCCAAAATACATTATATATAAATATTTGACAATAAAATGAAACTGAAAAACAATAATGTATATTGACAAAAACAAACCATTCTTTTTAATAATAGAAAGTATTATATTTTTTATATTATAAAACGGTTTACCAAAATAATACCTCATGATTTTATTAATTCCATTGAAATTAGATGTGCAATTCATAATAATACCTATTTTTTATCTTACCACAATTATTAAATATAAGCATCTATAGAATATCAGAATAAAATATGCAAGAATAGTTATTGTAAAAAGGGAAATTATAATATTTAAAGTTATTTCTTGAAAATAATAATTATAACCGGCATGAGTTAAATAAGATAATGAATTATCATTTAATACTTTTACATAAGAACTTTACCTGTATTTATCCAGAACCTATTCACAAAGCAGATTTAGTGATTGTAATTCAGCCCGGTGAGGCAGTAAAAACAGAAGAAAGATGTATGATTTATCATATCTATTAAAGGAGGTAATCAAGAATATAATGTAAGAAGAATATTTCTGAAATACACCATAATAAACCACCTATTGCAAGTGAAACAAGACTTAATATCGGATATATATACCAATTCCCATTTTTTAAATAATATGGTATTGATATAATACAACATAGTATAAATTGCACAATTAACGCAATATTTCCATAACCTATTTTATTTGTATAATTTGCATATATATAAAAAAGAGTATAATTCACATATGATGAAATAGAAATAAACAAAAAGGTAATAAAATAAATATTTAACATATTATAAAGTCTTTGTACAACCCAAAATCATTTGTTAGTTTTAGACGCATTGTCTTTGTTTTTTATACCGCATTAGGGTAAGAACAAGATTTTTCGAAGCGACTTTGCAGTTCGCGCGAAAGTACAGTAAGGGGCGATGAAATACATAGTTGGTGAATCGAAGTGCAAACCATGGACACTGCTGTTCGCACGAAAACTCTAAAGGGACGGCAAAAAGAAGTATTCTTGTTTTTAGCAAGCATAGTTTGTACCCCAAACAAGTATAATACCTAAATTTATATTCTTAATATTGTATTTAGTAATTAATATGGCTCTTCGACAAATTTAATGGGTGATTTTGAGTGTGAAAGGAATTACATACGTCCTCAAATGCCTTACTAGCTTCTAGGGCGAAGGAGACATAGGATATACACAACTCATTGTTTTTCATTTAGTTTTGCGTATTATGTTAAATGCTGTCTTTTTGAAGTGATGAAGTGATAAAAGCTAGACAAAACATTCTGTGTATTTATTGTAATGCATTGTAAAACAATAGAAAACGAACTTACAAACTCACATTTGAGTGCCCCATTAAAATGGGTATTGTGCGAAATTTGTTGATGGAATATGATGAATGATAGTTTGATAATTGGTTCTTGTGTCCATGAGACATGCGGCTATATTAAAATAACACATTGCAATTCAGAATGTTATAGCAGAATTAAAAATATCTCCTTTTCATGAAAAACAACTTGACACACTCTTGTTCATCCCCGATCATCAACAAATTCTACACATTACCTAAAAATGTCGAAGGCCCATTAAATTCAAATTCAGCAAATTAATGTATTTTATTATATTCTCATCAATGCTTATATTTTGATCAATGGAATAATGAACATTAACAGGTATAAAACAATCACATAAGCCACTAAGAAAAACATTCAAGTCTTTATCCCCATTCTTAATATCAATACATCCGGCTGACCCCCATGAATTTCCGCCATGAATAAAAAAACCATCACGTTGATATGTTTCAGTATCATTATCAATATGAAGAGACCAACTATAATCTCCCCAAGCAGATTTTTTGATTATATGTGAATATTTAGATGTAGATTTGCATCTTTTTTCATTAACAGCTAGCCAATATTGCCCTTCTGGTATTGGTCCAATATTATGCTTTTTTTGTCGTTCTTTTGTATAAGAAAATGTATAATTTTTCTTAACAATTTCCTTTAATAGCAAAAACGAGATTTCTTCATATGATATACTTGTGACAATATTAACAGGTTTTCCGGAAACAGCTGGCATACTTATACCATCTCCAAAAAGGTTTATGCCATCAAATGATAATGATAATGGTTTGCCATTTTTTTCACATTGTTTATCTGGTTTTATTATTTCATCTTTTAGTCCTAAGAAATCACAATAATTTATAATTACATTTTTAACAAAACAATAAGTATTTATTCCTCCAAATTCTTCTATCATATCTTTCTTAATCCATCTTCCTGCAGTGAAACTATAGTATCGATAATTGTAGTAGATCAATCCAATATTATAATCTATTATCTCTGATGAAACCCCAATATGCGCATTGTCATTACCCACATTTTCTCCAAATGGCGCGTAAACATAGGCCTCCAGAAGAGCACCATTGATATTTGTCTTTTGCATAACGTTCTTGTTGGCGTCGTGGAGGAAATACGAGGTGCCGCTGGCGTCCTTCGTGGCGAGAATGACGTCGAGGCCGACGTCGAAAGGCTGCCATGTGTGTCTCATCACGATGGAGTTGTTGGAGAGAGCATCTAATTCCTCCACGCACTTGAAGCCGTCGTAGACGTATAAGGTCCTGGAGGTCAGGGTGTTATTGGAATAGACGCACTTCTCGACGCGGCGGCCCATGGTGTCGTATTTGAAGGGCAGGCGGTTGGTGCCCTTGTAGGTCTCGACCATGCGGTTCTCGCCGTTCCACACCTGCGTCCAGCCGCTGGCCGCGTCCACGGGGCGGTAGGTCATGGAGCCATCCAGGGCATAAGAGAAATTCAACGACACGCTGTTCTCCGTGGTGGAGCTGTAATACGCCTTGTATTCATATCTTGTGCACATGACTATGAAAAACAGAGTATCTGCTTAGTTTCCCGGCTGACAAGTGAGACGGTGCAGCTGTTCGATGATCTGGTGCCGGCAGGTGAAAACACATACGTGGCTCTATCCAAGGTGCCAAGTCTGGTGGCATAGATTCTGCAGTGAATTTCGTTACCGAGTATAATTGAGCGGAAATGGTTAATTTTTCTCTTCAGGTACTAATAAATATTTATCATAGATATTAGAAATATTACAACAATAAAATTGTAATACTAATGACAAATCAATACTTTGAATAGGTATTCCCAGTATATATTTTTGTAAATAAACTATATGACAGTGACTTAAACCATATGCATCACATAAAAAAGTTCCATGAAACATTTTTGAGTCTTTATATTTACCTTCAGCCAATACTCTCCCATGCATATCTAGCCATCTTTGATTAACAATATTGCCATCTCTATATATGCTTTCAGAAATATATAAATGTCCATGATTTATTGACAATCCATCTCGTTTCCCATTTTTATATGATTCAATGTTAAGAAAGCCTCCATGTCTTTCTATGACAATAGTAGATGCTCCATCTATATTGATTTCTTGTTTATATGAAATGCTATCTTTGCTTTTATAAGGAAAAAATAAGTTCCTATATAATCCATTTTTATCATCATGGTATATTAATTCATCATAAGTCTCTCGAATATGTTTATCTGTTATTTTTGAATTCAAATAAAAAAGAAAATAGCCGAACATTATTCCTATTATAAATACGAATATTATAATTCTTTTCTTTTCCATAATGTCTTCTCCTATACATTAAGAATAAAACTATAATTCTTTACATTATTTTATTAATTTTTTCTTTTTTAAACGATTCCTTTCATTTTTCCATCTGTTTTTCCAATCATCAATAATATTCTCCCATTTGTTATCTATTGGCCAACCCGATGTATAGAAACCATCTCCTAATTCATTGTAATTATCATATATTAATTTTCTTGTCTCCACATCAAACGTAAAAGAAATGCTTTCTATTGGTCTCCAATCATGAGCAATATTATTTCTCATACAAATCACAAATACAATTATTCTTCTATTTCCAGCATTTTCTGAGGGAGAATCAATATAACGAAGATAATCTAAGACTCCTATATTATTTGTGCTCAAATAACCAGAATCAATGCGTCGTCCTGCCTCAACTGGAGGTGGTGGAAGGACTTGAAAATCAACATCATTCATTTTCTCCCAATGCCAGTCTAGCTCTTGCCACCAGGCATTTATCCATGAATTATTCGTTGAAGCAAATTCATCAATATGCCAACTTCTATGCAAGCAAAGATTTCCATTGGTAATCGCCTGAACCAAATAAAGCCTTCCGCATCTACACATATCAATATCTTTTTGGCGCGGTTGCCATATCACTTCAAAACCATTAGCATTAGCGTCTTTTTTTTCTTCTCCTATCCCCTTTTCGCTACGTAAATCCAAACTTCCTGGTCTCACTATAAAGGTTCCCATTCCAAACAAATCTATCACATGTATTGGACTATTTTTAATAAATAAATAAAGATTATTAAATTCAATTTCATCTATAGGATCTCTCTTAAACCAGCGTCCTATATTTTGAGCAAAATATCTATAATTATAATATATGCACGAATTTAATTTTTCTATTGCTTCTGACGAGAAACCGATATGCGCATGAGTTGCGGCGATAGGCTCTCCAAACGGCGCGTAGGCGTAAGTCTCCTGCAGCGCGCCGTTTGCAGATGTCTTCTGCATGACGTTCTTGTTGGCGTCGTGGAGGAAATAGGAGGTTCCATTGGAGTCCGTCGTGGAGAGAATCACATCCAACCCGACGTCGAAGGGCTGCCATATATGGCGCAGGTTGACGGCGTTGCCGTCGAGGGCGTCCAGCTCCTCCACGCACTTGAAGCCGTCGTAGACGTATAACGTCCTGGAGGTCAAGGTGTTATTGGAATAGACGCATTTCTCGACTCTGCGTCCCATGTAGTCGTACTTGAAGGTCAGGCGGTCATTGCCCTTGGACGTCTCCACCATGCGGTTCTCGCCGTTCCACACCTGCGTCCAGCCGCTGGTCCCGTCCACGGGGCGGTAGGTCATGCTGCCGTCCAGGTCGTAGGAGAACGAAAGATTGGTGTTGTTTTCGGTGGCGGCGGTGTATTGGTTCAGGCTGTTGGTGGTGTAGG
>JAEEGL011801765.1_pt1 | contig 33988 bp, 26 predicted proteins | sample 9134231 | NCBI WGS metagenome assembly JAEEGL01 (sample SAMN16246548, study PRJNA631951) | gut metagenome | biome: gut microbiome; feature: rumen; material: fiber-attached | host: Bos | place: Iran: Karaj | collected 2018-10 | reverse complement strand
TGGCTTTCCGAGAATTTGAGGTGACAATAACGCTGTGGAACCACCTGATCCCATCCCGAACTCAGAAGTGAAACGCAGTTGTGCCGATGATACTGCGGTCAGTGGCCGTGGAAAAGTAGGTAGTCGCCTCTTTTTTTTGCTTCGCAGAATAATCATAATTTGAAATTATCAAAACAGTCGTAAATTGCTGAGAGAAACTAGGCAAGTCTCTGAATGGCAGAGCAGCATCAGTGCAGGAAGATTCTTGGGAATCCAGGAAGTTTAAGGAGTCTAAGGGATTAAGGGAAATTCTAAGAATATTAGGAATTTAAGAAATTTGCTGGATCAAGTTGCTACCAGGCTGGTTCAAGAGTAATGCAGAAATATTCGACTGTAACGCCGTTATCCCAAACACATGCCTCTTTTTCGTCTTGATCAAAGAATGTGAAGATTTCAAACTCATGCTCAAAACTGATAATTTCGTCGTTCGTGGAGTCCAGCCAGGTATCGTCATCTGAAGAACTGCCGCCGCCGAAAGCATCTTCATCAAAAAGGTGGTATTTGATAACGTCTGTTGATGCTTCAAAATCAATTGTTGTGCTTTTGTTCCACTCAGCGGTTGTTGAGTCAGAGACTGTATTGGTGCGGAAAACCTCATTGCCGTTGACTCTTGCTATCGCGACCAGATCAGGAAGCCCGCCGAAAGCGTCCCACGCTTCTCCCTCTTTGTTTTTTTCCATAACTTTTGCTGCTGTAAAGGTAAGTTTCCACTTTTTCCCCCATGGAGTCTGGCATGAACCCTGATAACAGATCATTCCGTCGCCAGTGCAATCCGAGTGTGTCGAACATAAATTGTTTCTGAGACACGAACCTGCGGGAGAGCAATCGTACCCTGCATCACATTTTCCGCAGGTGCCTCCGCAGCCGTCAAGACCGCATTCCCTGCCGTTGCACTGCGGAGTGCAGGAGTTACACATGCCGTTGGAGCATCCGTTTGCACAGGCTTGGTAAGAATACCAGCTGTTGTCCAGGCATTTTAAACGGTTATTGCCGCTGCAAGTGAAGTCTCCGTCGTCGCAGACATATTCCGGTTCGCTGTTTCCGTTACCGCCGCTATTGCCGCCTCCGTTGTTGCCGCCTCCGTTGTTGCCACCGTCGTTGCCGTTACCGCTGCCGTTGTTGTTCGAACCGTTAGAGCACTGCCCTGTTGCATAATTACATCCGTTGCTGCAGGTTTCTGCAAGGATCCACATCAGCTCGCCGCTGGAATAGCCGCAGAAATAGGAATTGAGGCCTTCGCACATGTACTGGCCGTAGTTGCAGATCTGATTGTTGTTTCCGCTGTGGTTGCCTCCTTCGCTGCCGCCGCAGGAAATCATCGGGAAAATTGCAGCAAAAATTGCCGCGTAAACCAAAAATTTTTTCATAAAACACCTCCTAAATTAATAAAAAAACGTTATTTTCCGTCCTTTGACTCTTCCAGTTTTTCTTCAGTAATATCAATGATTTTGTCGCTCAGGAGAATCGAGCGGAAAAACTCCAGATTCGCCAATGCGCGCTCGTTCCGCTCTTTTTCTGCCAGAAGTTCCCTGCAAAGCCGGTCGAACTTCTTTTCAAGCGTGACTTTATCTGCTTTTTCTCCGCCAAGGATGCGGTAAGGCTGGAATTCCCGCTGACTTTCAAGAGATTTTCCGAAACATGACATGTAAGGTTTCAGGAAACAAAGGTTCTCGACTAAAATTTTTGCTTTACGCGAAAGCATGAACTTGTCTTCCCGCCTGTTGAAAAAACTGTCGGCGGCCGGGACATGAAAACGTTTGTCGAAATCCTCCTTGTTTTTGATGATTTCGCGGACCCAGTTGGCGAGTTTTTCAGGATTTTCGTACCCGAGTTCCCGAATGTAGTCAAAAAGTACCAATGTTTCCGCTTCGCTGATTTTTCCCATACTCCTCCTTTGCATCATGAAAACAATTTTGCTTAATCCTACCACTTTGGCATAAAAGTTTTTTTTGATGCTCTCTAAAAAGTTAATAAAATTAACAGTTTATCGAGGTTTTAGGATTCTTGCAGACAACTGGAGCGTCAAAAAGTCAAACGGCCATCATAAATGCTGAAAACGATCCAATTGTTATGCTGAAGTAAATGAATGCTTACCTGCGGTAAACAACCATTCAAAGTCCAAAAAACCTTTTAACGGCTTTTGGCAACTTCGTTATCTGCCGGCGAAATGCTCGCCGTTCGCGAAAAGCGGGAAATCTTTCCCAAAACGCACAAATAACATCTGCTGCTTACAGCGCAACAATAAACAGAGAAACAATGGGGATTTTGAGATGAAATGCAAGTTTTTTTGATGCCGCCGTGTCGTTTCGAAATATCGATTATCGATCAAGATGACGGCGGCTGATTTTTAATATTTTTTCGGGTAATTTACTTTGACCTCTTTGCTTTTGAGGTTCTGTGCGGCAACCCAGTCGAAATCGATGCCGAGGCTCTTCAAATGTGCGACTCTGTACCACCACCATGCGTTGAGAAGAGCCCTTTTCCTTGAGCCGGAATCGAATTTTCCCTTGATTTTGCCGATGCGCTCGAGAGTTTTTGCCGCCGCCTCGCGCACATCTTTGTCGATATCGTTTTTTTTCAAGTGGTTGAAAACAGATTTGCAGCCAAGATTGACTCTCAGATCTCCAGCCGCCTCGCAGTAGGCCTCACGCCAGAGCGGATGCGGCTCTATCACATTGATATCATAGCCTTCCATAAACTCTTCAGACACATTTTCAGGGTTTTCCTTGCGCTTGTTAATAGCAAAATCGTCCGCCGATTTGAGCTCTCCTGCAAGATATTTGAACCACTCTTCGCATACTTTGGCAGCCTCTTCTCCCTCCAGACTGCCAAGAAGCGGAGTCAGACGCAGCGGCACAAAAGCCCAGAGATAGCGGAAATCTTCGTAGGGTTTCATATCTATAGCATAAGCCTGCTCTTTAAGATTCCTGAAAATCGCAAGCACAGGCTTGACCGCCTTCCACGGGCCGAAAGAATCCTTCAAAAAAGTTACTGCCTTATCAAAAATCAAGGTCGTAAGATAAGATTCAGAATCCGGAACACCTTCAGCTTCAAAAGGCTCGTCTGCGTAGTAAGCTGAGGGTTTTCCATCCGATTTCGCTATTTTTTTCAGTTCGTTCAAGAAATCATCTACCTCTTTTTTCAAAGCATTTTTATCGATATTTGTTTCAGGCACTTCTGGCAGAACTACTACTTCCGCCTTGTTGAAAATTGTTGTCGCCTGTTCGACAATGACAATCTTCTGAAAAAGTTCAGGCAGATTTTTGAACCACTCTGTCCCGACAATTTTATTACGAAGAAAAATTTCAAGGAGCATCTTTTTTACCTCATCAGATTCGACTGCCTCTTCGCCGCAACATTCACTGACTTTTACGAAAAGAACATGCGCGACACGTGATGCAAAATAGCAGGCATTTTCCAGATCCTCGATTTTTTTAACCTCTCTTTCGGCGACACGCCTGATTAATGGCATTTTGTATTCGTAATCGAGTTTCGTAATCAGACAAAAGAAATTTCTGTTTTTCATTCCGTATTCAAAACTCTTGAAAACATCGCCGTCGGCAAGATAAGCTGTCATTTCATCCCAGGAGAAAAGTATTTCTGCGAGTTCTTTTTTGGTCTTATCATGAAAAATATAATCTTTAAAACCTTCTTTCGGTTCAGTCAAAGCGTTAATTTCTTCATCGCTTTCGCAAACAATGCTCCCGCATTTTTCGAATTCTTCACGGCGGACAGACTCCAAATTTTCCCCTTCCTCTATAGTCTTGAACAAGCCTTCCGCACACATTGTTTTTATTTCAAAAGTTTTAAACAAATAATCATGGCGGAACATACAATCAAGAACAATTTTCGGAGTAAGCACTTTATCTTTAATGAGGATTTTCAAGAGATCGATGTTGTTGAGCAAACCCTTGAAAACACGGTAAAAACAGAAAGTAGTATCATTGACAAGATTGCAGCTGATCTTTTTTTCCAAATAGATCGTTTCTGTCGGATAATACTTTTTGTCAGGCGGCTCTATGAAATGCAGAGACAGGGATTTTTCTACCACATATTTGTACAAAGCTTTAATATCATTGAATTTGCCGAGTTTTTCTTTTTCATCTCTTTTTGACGCTTCGAAACTGTCTTTCGGAATCCAGCCTATTTTCCAGCTTTTCGCCATCTTTTTCTCTTCGGAAAAGTTGTCCCAGAGAATAAAATAGCGGAGAAAATCGCCTCTCAATTCATCAAAATGCGGACCAAACAACAAAACCGTCGGAAGAACCTCGTAATAAAAACTTTTCAGAAATTTTTCCCTGTCGCTGTTTTTATCGCTCTCTCTCCAGAACTTGTCTTCCAAACCTGAATCTTCGTATTCCTCCCCTTTTTTAAGAATCTTACTGCAGTTGGCAATACTGAGCAGATCTTTAGCCTCTTTATCAGTCAGAAGTTCCGACAAAATCCCGATCACTTCTTCAGTTTTTTCATCTTCACAGGTGCGGACATGATCGTGTTTCATCCTTTCCAAACATCTTGAAATTATGCGCCTGATATTTCCTTCTTTGGTCTCTTTCTCGTCAAATTTACCGAATTTACTCATATTATTCTCCATTTAAAGCCCTGCGGCCGAACGAGCCGACCGCAGGAGTTGTTGTTAATGACCGAATCTCCTCAGATTCTTGATTTTGTTCTCGTAGGCATCGTGGCAGCCTACAAAAAAGTTTCCTCTGCCGTCAGTCAGAACCCTGTAGTTCATGTCGAGACGATATGAATACCAGGATTTAGCCCCGACGAGCTTTTTCCAGAACTTCTTTAAGCCACGTTTGAAAAGTTCAATGATTTCTGCCGCTTTCTCCAAAAATTCCTGCGGCACGTAAGACAGTTTCTTCATGGCAAAACTCCACAAAAAGTTACTAAAACCAACTGTCTTTTGAATACTCGTTGTGAATAAAAAGGATGCTTGCCTCAGCGTTTTTAAGAACCCTGCAAGTCACTACCAACGCCAAATTCATGGCACGTAGTATCTTCTTTTACCAAGGAATTCTGCAATGCGCAGGCTTGAGAAATTCATCTCATGGGGAACAATCCCCTTCCTCGGCGGTTCGTATCCTCTACTCAGCCTTGTAAGCAAAAGAGCAAAAGTGATTATAAGCGCCAAGAATAAAAGTCAAGAGAAGTTTGGTAACAATTTAAAACAAAATGACATCTCACAATGGAAATGTCTGGGAAAATTAAGGATTATTTTTGGTTGGCTTCGCTGGTATTTTTCAAATTTTTATTGTAAAATTTTAAATTCTATTAATGGCAATCGAAATATGCTTCGCCTGCTTAGTGCAGTCGAAGCAAAAAAAAGCTATTTGCTATTTCTGACACAGCGGACATAGTTTTTACTGGAACCACCATACATATCCACACGCCCGCTTTTAAAATTTACACTCCAACTACAGCCATAATAATTTGATGTAGCTGAGGAAGACCAAAACCAGCCTTTATCGCCAAGCTTGCTGTGATTACTACCACTTTTACCTCTACAGTTAGAACCCCAACTTATACTCAAGCTCCATGCAAGATTTTCTGTTTGTTCACTGACTTTACATGTGCCGCCGATTTCAGTACCAGGATGGTTTTGTATGAGTGTTCTTAGTTCATCAATATTTGGAAGTCTCCAATCAGTGTAGCCGCTTTCATTCAAAGTTTCACAATAGTTAAAGGCAGCACTCAAATCCATTGTGCTGGGAGCTTTTTTAGACCACATTAAATTTTTAAGATCTATTTTTTTAGGAGTTTTTTTTGAATCCTGCAAATTGTCGTATTTCTTTGAATTATCAATTACTTTGTTCGATTGTTGCAAGCCTTTGCGTTTTTCATCTTCCAACCTTTTTTGTTCAGCTTCATTTTCTTTTTCCGAGATTCTTACCTTACTTTTTTTCAATTTTTTGATTTTGGTTTCAGCTTCAAAAGCACATTCTCCGTTCGGAAATTTTTCAAGATATGTTTCCCATGTTTCAATGTTTTCTTCTTGTTCAGCGTACTCACAGGCTCGTTTATCTTGCGAATTTTGTACTAAATTTAATTCTGATTGTGGTTGTTGCCTTGACACTTTTCTGCTTTCGCTCGGCATTGAAACCGTTCCTAAAAGGTTTTTCAAAAGGTTATAGACTGCTTCCGCAACTTCGGTTTCTATATTTCCGCGCATCGAAGCCGAGCCGCTTGCTGTGAGACACCCTTTTTCGACCGAGAAAAGTTCCAGAACAAGTGCGTCTTTTTTGCCGCGTTTCTGTTTTGAAATCACAAGACGCGAATTCGCGCTGATTTCTTCACCAAGTTTGCACTGCAACTTGGCATCGTAATTCAAATTCGTGCTTTTTCTGCGGAGTTCAGCCAATGCTTTACGCTCCCTGTCACTTGCAACGACCTCGATTTTAGAATTTTCACGAAGTTTTGATCTGACCAGTTTATAAATATCCTTGTCCTTTCCTTCTTCAACAAAAACTCTTGGAATATTTTTAAAATATTTTTCGATTGCAGCTGCAACATTGTCAACCCCGCCGTGTGCGACAAGCAGATTTCCCTGCCAGCTCCAGAGAAATGCTTGCGGAAGATCATTTGCATGCCATGCATTGGCAATCTCTCCGTCATAGTCGCAGACAATTTTGTCGGGATTCCACTGCGGAGGCTGCGAACAGCTTCCTTCCGACTGAACCGAAACAACAATGAGTTTAAAACCTTTGTCTCCGTATTTTTCTTGAAGCTTTTTCCATTTCGGGATCGCTGCCTTGCACGGCTCGCACCATGTCGCGTAAAAATCGACCGCAACTAGTTTGACACCCGGTTTTCTGAGCTCGTCGGCAATCGAATACTGGTTGAACTCGTCCCATGCCGAAAGTGTGCTGAAAATCGCGAAAAAGAAAAAGAAAACGGTGATTTTTTTCATTTTGACCTCAAACGCATTGTTTAAAAAAACTCAAGTATTTTAGGTGATTTCAAGGTGACGGCAAGTTTTTGCTCTTCTCCACCCTTCCTGTTCCCAGTCCAAAATCAGTTTTTTTGACTCTTTTGTCCGTCAAAATATCATCCGTAAAATTTTCGGAGCCACGGAGGAAGTCATGAGGAAGAAAATTGCAGCTATTTTGGTTTTGGTGTCGGTTTTTGCATTTTTTGCGTGCAGCAAAAAGGAGGAAGGAGGTCCTGTGAAGGCTGAACCTGCGCCGGTGGAGAAAAGATCCGTCTCGGAAGAAGAGGAGGCCGCAAATGCTGAAGAAAAGCGGAAAGTGGTTGATATTACTGAGAGCGGAGAGGAGCTCTTCAGCCATTTTATAACTTTGGAAAAGCCGGCGGACAAGCTTGTTTCTGATCTGGTCGAGGTTTACAACTGCTCCGTTTTTGCGACTGGTCTCGGGAGTATCAACGCGAACTGGATGAGGGCCGGGAACTCTAAGGCTGCGCTGGAGGCCTTGAATTTTGCGAAGTCGAAGACAAATATTTTAAAAGACAAGGAGATGAAGGCTCTTCTTGATGCTGCGATTGACGAATACGAAAAGTATCTTTCGGGAACAAAAACGCCTGATCCGGGTGTGGAAAAAAAGGGCGGTCCGGACGATCTGAAGGCTGTTGCGGCATTCTACGAGAAGCTGTCTGAAAAATATAGTCCTGGAAATTTTGTAAAATTAAAGCCGGAAGAGTTCATTAAATCCAAGGATCTGAAGCGTTTCAAGGATGAGCTCGAACCGCTTGCGAAGGATCCGGCAAAACTTTCGAAAAAGGCTGCAGCGGAGAAGGATTTCAACAAAAAAAGCCTATATGCGCTCCTTCTGATCTCTCTATCCGGGTTCAACAGTAAGGACGCGGTCTTTGAAGAGATATTCAAGTCTCATAAATATTCTCCGTACACACAGAAGATCTGGAATCTTTGGCGCGGGGGTGATCAGGCGCAGTTCGACGGCGTTTCGAGCAATTCGATAATCGAGAACGGCCGCTACAACAGCATGAGGCGCGAGGTGGCGCTTGGCATCCTGGAGGAGCTGAAAAGGGATCCGGGGAACGAGTTTGCGGTCATTGACTTTATCATGACAGCGACGGCTGACAATATCCTTAGGACCGGCGCTTTCAACTCTGCGGACGGCGGGACGACATCTGTTCCCGATTTCGGATTCGAGCTTCCTGTTCCGGAGCTTTAGTCTTATATTTACTTAAATTTTCTTTGCGTTTAGCTTTACATTTGCGCTGCTTTAAATATAATTTTGTGTTTTAGAATTTTGTATTTAAAGAAGTTATGAAACAGCTAAATGAACTCGACAACGAAGACAAACCGAGGGAACGGCTGCTCAGGCATGGTCTGAAAACCCTGAAAAACCGAGAGCTTATTGCTTTGATCCTGGGGAGCGGCAGTCAGCAGAACCCGCTTTTCACGATTGCAAAAAAGGTTGAAGAGCTTTTGGAAAAGGAGAGGCTCGAAGCTTTAAGGATCGATAAACTGAATGCGATCCCGGGAGTCGGGGTCTCAAAGGCTTCGCAGCTTCTGGCAGCATTTGAACTTGCCAGACGTTTTTATGAAAAACCTGAACGGAAACAAATACTTTCGCCTGAAGACGCGCTTGCCTTCCTTCACAAGTACGAGGATAAGAACCAGGAGCATTTCCTTACGCCCACGATTGACGGCTCAACGCAGCTCATTGCGGCGCATCTGGTTTTTATCGGCACAATGAACCGCTCGCTTTTCCCCCCGCGGGAGATATTTTCGCTTGCCTGCAGCGACCATGCCGACACGATCATCATTGCCCACAACCATCCTTCGGGGCTGAACGAGCCTTCGCATGAGGACACCCTTGTGACCCGTAGGGTTTTTGAAGCCGGGAAGCTGATGGGGATAGAGCTTATCGATCACCTGATCTTTTCAAAGAGCGGGTACTATTCGTTTGCCGCGAACGGGTTTTTCGGCTGATTTTCGGGAAAATTATCTAAGGATTAAAGAGATCCGGATCTTCTGGTAAAAACTGAGAGGCAGAGAGCCAGAGCCGCTGCAAAAGCTGCAAGGGCTATGCCGCTGAAGGAGTCGTCCATAACTGAAAGCGCGCATCCGCCGTCATCGTCTCCGCCGCCGTTGCCGCCTGAACAGTCGTCGCCCTCAGCGCACTTGTTCCAGAACTCCTTGGATTTGACTGGAAGGCGTACGATGTCGACATCAGAATCCTGAAGCCATACTTTTGCGCTTCCGATCTCGATCTGAGCCATCTGGTCTGCCGGGATCGAAAGGTCGGCCGCTACGATAAAGAGGATCTCCTGATTTTCGGCAAACTGGAGCGGCGTTTCGAATACGACGTCGAGACGCTGTCCAGCCTCTGACGGAGTCGCCAGAGCGAGGATCTGCTCGCCGGATACCGATGTGTCGTTGTTGACATCGGCATAAATTTTGATCGCGTTGATGCCCTCTTTGAATTTTACGGATTTCGGGGTCGTCTTTATCTGGATCTTCTTGATCGCGTTGCTGTGACCGATCGCCTTTGCGCGGATCTGCAGCATCGAAACGTTCGGTTTGTTGAGCTGGGAGATCGCGGGGATCGCGGGATCGGTGTTTTTGGTGAAGATGAAGGACTTTATTGTCGGCTCGAAGGTGTATTCCGCGAAGACGATAGGAGCCTCTTCGACCTTGACATTGAGTTCGCCGTTGCTGCTGAAGCTGAAGGCTGCGTCGCTTTCGATCGAAAATCCGAAGGTCGTGTCGATCGGAATAGATTCCGTGTTCACGTATGCAGCGTTAGCGAGGATCAGGAAGTGGTGCATCGTGTTGACTTTGAAGGTGGTGTCGGCTGCGGCAAGTGCGAAGGAGATCGTGTTTCCGCTCATTCCGGCCGGGGCGGCGACGATCTTTTCGCCGTCGTCAAAAATGCCGTTGCCGTTTGCGTCGTAGACGAGCCGGAAGTCGGAGAGCGTGGTCTGCGAATCCTTGTTTGAAACATTTACGAGGACCGACTCGAAGTTGATGTTTTTGTTGTTCTCGTCGCTCTTCGCGAAGACGGAGAACTGACCCATTGCGAGATCCTTCGTCGGTGCGGGGATAACGATCGCTGACTCGCTGACGGGCGAATTTTTGCCGAGAGCTACCGAAATTTCAGCGTTCGACGCGAACTGGCTCTGGTCAACGACGCAGCTTCCGTCCCTGCATACTTTGCCGTCGCCGCAGTCGGTATCCTTTTCGCAGCCGGAGCCGCCGATGCCGCCGCAGTTCGTAAGGTCAGGATTTTCGCAGAGCGCAGCCGAGGGGCAGGTTCCTGAGGTCAGACGGAGCGGGATCGATGTGTTCGACTTGTAGACGATGCCGCTGTCGTCGCTGATGTATGCTGTGTTTTCGATAACGTCGTTCTTCGCAAGTCCGGTTTTTGGCTGGACTTTGAATCTGATCATGATCGTCTCGGGACAGGTCTGGGCAACCGGATCGCAGTAGTCGAGAATGTCGGCGACTTTGTACTCCTCGGTGAGCGGGAACGCGCCGTTGATGTCTTCGACGGCCTCCCATTTCGCGCAGGCGTTCGGGTCGCTGCTCTTCCAGTCGCGGCAGATTTCAGTCGTGCCGGGAACATAAGTAACCTTTGCCGGAAGGACATCCTTGACCTTGACGTTGACTGAAAGGTCGTCGCCCCAGTTCTGGATCTTGATCGCGTAGTAGAATGGCGCCGTGAAGCAGATCGTGTCGGTCGGTTCGGAGCAGGAGCAGAAGCTCTTCTCTCTGCCGTCGGGGGTGTTCGGGTTGACTGGGATATCGAATTTCGGGTTCTTGGTATCGACGCTGAGGACCATGTAGTTCGAATAGATAACGTCGCGGTTTACGCCGATCTGGATGAACATCGAGTTGTCGCCCTTCTTGAACTGGCGCTCGAAGTCCGGGTTGGTCTCTGCGTCAAGAAGGAACGTGTCGACATCCATCGTGTATTCGAGCGTGTTGGCATCCGGGTTGTTCGGGTTTCCGCCGACGCACTCAGGCTGTTTGTCCTGCCAGCCGTAGAGGCTCGAGATCGAGTTGTAGGTTTCGGAGTAGTTGAACGCCGTACCGTCCGAATCCGTGGTTTTACCGGGATTGCACTCGTTCTGAAGGAGTACGAGATCCTCGGCAGGAGTGGTGAATCCTGTGACGAGAAGACCTTCCGGGGGACATGCGCCTCCGCCGAGAAGACCACCGCCGCAGCCTGTAGCGTAAGCAAAGCCGGGGTCGCCCTCGTTGACAGCGAGTGTCATCTTGACCGTCGGTTTGTCAGGGAACTCGAATCCGCTGACGCCGAGGTTGACGTACTGGCCCTGGTACTGGCCGAGTCCGTTGTAGATGTAGACCATCTTTGCCGGGACCCTTGTCGAACGGTAAACCGTTATCAGCGACCAGCCGGCAATGACCGTCGAGCTGTAGATGCTGTTGCCGCTGACCTGCGAGATGTACTGGGAGTTGTTCGTGCAGTCGACTCCGCTGACGGTGTAGTTGCCGTAGAGCGAAAGACCGTCCGACTTGTAGCCGTATTCTCTTCCGCGTTCGTGGATTTCAGCAAAGAAATCAGTTACATCAACGCGGTAGGTGTAGTAGCCGGCACCGACGTTCCCGAGAGTGTCGGTCATTCCGATACCTTCGAAGGTGAAGTCCTGCTGCCCCGGGTTCGCGTCATCTGTTCCGAGCACTCCGACTCTGGGAGCGATGACGTCGGTCTCCATGCCGATGACGCCGTCGGTCGATTCGTACAGAAGGTGGGCCGTGTTGTCGGTCGTCGCTGTGTTGTTCGGGTCAACGCTTGTCGTCCAGACGAGGTATGCCGCCTCGACGTATGCATCTTCCGGAACGTGGCTCGGCGTGAGCGTGAAGGTGCTCTGGGGGAGACAGGTATCTGCCTCTGGGTTTCCGGGGAGGTCGCAGCCGACCGGACTAGAGGTCGAGTTGCACTCCTGGCGGATGTTGTTCGTCATCAACGATTTGAACATTACAAAGTAGTCAAAGCTTCCCGCCTCCCACTGAAGCTTTTTGCCGTTGAGCTCGGCGACATCCGGACCGATCGTCGTGCCGGTGTAGTCGGCTCCGGAAAGCATCATCGAAAGGAGCAGGGGGAGCAAAATACAAAAAAACTTTTTCATAGCTGACTCCTAAAAAAAACAGTAAAGCCTTATATTTTAGCTGATATGCCGGTCCAGTCAAAATAAACTCTCCGAATGCTCCATGGAAAGGGAATACTTTTCTGTATAGTTCTGAATTCTGTCAAATATGCAAAACATAGACTTTTGTTCTTGCTTTTTTGCGAAAATCGTCGGAACATTGCGCGTTTTTTTAAATTGAGTGTTTTTATTACTTTTTTTTGGAGGAAAAAATGAAAAAATTTTTGGTTTTGACAGCACTTGTTTTCGGTATGTTCCTGATGGCTTCATGCGGCGGCAGCGACATGCACTGCGAAAAAGACAGCTTTGACGGTTCCTGCGGAGACAAAACGGTCGAAGCGTGTTCCGACGGACATTCGGCTTACTACAAAGTCGGCGGAAAAAAATTCAACTGCAATTCTGCCAGCGACTGTTCCAACACCATTCCGGATCTGATCGCATACTGCGGCGGCAATAACAATAACAATGGTGACGGCAACGGCGACGACAACAACAACGTCGATGTAGAAAACGGTATGTACTGCGGTGAGCCAGAGGATTGCCCCAACGGCTCGATGAAAGTCTGCTCCAACACAACAGAGGGTTACTACGAAGTAAACGGCGAAAGATTCGAATACACTGTAAACGACCTCTCTTCCATTCAGGAAGCTGAAAGAAAGGCAAGAGAAGCTTGCGGTATAGAAGAAGAGTAGATGGCGAAGAGAACAGACTACATCTCCTGGGATCAGTATTTCATGGGTGTTGCGCTTCTGAGTGCGCAGCGTTCGAAGGATCCCAACACGCAGGTCGGGGCCTGCATCGTGAACGACGAGCACCGGATCGTCGGGGTCGGTTACAACGGTTTTCCGGCGGGCTGCGACGACAACCTCCTTCCGTGGGATCGCGAGGGCAAATTTCTCGATACGAAGTACCCTTTCGTTGTCCATGCCGAGCTGAACGCGATCCTTAATTCTATCCAGAATCTGCGCGGCTGCACGATTTACGTTGCGCTTTTCCCGTGCAACGAGTGCGCGAAGGCTATAATCCAGTCGGGGATAAAGGAGATCGTCTATCTTTCGGACAAATACTTCGACACCGACAGCGTGAAGGCCTCCAAGCTGCTGCTCGAGCAGGCGGGCGTCAAGATCCGCAAAATCGGTGAATACGCTGATATTACTCTGAAATTTAACGATTAATCGCCGAAGACGTTCTTTATCGGCTTCATTCCGGTGTCATCCCACATGAAGGCCTTTTCCATGCACATGTAAAGCGGCGGGTTCCCGTCGAAAAAGCTTGAGATCTTGTCGAAAAAAGCCCTGTAGAAGCGTCGTCTGAGCGGAGCGAGGTACCTCAGTTTGTTGTCGGTGTCGGAGGGGAACATCTCTCCTCGGAAGAGAAAACTGCCGGGGAGACGCCTCTGGATTATCTCGGTGAGGGCGAGCGTGTGGCGGAATCCTCCCATGCTTATCCAGGCGATCTCAGAGGGCTGCAGCGTCGTGAAGATCGTCTTTATAAGCTCCATGTAGTCGTCGAAGAGCGGATCGAGCATCAGGATCGGGTCAAAGTGGATCGCAGTCTTTATGCCAGCCTTCTGAAGACGGAGCGCAGCCGAAAGCCTCTCTTCGATCGAGGCTGTCCCGATCTCCTCGAGGTCTCTGAAGCGCGGGACGTTCACCGAAAATCCGGCGACGATATTTGCCTCTGGACAGCGTGATTTCACCTCAAGCAGCCGTTCGATCTCCGCCGATTTGGTTTTGAATTCGAACTGAACGCGGTCAAAGAGGGAGCGTTTTGCCAGCTCGCTCACGAAAAAACCGCTCTCGTCAAGCAGAAAATCAAGCGCCAGCGAATCCGCCAGCTCTCCCGTGCCGACTCTGATGCGTTTGTTTTCCTTAAGAAATTCAGATATTTCGTCGATTGCGCGGCTGCGGTTGAGAAAGACGGTGATGAAGGGGTTGTTTTCGATGTAGTGCTGCAGGATGCAGTAGGAACAGTCGAAGGGACAGCCCGAAACGCTGTTGATCGTGTAGTAGTTGCAGCAGATCACACCTTTGCTGCCGGGACATTTTTTCAGGAACCTTCCGCGGTTTTCGGTGAAAAACATCACCTTTTTCGCGGTCTTGAAGAGGTCTTCGCCCGGGTTTTCGCGGATTTCTGCGACCAGTTCCGGTTTTGTCATATAAAACGGCTCGAGACCGAGTTTTTCGGCGACCTGATGCGGAAATCCCTCGTTTTTGAACTCCGGGTCGATGACCAGTTTTTCGATGTAAGGTTTCATCCCGAAAAGAGTCCGTCTTACCAGCCGAGTATGTTCTTAAGATCGTAAAGCTGCGGATTCTGCAGATATTTCGCGGCTTTGCGATAATCGGCCTCCCGGATGTAGTGGAGGTTGTCTATCAGCATTTTGTAATCCTCCGACTCTGTGTCGACGAGTCTCGGGATGATCTTGCCGGTCTTTGGATCTTCGACATCCTCGAGGTAGAGCGGAAGGACCCTGCCGTCGTTGTGGCAGACTACGATGCAGCCCGAAGAGCCGCGGTCAAAGAGTTTCTTGACGCCGAGGCCGAGCAGCGTGCAGTACTTGAGGTCGAAGGCTGTCGGTTCGCAGCAGCGGACTTCGTAGCCGATCTCTACAGGGCGGCACTTGACCTTGATACCGAGCCTGTCGAGCTCATCACTCAGCAAGACGTTGAAAATATGGGCTTTTGAGACCTTCCCGAGTTCCGGATGACCGTGCTCGTCGTAGGAGAATTTGAGCCCGGTATTCTGAAATTCGCTGTCGTTCATGAAGTGGAAAACGCCTTCGCTGATCATGATCGCGCCGTGGTTCATGCCGAGGATCTTGCGCTTTACGATCGACGAGACCATCATTTTTATGATCCGGTCGAAGGTGACATCGACGTTTTTGAACATTTCGGGGATGATGATCATCGGGTAGTGGCACGCAGAGCCGATCCCGAATGCAAGGTGGCCGGCCTCACGCCCCATCGAGGAGACGACGAACCAGTTTTCGCTTGTCCTGGCATCCTCGTAGACCGTTGTCGCGATGCGGACGCCCTCGCTTTTTGCCGACTCGTAGCCGAAGGTCGGGAGCTTTTCGGGCAGCGGAAGGTCGTTGTCGATCGTCTTCGGGACGTGGATGTTCCTGACGGGAAGGTGTTTTTCGTTGAGGAATTTCGTGATGCGGTTCGCCGTCGAAGCGGTGTCGTCGCCGCCGATGGTCACGAGCAGCTCAACGTTGTTTTTGATGAAAAAATCGGCTTTGAATTCGCTGTCTTTCGGTTTGTAGCGGCTCATTTTGAGGAAGGATCCGCCGCGGTTGAAGTAGTGGTCCGCGAGGTCGAAATCGATGTCGATGCAGTCGACTTTGTCGGTGAAGAGCGTCTTCGTGCCGTAGTTGATGCCGATAACACGCCAGTTTTCCTTCAAAAAACTCTTGGCGACGGTGCAGACGACAGTGTTTATGCCAGGTGCCGGACCGCCGGAGCAAAGAATTGCAACAGCCTTTTTATTTTCCATTGTAAACTCCTAAAAAATCAATAAATCCATATTGTTATTCAAATAAAGCCTCTACAAATTCGTTCGGGTCGAAGCGCTGCAGATCGCCGATCTTTTCGCCGACGCCGACCAGATAGATCGGGAGTCCGAGCTCCTTCGAGATCCCGATGAGGACTCCGCCCTTCGCTGAGCCGTCGAGCTTCGTGACGATGATCCCGGTGACGTTGACCGCCTGGCTGAACTCTCTCGCCTGGCTGAGCGCGTTCTGTCCGTTGTTCGCGTCGATGACGATGATGGTCTCGTGCGGTGCGCCGGGATAGGCCTTGCCGATGACGCGGTTGACCTTTCCGAGCTCGTCCATCAGGTTCTTGCGGTTCTGAAGCCTGCCGGCCGTATCGATCAGAAGCACGTCAACATCCTTGCTGAGCGCGCTGTTGACCGCGTTGTAGGCGACAGATGCCGGGTCGGCTCCGTCCTTGTCGCTGATGACCGTGCAGTTGTTGCGCTCGCCCCAGACTTTAAGCTGTTCGACCGCTGCCGCACGGAAGGTGTCACCTGCCGCGAGCATCGGGACCTTTCCCTGGGCGATGTACTTGTGGGCGAGTTTTCCGATCGTGGTCGTCTTGCCGGCGCCGTTGACACCGACCATGAGAAAGACCATCGGTTTTCCGCGCAATTCAGGGAAATCTTTATGGTTTTTGACCAAGACCTCTTTGATCTCATTTTTCAGGAAACGTTTGACGTCGTCGCCGCTTTTGAAGCTTGCGCGGTTCTTGTTGACGAGATCCATCAGCCAGCCGACGGTCGTGGTTCCCATATCGGCGGTGTAGAGGATCTCCTCAAGTTCGTCGATAAGGTCGTCGGTGACAACGCTGCTCTTGAAGAGGCCGAGAAGCTTCGAGATGAAGCCGCCGCGGGTCTTCTGGAGACCGCTCTGGATGGTCGCCGGTTCAGGCTCGGGCTCTGGTTCAGGCTCAGGTTCCGGCTCGGGTTCCGGTTCAGGCTCAGGCTCAGGTTCGGGTTCGGGTTCTGGCTCAGGTTCTGGCTCGGGTTCTGGTTCAGGCTCGGGTTCCGGTTCAGGCTCTGGTTCGGGTTCGGGCTCAGGTTCGGGTTCCGGCTCGGGTTCCGGTTCAGGCTCGGGCTCAGGTTCGGGCTCAGGTTCGGGCTCAGGTTCCGGCTCGGGTTCGGGCTCGGGCTTGGGCTCGGGTTCAGGTTCGGGTTTAGGCTCGGGCTTGGGCATCTCCATCGGCTTGAAGGCCTCCTCCTCTTCGTCGGATCCCTCATCCTGAGCGGCAGGTTCGGATTCCTTCTGGAGCTTCATGCCCGCGTCGACCAGCTCGTCCAGCTCGTTTTTATCCTTTTTTCTGCGTTTTTTGTCGGGAACGAAAATCACGACGAGCAGCAGGATAAGCAGCAGCCCCGGTATGATGTAAAAAAAGAAATCGCCGTTTTTCAGGCTCTCTTGAAGCCAGTGAATCATCTGAATCTCCAAAAATCTTTGTTATTCCTCGACCTTAGCTTGCAGCGTGTGCCAAGCCATGTAGCCGCAGAGCGCCAGGAACATGACTATTCCGAGCCACTGCGCGCCGTTCGATTCCGCCCACTTTTCCATAAACCAGTTGATCCCTGCGAATTTGAGGATCGCCGAAAGGACACCCATCAAAGCACCGCCGGCAATGAAACCGGAGGCGATGAGAGTTCCCTGCTCCTGCCTTGCGTTGTTGAGTTTCGCATCATTCGAGCGGTGCGTGACGAAGTAGGAGATGAGACCGCCGACGAGGATCGGGGTGTTGAGGTCGAGCGGGATGAACATGCCGAGCGCGAAGGCGAGCGCCGGTACGCCGATCGAGGTCAGAACGAGTGCCAGAGCAGCTCCTGCGCCGTAAAGCATCCACGGTGCCGCCTGGCCGGACATCATCGGCTCGATGACGGCTGCCATTGCGTTTGCCTGCGGAGCGACCAGCGCGTTGTCGCCGGTGAAGCCGTAGGTCTTGTTCAAAACCATGATGACGCCGCCGACTGTCGCTGCCGAAACGAGAACGCCGAGGAACTTCCAGGTCTCCTGTTTGTAGGGCGAGTTGCCGAGCCAGTAGCCGATCTTGAGGTCGGTGATGAATCCGCCGGCAGTCGAAAGTGCCGTGCAGACAACGCCGCCGATGACAAGCGCCGCGACCATTCCGGAGGTGCCGTTAAGTCCGACCGAAACCATGATGAGCGAAGCGATGATGAGCGTCATGAGCGTCATTCCGGAGACGGGGTTGGATCCGACGATCGCTATAGCGTTTGCAGCGACAGTCGTGAAAAGGAAAGCGATGATCATTACGACGCCGAGTCCGACGAGTGCGTGAACGAGGTTGGAGACAACTCCCATCCTGAAGAAAACGAAGACGAGGATCGTCATGACAACAACGCCGATCGCCAGTATTTTCATGGAGATATCTTTCTGAGTGCGGAGAACTTCGGCTTTTTTGTCACCCCCCTTTCCGCCGAGCTCCCTTGCCGCCAGACCGAAAGCCTGAAGGATGATGCCCTTCGAGCGCCAGATGCCGACCATGCCCGCCATAGCGATCCCGCCGATGCCTACCGGACGGATGTAGTTCGCGAAGATCTGCTCAGCCGACATCTGTCCGAGTGTCATAGTGATGTTTGCGCCGACAGAGTTTGTCATGCCGGGAGCGAAGTAGGCGATGATCGGGATCAGCACGAACCAGCCGACGAACGAGCCTGCGCAGATTATTGCCGCGTATTCAAGTCCGACGATGTATCCGAGGCCCATAACGGCCGCCCCGGTATTGAGTTTGAAGACAAGTTTGTATTTGTCGGCAAGCACCTGGCCTGCGCCTACGAGGCGTGTCGTTATCGTCTCTGCCCATGCGCCGAATGTCGCGATGATGAAGTCGTAGATCCCGCCGATAAGACCGGCGATCAGGAGGATCTTAGCCTGATTTCCGCCCTTTGCGCCGCTGACCAGGACCTGCGTCGTTGCTGTCGCCTCAGGGAAGGGGTACTTTCCGTGCATGTCGGCGACAAAATATTTGCGGAAGGGGATCAGAAAGAGGATCCCGAGGAATCCGCCGAAGAGCGACGAGAAGAAGATCTGCATGAAATTCACTTGAATTTCCGGATACTTGTCCTGCAGGATGTAGAGTGCAGGCAATGTAAAGATCGCACCGGCTACGATAACGCCGGAGCAGGCGCCGATCGACTGGATTATGACGTTTTCACCGAGCGAGTTCTTGCGTTTGAAAAGTGTCGAGAGTCCGACTGCGATGATCGCGATCGGGATCGCCGCCTCGAAGACCTGACCGATTTTGAGGCCGAGATAAGCCGCTGCTGCGGAAAAGACGACCGCCATGACCAGACCCCAGACTACCGACCAGCCGGTGATCTCGGGGTAGTTTTTCTGCGGAGACATCAGAGGTTCGAAAACTTCGCCCTCTTTCAGCTCGCGAAAGGCGTTCTCCGGAATCCCTTTGAATTGTTCCTGATTTTGTTCTTCCATCATTTCCTCCATATTATGTAAAACAAATCAATTTAAGGAAAAGCGATATTTAGTCAAAAAAAGCCGGCAAGTACGGGAAAACCGGCATTTTTTTAAAATTTAACCACCGTCACCGCGTCGCCGCCCTCCTCGATGCCGCCAGGCGCAAAGGTGAATTCGTAGCGTTTTGCGAGCCCGCTAAGGAACTCCCTGACGAACTTTTTAAGCTTTCCGCCGCCTATCCCGTGGACGATCGTAAGGCTGATGGAACCGCCGGCAAAGGCTGTGTCGACCGCCTTTTCAATTTTGGCTCCGGCCTCTTCGGTAAACATCCCGCGAACGTCGCAAACGTCGTAAGCTTTTGAATTTGCAGTGTTTTTTGCGGTTTTCGCCTTGACTGCCGGCGCAAAGTCGACGACGATCATCCGTTCTATCGGCGAGACAAGCTGCTTGCCTTTGACAAGATATTCGGCCTTGTCGCCCTTCACGCGCTGCAGGATCCCCTCCAGTTTGAGGAGCTTGTCGTAAACGACGGTTTTTCCGAAATCGACGCGCTCCAGAACATCGGCGAGCCTCTCGCCTTCCTTCGTGTCGAGCGCCGCCTTCTGACGGTTTATCGCATCCTGAAGGCTCTCCTTCTCCTTTTTTATCAGCGCGATCCTCTGCGGAGCCTCCTTTGCGCTGCTCTCTCCGATTTTTTTCTTCAATTCACGTTCCTCCGTTTCGTAAAGCTGCTTCAGGATCCCGAGCTTTTCCGTCTCGAACTGCTTCTCCTTCTGAGCGAGTCGCTCCCGCAGACTCAGCACCTCGGCATGTTCCGCGGCTGTGCGCGCCTTCAGCTCCTCGACCTCGTGCGTCAGCTCGTCAAGCTCGAGCTCCTTGCGGTGCAGGCGGTTGATCAGAGGCTCGATGTCGGTCTCCTTCGCGAGCAGGAGTTTTTCGAGCTTTTCGATAAATTCCTGAGGAAAATCGATCTTTTTTACAAGCGAAAGCGCGTTGCTCGACCCGACGATGTTGTAGGAAAAACGGTAGGTCGGGCGGTCCGTAGCCTCGTCGAAACCCATCGCGACCGGTATGAATCTGCGGTTCTCCAGAGCGATCGACTTCACCTCGGCGAGGTGGCTCGTGACGACCGCAAAGCAGTTTTTGTCGGCTATAAATTCAAGGTAGGCCCTCGCGATCGCTCCACCCTGAAGCGGGTCTGTCCCGGTGCCGATCTCGTCGATCAGAACTAGATCCGTGCTCCGGACCTCTTTAGCCGTGTCGCTCAGGAGCTTGAGGTGGCTTGAGAAGCTCGATTCGCCGGAAAAGGCATCCTGGTTGTCACCAAGAATAACAAAAACTTCAGTAAAATAAGGAAGTTTCGCGCTCTTTGCGGGAACAGGGAACCCTCTGACCGAGAGCTCAGCCGCGGTTGCGACGCTCTTCAGCGAGACAGTCTTTCCTCCGGCGTTAGGACCGCTGATGACCATGATCTTTTCGTCGTCCGAGAAGAGAAAGTCGTTTTTCACGAGCTTCTCGCGTTCGGTGAGGAAGACCGGCGGGTACCAGGCAGCCTCGAGCCTCATGATGCCGTCGGAAAATTCCGGGATCGCGCATCCGTTTTCGCGCATCCAGATGTACTTCGTCAGGACGTTTTCCATGTGGACTGCGACGGCGAGACAGTGCCTGAAGTAGTCGTAATTCCTGAAAAGCAGACCTCGTAACTCCTTTAAAATACGAATGATCTCTTCTAACTCCCGCGCCGCCAGAAGCGAGAGGGAATTGTTGTGCTCGATAAGCGCGAGCGGCTCCAGAAAGGCGGTCTGGCCGGTCCGGCTGTAGTTGTGGATCACGCCCTTCATCGTCCGTTTGAAGTTCGATTTGAATGGCAGGACATACCTGTCTTCGCGGATCGTGAACCAGTCTTCCTGCAGATAACCGCTGTACTCGGGACTCAGGATCATCTTTTTGATTTCGTTTCCGATATGGCGGTGCGTATCCGCGAGCTGCTTTCTGATTTTCGCCAGCTCGGGGCTTGCGTTCGAGTTGACCTCGCCCTTCTCGTTTACCGCCTGTTTGATCGTCATCTCTAGGCTGATATTGAACTCGAAGTCGAACTCGCGCTCCATTTTCGGGGCGAAACCATACCTTTTTATATCTTCTCCGGCCCTGCGGACAAAGCCCAGAAAATCTGCGATCGTCCGGTAGTTGACGGCCTCGAGCGGCTCGTTCTGCTCAAACATTTCCGCAATTGCGACGACCGGATCGAGGTTGAAGGAGAAGAGCCTGCGCAGATCATCCGTAAAACCTGAGACCTCGCGGATAAGTCCGAACTCAGCCTCGGCCTCCTCCCTGGAGAGGCGGGCGATTTTGTGAAGATTCGCCCTTCCGTAGGCGGAGAGAGACTTTTCGCCGATCCAGTCGATTATAGAATTCCACTCTTGAATCATTTATCACCTGAAAAAGTTGTGAAAAGGGCGGGAAGAGTCGGTTTCAACGACTTACACCAGAGGACGGGTCATATCCTTGAGCCACTCTGCCTCCTCTTTGGTAAGGCTCGGAGCGAGCGTCTCGTAGACGTGTTTGTGATATTCATCGAGATACTGGACCTCGTCGTAGTCGAGGAACATGACGTTGATAGCACGTCTGTCGATCGGGCAGAGCGTAAGGTTCTCGAAGCCTACGAACTTGCCCCACTGGGTCTCTTCACGCGGAACGGAGAGGACGAGGTTCTCGATCCTGATGCCGAATTTTTCGGGCTCGTAGTAACCGGGCTCGTTCGACATTACCATTCCGGGGACGATTTTTGTCGTCGTGCCTCTCGGCGAAATGCTCATCGGACCTTCGTGGACGTTGAGGTAAGCTCCGACGCCATGACCGGTACCGTGGTTATAGTTGAGACCGTGCTGCCAGAGCGCCATCCTTGCGATCGCGTCGATGTGGCCGCCTGTCGTGAAGCCCTGCGGGAACTGGATCATAGCGAGTCTGATGTGACCCTTCAGAACCAGCGTGAATGCGCGTTTCATCTCCTCGGTGAGGTGACCGAGAGCAACGGTCCTCGTGATGTCTGTCGTGCCGCAGAGATACTGCGCGCCGCTGTCGACGAGGTAGAGCCCTTCCGGTTTCAGGGTCGCGTTGGTTTCGGGTGTCGCGGAGTAATGGATTATCGCGCCGTGCCTGCCGTAGCCGGAGATGGTTTCGAAGCTGAGGCCGACAAAGTTGTTGCCGCCGACCTCCTTTCTGATCTCTTCAAGTTTGTCGGACGCCGAAATTTCGGTTATCTCCTCTTTGCCGATAGTCGTGTCGAGCCAGTAGAGGAACTTGGCCATAGCGATTCCGTCGAGTCTGTGGGCTTCTTTTATGCCGTTGATTTCACACTCGTTTTTTACCGCCTTCATGATCTGGGTCATGTTCGTTCCGTATACGACCTTCGCCTTTTTGCTTACGGCGTCGAGGAGGCTCTGGGAGACTCTCTCCGGATCGATGAAGACCTTGCCTGAGGTAAGTCCTTTGAGCGCCTCGTAAATTTTGTCGTATTCCTTGATGGTCACGCCCTGTTTTCCGAGCTCGGTCGTCTCCTTTTTGGCAACTTTGTTCTTTTTGATGAAGAGGTCTGCCGTCTTCATGCCGACAAGCGCGAAGCACATCGTGACCGGGTTGCACTCGATATCCTTGCCGCGGATGTTGTAGAGCCATGCGATGTCGTCAAGAGCTGCGAAAAGGTGGTAGTCGACGCCGTTCTTTTTCATCTCGGCGCGGAGGCCGGCAAGCTTCTCGCTCGTGCTTTTGCCGGAAAACTCGACCGGATGGAGGAGAGCCTTCTGGCTCGGGAATGCCGGACGGTCCTTCCAGATCTTGCCGATAAGGTCGTCTCCCGGCTGAACGGTGATGTTCTTCGGGGTGAAAAATTCCTTCATCGCCTCGACCGAACGGACCGACATGACGGAGGCGTCAAAGCTTACGACAGCCTTCTTGCCTGCCTTTGCAGCGATCCAGTCCATGTAGCTGACAGTCTCGGGGAGCCCCATCTTGAAAAGCGTTATCGTGCTGCCCTTGAGCTGCTCCTCAGCTTGAAGGAAGTAACGTCCGTCTGTCCAAAGACCTGCCTCGGTCGCCGTGATGACAACTGTTCCCGCCGAACCTGTAAAACCGCTGATCCACTCTCTGGATTTCCAGCGCGGCGCAACGTATTCACTCTGGTGCGGATCGTCGCTCGGAACGATGTAAGCGGAAATTTTTTTCTCCTTCATCAAGGCTCTCAACTGCTCAAGTTTTTTCGTGATAGCAACCATTTCAAATGTCTCCTATAAAGGTTAAAAAAGAATTATTTCAATAACTTAATTTGTTCAATTACTCCTGTCCAGGGCAGTCGGTCGACCACTCGATGTTGTTAAAGTTCTCTTCGGAAACGATCTCGCCAGTCTTTGCCTTTATGATCTTTCCGTGGTCGAACATCCATGATTCCAGGGTGGAATCGGCTGCATCGATGTTGTAAGCCGGCGTAAAGTCACCGTCATAAACGACAGCGTTGGAGATCCTCAGCCCGCTGACCAGACCTTTGAAAAAGAATGAGTACTGCGAGTACTGCTGATTCTGCGCGTACTTGAGGTTTCCGCCGATGTAAAGGCCGTCATCCATGGATTTGAGCGTGATCGTCGAAGCTGCGTCGATATCCCCGCTGCCGTTCTCTTCGCCGAGATATTTGCCGGCGACATAAAGCTTCAGGGTAAGCTTAGCCTTGTTCTGCCAGTTCTGCTGCGACTGCGTCGATTCTCCCGTGATTGCGACATGGACCCACTCGTTTTCGTGGAGGTCTTCTATCTGCTGTTGCTCGAAACTGTAACTCTGCTCCTTTGTCTGGGTCTGCTGGCTCCACTGATTCTCCTTGTACGAGTAGGTCGTCTGGAAAGAGTTTTTCAGATAGCCGTAAACATTCTGCATCGGTCCTGTCTGCTGAGTGTACTTCAGGATCGGGTAACAACCGAAGGTCGGGGTCGTTACGTTGCTGCCGCCTCTTCTCAGGATCGGAGCTGCATAGTAGTTCGATTTATCCGGAGCGGTCTCCTGCTTGTACCAGAACTCGATCGTCCATGCATTGCCCATGCCGGAATCGAATATGGATCTCGGGTCGTTGTCGAGGAAAATATAGGAGTCCGTGCCGTTGAATTTTGCCGAGCAGAGGTTTTTGCACTCGTTGTCCTCGCGAATGGTGCCCTCCTCGCACTTGTAGGTGCAGACGCCCGGAGTTTCGCTGTCGTCGTATTCTGCCGGCGGGACAAGTTCCCAGGCGCCGGTTTCGAAATCGTAGTTCTGTCTCGCCGTCGCGCCGTTGTTCCACTCGGCATAGTGCGGAAGTTCTCCGCAGTTTAAATCCCTAAAGCAGGTCCCGTTGTTGTAGTTTCCGCCGACTGAACTGCAGATCTCTTCCCGAGTTGTCGGAGAGGGATCTGTGTCGCCTTGCTCTGCGCTGTCGTCGTCAGGTCCCTCATCAGGGGTCTCTCCGTCAGGAAGCGTGTCTCCGGTATCGGGATCGTCTCCTGTATCCGCAGAATCTCCGGTGTCAGGAGCAGTGTCTCCGCTGTCCGATCCTGTATCCTGGAAATCTGGATCTGTGTCGGTATCAACTGCGTCTGAATCTGTATCTGATTGATTTTCGTCCTGATTTTCCCCTTCTTGATCTTTGAGGTTCATTGTGCCGCTGCCACATGCGACAGCAAACAGGAGCGCCAGAAAAACAACTGATATGAATTTGAAACACTTCATAATTATCCTCCATTATCAAACTAAGCCAACGGATTTTAGAGACAAGCCGCAAAAAATCAACCTAAAGCGAATTTATAACACTAAAAAAATAAAAAAGAGGGGGATTACCGATTGACAAAGTGACACGGTGACTATAAATTACCGCGTTATTATTTTTCACGAGGTTCATTTTTTAATGGAACACAGGGTATATCTCGACAACAGCGCGACAACTCCCGTAAGACCCGAGGTTGTCGAAGCGATCATGCCGTTTCTGACGGAGTTCGGCGGCAACCCGTCAAGTCGTCACAAAGACGGCCGCATCGTTAAAACCGCCGTCGAAAACGCAAGGCAGCAGGTTGCCGACGCCATCAACGCCGATGCCCGCGAGATTTTCTTCAACTCCTGCGCCAGCGAGGGCAACAACACCGTTCTTCGCGGTTACACGCTTGGACTTGGCAGAAACACGGACAAAAAACACATAATCATCACCTCGGTCGAACATCCGAGCGTGCTGAATACTGCGAACGCGCTCGAAAAGGAGGGCTTCGAGGTCACATACCTGCCGGTAGACAGCATCGGAAGGCTCAGCCTCGACGATGTACGTGCTGCGATCAGACCGACGACAGGACTCATCTCGACGATGATGGTCAACAATGAGATCGGGAATATCTATCCTGTTGAAGATATTGCAAAAATCGCTCACGAGCACAACATTCTCCATCACGTCGACGCGGTTCAGGCTGTCGGCAAGATCCCGGTCGATGTCAAAAAGATCGGATGCGACTTCCTGACGATCTCCGCTCATAAATTTTACGGTCTCAAGGGCTCCGGTGCGCTCTATGTCAAGCGCGGCAGGGTCGTGAAGCCGCTTCTTACCGGAGGCCATCAGGAGATGACAAGGCGTCCCGGAACGGAAAACGTTGTCGGGATCGTCGGAATGGGGAAGGCGATCGAGCTTGCCGTAAAGGAGCTCCCGACCGAAATGAAGCGGATCGCAGAGCTCAGAGACCGCCTCGAGAGCAGGATCCTGACCGAAATACCCTTCACCCGCGTCGTCGGAGACCCTTCGAACAGAGTCCCGACGCTTTCGAACATCTCGTTCAGGTTCATCGAGGGCGAGGGTATCCTGCTGAAGCTCGACCTGAGCGGTATTTCGGTTTCGACGGGTTCGGCGTGCTCCTCGAGCAACCTTCAGGCAAGCCACGTGATCATGGCTCTGAACGGAGACCCGGAAGAGGCGCACTCGAGCATCAGATTTTCACTCGGAAGGTCGGCGAACCTCGAAGATATCGATTATACCGTCGAGGTCATGAAGCAGACCGCGGAACAGCTCCGCAGCTTCTCGCCGGTCTACGATGATTTTTTGGCAAAACAGAAAAATTAATCATTTGGAGGAGATAAAGATGAATTACACTGAAAAAGTTATGGAACACTTCATGCATCCGAGAAACGTAGGAAAAATCGACAACCCGAACGCAGTTGCCGAGGTCGGTAATGCACAATGCGGCGACATCATTAAGATTTTTCTCCGCATAAACCCGGACGGCATCATCGAGGACATCTCCTTCCAGACCTTCGGCTGCGGTGCCGCTATCGCAACTTCGTCGATGACGACCGAGATGGTCAAGGGAATGAACATCGAAGACGCTCTCAAGGTCACCCGCGAGCAGGTCGCAGAGGAGCTCGGCGGACTTCCGGCAAGCAAGATGCACTGTTCGAACCTTGCAGCAGAGGCGCTTCACAAGGCAATCAACGAGTACAAGGCGAAATACAACATGTAACGGAGCCTGATGAGTTCTTCTCCCGTCAGAGCGATATTTTTTCTCTTTTTTTTCACATTCCTTTTACCCTGCTATGCAGAGGGTTTTGACGATCTGCTGGATGAATCGGGGCTTGCGGGGAGCTTTTCTCCGACGCTCAGGATCGGGATAATGGCAGACGTGGCTTCGGCGGCTCTTTCGGGTGATGCCGAGGTCCTTGACCAGAACGGCAGGGAGATCGGACAGATCCAGGGCACTTACGAACTTTCCGTCAAAAACGGCGAGATCGTGATTTCCGGAACAAAATTCGGCGGCGGGCCGATCCGTCTGCACTCGAGCCTGCTTCCTTTGAAGATCGGGTCGACGATGCTCCGCGGCGATGTCGAGGTCTTTCTGCAGAACGGGAAGCTTACGGTCGTCAACGAACTCGGGATCGAGGATTATGTCCGCGGCGTAATCAACAAGGAGGCTATCCCCTCCTGGCCGCTCGAGGCCAAAAAGACGCAGGCTGTGCTTGCCAGGACCTTTGCCGTTTACCAGAAAATGTTCAATCCGAGAAGCAAACTTTATGATCTTGCGCCATCGGTCCTGGATCAGGTCTACGGCGGTCTCGGCAAGGAGGATCTCTCGTCGAACAAGGCTGTCAGCGAGACAAAGGGCGAGATCATTACGATCGGCTCTGATCCTGCGAAAATATACTTCCATTCGACCTGCGGAGGCACGATTTCAAGTTCGGCCGAAGTCTGGGGCAAAGATGAACCTCACCTGAAGGAAAAGTCGTGCCCGTACTGCAAAAAATCGTCGCTTTACCGCTGGACCAGGAAGCTGAACGCGGCGGATGTCGCAAAAAAGCTCGGCCCGGCAGGAATTTCCGGCGGAATAAAGTCGATAAATGTCGAGCGCGGCAGGACGCGTATAAAAAATGTTGTTGTCAACGGCAAAAAAATTCCGGTCAACAAGTTCCGCGAGCTTGTCGGTTTTTCGGTCGTCTGGTCCAACGATTTTACCGTTCAAAAAAACGGCAACGTGTTGATTTTCCAAGGTAAAGGAGCCGGACACGGGGTCGGTGTCTGCCAGTGGGGAATGGCCGGGATGGCGGCTCAAGGGAAGAACCACCAGGAGATCCTGAAGTTTTATTTGAGCGGGATCGAGATAAGAAAAATGTATTAAAAAAAATTTCTCAATAAAATCTCCCGTTTTATTTTTTTGGAGGCAACTATGAAAAAATTTCTCTTTTTGACTGTCGCGGTTCTGGCGGCACTTACTTTTATCGCCTGCGGCTCAAGCGGCAAAAGCGATGAGGGCGGCGAAGGAAACAACAATAACCCCTGCGGAAACGGCAAGCTCGATGACGGCGAGGTCTGCGACGGGAACATCCCCTGCAACGAAGCCGGTCACTTCTATCCTGAACTCGAGGCTGTCTGCAACAGTGACTGCTCGGCTCTTGATACCAGCAGATGTACTCCGCGTGACCCGAACGACAAGTGCGGAAACGGAACGATCGATCCCGGCGAGACTTGCGAACAGGGCCAGGTAAAGGCCTGCTCCGAGCTTTCAGCAAGCACCCCTGTCGGCGAGTCGAGATGCAGACGCGACTGCCGCGGATGGACTCCGGAAGACTGCTCGTCTGGCGGAAAGATCAGAACATGCGCACAGACTGTCGAATGTATCCGCAAATGTGCGGATGATTCCTGTGTCAACTCATGCAAGGAGGCTGCAACAGACCAGGGAGCGGCTCAGCTCGAAGCTCTCGAGGGCTGTGCATCGGCGTGCGGCGGACTTTCCGACGACAACTGCCTGATCTCGAACTGCTACAACGAATATTATGCCTGCTTCCCGCTTGAAAAGTGCGGAAACGGCAAGCTCGACGAGGGTGAGTTCTGCGAACAGAACGATACGAAGCCCTGTCAGGAGCTCAACACGGAGGACAAGACCTGGCAGCCGATCAACGAGGCGGTCTGCAACAAAACCTGCGACGCGTGGGACACCTATTCATGCATCGACATCAACGATCTTACCTGCTATCAGGCTTACGAGTGCATTCAGGCATGTTCCGACTCAGCGTGCGAACAGGCTTGCATCGCAAAGACTTCAATGCCTGCAAAGCAGAAACTGGATACGATGAGAGCCTGCATCGACGAGAACTGCTCCGGTGCGGCGATGCTTGATGACTGCATCAACGAGAAATGCAAGTTCCAGACGGATGCCTGCAAAACTCACCTTACCTGCGGAAACGGTCATATCGACCAGTATGAGATCTGCGAGGCGAAGGAGTTCGTTGACTGCGGCGAAATCAAGGACAGCGCAGGCGAATCGCTCTATGAAGCAGGCACCGCTCAGGCGTTCTGCAATTCAAACTGCACCGAATACAGCACGCTTATGTGCTACAAGTTCTGCAGCTGCGCCGAGGTCAAGACCTGTGTAGAGCAGGAATGCGGCGGTTATCCGAACAGCAATGCCGAGAATAATGAAGAGAAGAAGGCCTGCATCAGCAAGTGCGAAGACGAGGGCAACAGTGTGGGCAAGAAAGAGGCTCAGGATTACAGAACGGCGATCGAGAGTTGTGTCGAGACAGACCAGTCCGGAAATCCGACCGGCAACAACGCCTGGGATTCCGATACCTGCAAGGATCAGATGCCTTCTCAGGCCGGAGTTACCTGCGGTACTGAAGACAACCCGAAGTGTCCTTACTAAACGATTCAATTTCCGGCGCGGATGACTGACGCGCCGGAGCTCTTGTAACGTGTCTCAGAAATCAGAAGTAAAACCTGTTTCCCAGTCGCTGAAAAGGGCGCTGGCGCTGCTTTTGGCAGTCGGCATCCTTGCTTGTGCCGGCAGCTATCTGATATCAAGGGCTGCGAGTTCAAAACTTTCTGAAATCACTGGCAATCTTGCTAACAACATCAAAGAGAGCTACGGGCTTGTCCTGAGGCTTTCCGAAACCTCGGTCTCTCTTCTGCCGCCAAGCGTAAGGTTCGATTCCGCCGAGCTTTTCAATGCCGCTTCCGCAGTTCTGAAGCTCAAAGGCTGCACCATAAAGAAGCTCAGCCTGAGTTCAAGTATGGAGCCTGAGATCTTCTGCGATTCAGCGGAGATTTACGGCGGAGAGATCTTAACGGCTGCAAAGGCGTTTGCCGCGGTCAAAACCGGCAAAGTCAACCCGAACCCGAATCGGGCGGTATCATACGGCGGCAGGATCACCGACAGGATCTCGAAATTTACGCTTTCGATAGAGAAGATGAGCTTCGTTTACGGCATATTTTCCGAGACCTACAGGCTTGACTATGCTCCTGCGGCCGGCAGCAACAGGGTTACGCTGAAGAGGGAGAACCAGCTCCTCGAGCTCTTTTTTGACTCAAAATTCAATGACGCCCGGCTTCGCCTTGAAAAATTCGATATCTCGAAGCTGAGCGGCTTCTTCGCCGAGGGTCTCGGGCTTACCCTGAATGAAGGTTCCGTCGATGCGAGGGTAGAGATCTCCCGCGAAAACACGAACTTTAGTTTCCACAGCGACGTCACGATCCAGGATCTGAATTTTCTCTACCCGCTTTTTGACTCGGCACCCTTTTCGCTCCCTTTCTTCAGGTTTCTCGGCGATATCAGTCTCGAGGCGCTTGCCCGGAATGTCAGTATAAAAAACGCAAAACTCACTCTGGGCGGTCTTGATGCCGATTTTTCGCTCGAGAGGTCCCCAACCTTCATTCAGGTCGATGCAAAGCCTGATACGATGCAGCTGAACCGGCTGGCAACGCTTATCGGCACGGACGAACTTTTCCGCGATTTTCTTCTCGGCGGAACTCTTACGCTTGAGCTGGGATACCTGAAAAACGAAGATGAAGACCCCGTTTTATCGATTTCGGGCGATGTCGCGGATCCGCAGCAGCTTTCGGAACGTCTCAACTATCTCAAGGGCGATTTCGAATATACCTTCACCAATGCCGACGGAAGAAGCTATTCCTTCCGCATAGGTCCGTCGAATCCACGTTTCGCACGTTTTGACGACCTTCCGAACCACCTTGTCTGGGCTGTCCTGGTTTCGGAGGATGCCGGGTTTTATCTCCACAAGGGGGTCGCCTTCGAGGAGCTTGACGCCGCAGTCAAGGACAACGTCAAAAAGCACAGGCTCCGCGGCGGTTCGACGATCACCCAGCAGATCGCCAAAAACCTCTTCCTGACTCGCGAAAAGACGCTTCTGCGCAAGCTTAGGGAGCTCCTTCTTGCAATCGAACTGGATGCGACGCTTTCAAAAAACCGGCTTCTCGAGATTTATTTCAACATCGTCGAATGGGCTCCGGGTGTTTTCGGGATCACAAATGCTGCAGACTATTATTTCGGCAAGACTCCCGAAGAGCTCACCCCGATGGAGTCTGCATATCTCGCGTCGATAATTCCCGGACCGTCGAAGTATCACTATCAGTTTTTGAACAACAATGTCAGCGAAAGGTGGTACGACCATCTCTACCGGATCCTGACGCTGATGCGCGACACGGGTCACATCACGCTTGACGAATATCTTGATTCGATGCGGGAGGCTGTCATCTTCCGCGAAAGGGATGAATAGTTTTTTTCAGAGGTTCAGATGAAGATCAGATCGGTTATTTTTGATATGGACGGAACACTGCTTTCGACGCTCAAAATCATCTCGGAGACAAACAACGAGATCCTTGAAAAACACGGCTTTCCGACTCATTCGACAGAACGTTACAAAAACTTTGTCGGTGACGGGCTCAGGATGCTCCTGCGCCGCGCTCTGCCGGAAAATGTCGATGAAACGCTGCTCGGCTCGATGCTTTCCGAGGTCCTGGATCTCTATCACGAACGCGGAGTCGGCACGATACCACCGTTCGACGGGATCCGCGAAACACTTGACGCGCTCGTTCAGCGCGGTGTGAACATCTCGATCCTGACCAACAAGGAGCACAAGTACGCCGTGTTGAACGCGGAGACGATTTTGGGTGAGTACAAATTCAACCCGATAATCGGTGAAAGGGTAGGGAAACCGCTGAAGCCGGCTCCTGACGGGATTTGGGAGGTGTGCGATATCACAGGCATCCCGCGTGAAAACACCGTCTATGCCGGAGACATGAAGGTGGATGTCCTCACAGCGAAAAACGCAGGAGTCCGTTCCGTTGCCTGTCTCTGGGGGTTCGGCAGAAAGGAGGATCTAAAGGCTCTCGGAGCCGATTATCTGATTGAAAAACCGCTTGATCTGGTAAAACTTGTGGATGAGACCGTCTGACAGCTCTTTTTTAAGGAGTTTACCTCTTTCCAAGCATTTTTAGGATCGCAGGGTATGCGAGCTGACAAACCGTCCGTTTTTTCAGTTTCATTCCGGCTGTTTTCATCGCTTTGATCTGCTTTTCAGACGGGAAAACATAAGGATAAATGCCGTACATGAAGGGAAAGAAGTGATAGCTGAAAGCATAACTTTCGGCCGGAGACGCCTTCGGATCGAACTTCCTGAAGCACCTGTCAACTGCATCGAGAGAGGCTTTGTAGACCCTTTTGAACTCCAGCAGATTTTCATCACGGCTGTTTTCTTCGATCGCATAAAGGTTCATGCTGAGAAGTTTCAGGAGCTGCACCCTGTTCTGCAGCGAAAGTGCCAGCATTTTTGCGAGTTTTGAAGCCGTGAGCTTTACTTTCGTCTGTTCTATATTTTCAAGTTCTTTGATCCACTTTCCGTATTCGCGCTGCAGGAGTGCAAGAAAAATCTCCTCTTTTGTCTGAAAATAGCTGTATATCGCAGTACGTGTAAACTCAGCTTCATCTCCGATTTCTTTTAAAGTTATCTCACCAAAAGTCTTTGTCTGATAGAGCTTTTCGCAGGCATCGATCAGCTTTTCCTTCCTGCAGGTCATTGTTTCAAGTGAACATTTCGGCATTTTCTTCTCCTATACCAAACGAATTTTTTATTTTATCTCGACAAGTCTGTAGTTTCTGTTCCCAAGTTTGATTTCTGCTGCGTAGTCGAGAGTGTGAAGTCCCTGACGCGATTCGATGCGCTCTTTCAGTGATTTCGAATCAGTCGCGGCGTAAACCATATCTATCGAAGCCTGATCGATCGCAAGCGGGTCGAGAGAAGCGACGATACCGATATCGTGCATGTCGGGTTCTGTCGGGTTTCCGTTGCAGTCGCAGTCAACGCTGAGGCGGTTGAGAACGTTGATGAAGGCGATGTTTTTGCCACCGTTCATAGCCATACATACTCCTTTTGCAGCTTCCGCCATCGATTCAAGGAAGTCTGTCTGTTCTGCCGTGACCCAGCCTTTTGTCGCCTGTCCTGCCGAGTGAATATAAATTTTTCCGGAGTGTTCGACGTCGGTCCCGCTTCCGAAGCCTATCGAAAGGTTCTTTATCGCGCCGCCGAAACCCGCCATCTGATGCCCTTTGAAGTGCGAAAGAACGAGGTATGAGCCGTAGTTTTTGAAGTGCGTTCCGACATAATCGCCTTTGACCAGATGTTTTGCACCCTCGATCGGGATCAGCATTTCGCCCTCTTCGTCAAGAAGGTCGAACGGGGCAATCTCAAGGTATCCGCGCTGTTTGAGAGCCTCGAGATGGGCTTTGTTCGTGTTGCGGTTGCCGGGATAAGCTGTATTGCACTCGACGATAGTGCCGTTTATTTTCTGCACGAGATCCTTTATCAGAGCAGGTCTCAGATGGTTCGACTTTTCCGATTCGCCCGTACTGATCTTGACTCCCGTTTTGCCTTCAGGCTTCCAGCCGAGAGTGTCGTAGATTTTTACAAGTGCTTCGGGAGTGATCTCTTTTATGAAATATACTACCGGCGCGTTTTCATCATTCGTCTGGTGGGGAAGCATAGCTTTTTCCTCCGTTTTGTTCTCTTCCGCCGGAGCGGGAGTTTCGTTCTGAACCGGTTTTTCTTCTTCCTGTTTTTCTGCATTTTCAGCCGGGATCTGCGAAGCCTCGGACTTGCTTTCAGCCTTTTCCGAAGCCGATTTGCAGGAAATGACTGCAAATACAAGAACCGCTGCTATAAGTAAAAGTTTTTTCATGGTTTTCTCCTTAATTTGCTCTCAAAACTCTGCGTCTTTCAAAAACCGCGAGCACTGCGAATACCGCAAGTCCGCAAAGAATGATTATTGCTCCAAGAACAGTGTCTTCCCGGTTGATGTCGAAAAACGGCTCTCCGTCAAGAACCGAAGCGACGCCGTCAACGCTCCACATCAAAGCCGCCGCCCAGAACATAAGCGTTGTCGTAAGAAGGCTCTGCTTTCTCATTTTCGCCCAGACAGCGGTAAAAACGACCGCCGCGATAATTGTCATTATGAGGCACATCATCTGCCTCCATCGCTCGCCGGGACCTGCTTTTTACTGCGCTCAAATGCACTTGAAACGCCGACGATTACCCCCCATACGGCTGTTGTAAGAAGTG
>JAEEGL016507952.1_pt1 | contig 33994 bp, 31 predicted proteins | sample 9134231 | NCBI WGS metagenome assembly JAEEGL01 (sample SAMN16246548, study PRJNA631951) | gut metagenome | biome: gut microbiome; feature: rumen; material: fiber-attached | host: Bos | place: Iran: Karaj | collected 2018-10 | reverse complement strand
GGAGAACCTTGGCGGAGTCATAAAGACAACCAATAAGAAGGCTATCGTATTTCATCGTTATCTTAATCAAATGGAAGAACCATTTTTACGCGATGTCATTGAATCGAAGCAGCTTTCCCAAAAACCAGTATTCGTTCTCGCTAACAAGTATGAGTACGGCAACCGTCCCTGCTGGGTTGCCGATGAATTTGATGAATTATTATTTATTCACTAATTATGCGAAAATATTTAATACAAGCCATGAAACAAATGGCAATTATCGGGAAACTTTTTTGTTCTGAAGCCGATTTCCAGTTCTCTCTAGGATGGGAACTACATAGACTTCTTCCAAATGCTCAATTGTTATTTGAGAAAGAAGTCAATGTTGGATATGTTGATATAATTGTAATCTGGAATGGGAAATGGTATTTCATAGAGCTAAAGTATCATACATCTCTTTGCGATACAATTACCTTGGGCTTGCCTTTACACCTAAAGAATCAGTCCGCGCAAGACATCCTGCGTTATGATTACTTATATGATATTAATCGCATTCAGCGGATTGCTGCAAATATGGAAGAGGTTTATGGTGGCGGCTATGCCATAGTGTTGACCAATGATAGATTGATATACGGTTCCCCAAATAGTAGTTCGGCGCGAGCTCTGGACTCATTATTTAGAATACATGACAGAAGGGGTTTGTCTGCCAGTAGTTCGTTTCCTATTCCTGGAAAGGTCATTTGGAAAAATGCAGCGAAGCCCACGACTCATTGGACTAAAAGTGGGCAAAGGAGTAATGTATTTACTCTGCCAACAATTAATACTGACTGGGAGAAGTATTGTTTTTTTACAGACTCTAATAATGTACCACAGGACTTTAGATATCTGATAAATGAGGTACTTCCACCAACCATCACTCGTGTATCAAATAGTTCTTTCAACGAAGAATAAACTATTCTGTGCAGGCGGTTTATCCTTCTGGACCACTGTCCTACGCTGTCGCCAGCAAGTTCGACGCGATGTTCCCTACGGCACGGTAATCAATCTGCTCCGAGTGCGGGGAGGCCGTTTTTGCACCCGGAAGCCGTTCCTCGAGCCGTCCTGGGTGCAAAACGCCCCTCTACGCACCCGGCATCAATCGCATCCTTCGCCTGATCAGCATAAGCCGTAAGTCATAAGGCTTCATAGGCAAGCCTTGTACGCCAAACACTCATGGCGTCAACTGCTACGGAAAACGCCCGCAGGGGCCTCCATTCGTCACAAATTTACGATTCTTTCAAAAGAATTCGCAAAATCTGCTTCCGGGGTATTGCGGAGGCACTTATTCTTTCATAGTTTTGTTACGATGATCTTCTTTTTGCCGTAATGAGACCAATGATGGGTATATAAAGACTAAACCCGTGTGTTTGATTGCTCAGGGACACACGGGACTTCGATTGCAAAGGTACAAACTTTAATTAAAGCTGCAAAAAGAATTTGGAGATAATTGAACGATGAAGTATTCAGAATACGAGAAAGCCTTTTCTCCAGCAAGGCTCAACAAATATCTGAAAGCCTGTGGGGCGACAGCGCCGCGGCACTTACTCTGTATCGCCACAACATCAAGTTTACAGTAAAGCAGATAGTCTTTCGTCACAAATGTACGATTCTTTCAAAAGAATCCGCTAAATCTGCTTCAGAGACATCATCCCCAAAAAGACATAAAATGACAACTTGCCATCCGGTGGCGGGTGGTTATCTTTGCCTCAAATTAATTGACAAAGATTATGAAAGCATTTCTCAAAGTAGCCCTGGCGGCACTGTTCGCCATTTCAGGTATCCTGTCAGCATCCGGGCAGGAGGCAAAGGACTTTTACAAATTCGATGACAATGGTTTCCTGTGCGAATTCCAGCTAACGCTTCCCGACACCACGGTGATCAGGTACAAGCACCAATACAATTCGAGAGGACGTGCAAATGACCCATTCGTAGAAGGCGACTATGCAAATATCACCTATGCTGACGGAACCGTTGTAGACTTTTCCATGTCTGCTTACAACGCGGATTATCGTTCGGACAAGTATCCCGGGTTGTTGGCTGTCGTACCACACCATGAGTACAATGATTATTATATTCTTACTATCAATGATTGGTACAAACGTATCCGGAAGGCAACGAACGCGCCAAAGGGCCCTGATATGATAAAGAACATGTTTGACATCAGGGAATACATGATTACTTTTCCCGACAATTCCCAGTTGTATGTAGAATGCGCCCCTACTTTTGAAAATGTCAGGATTGGCGGGTATACAGACTGCGATGCAGATGGTGATTTCACGACATGGGATAGATATGGTTATGGTGTGGAAAAGATTAAATGGCAAGGAGAGGATCTTCCCTTCATTGAACTGGCAACAGGTGAGGAACATACAGAGAGTTGTATAGTGTCCGGAACACAGGTGAGAAGTGAAGAAAACGACGGTTACGTATTCTGCACCCAAAAAGGCAGGATAATAACAAGCGGCAAGGAAACCTTCATCGGCACATTTGACGTAATCACCAAACGCGAACAGAACGGCACGCCACTGGCGAGTAACTATCTGAGAGCCGCTTTGGCAGACTACCCTAAAAAACTCCATGGATTCGGAGACATCTTCGCATTTGCCTACGAGAACGGCAACGTCCTGGATAAAGACAACAAAATCGTAGCAATGTATCGCAAGAGCAAGAAACTCGACGATTTTGATATGGAATCCGAGCTGGCCGCGGAACAGGGAAAGATAGACAAGGAAAAGGCGGCGGCACAGGCGGCGGCAAAAGAAAAGAATGCCCTGACGACCAAGTACGGAAAGAAGTATGCCGATGCCTTCCTGGCAGGAAAAGTAATCGTCGGTATGCCCTGGGAGTTGGTTCAACTTGGCCTGGAGGCACATTCATTCAAGGATTTCTACACAGCCCTCCTGTCCGTCGACCGCAGCTCAGAATACGGCAAAACGCAGTGCTACTCTCTATATAGCGGCGACTTCAGCCACATTGGGAATATGTGGATAAGGAATAACGCCGTCGAATCGATCACGCTGTATTGAGTGTTTCTTCAGAAACAAACCATTGACGCCCGCGGATACACCGCGGGCGTCAAGTTATATGCTGGAGGTGATATAATAGCACACGGGCGTCAAAGACGCGACAGGATCGCGGAGACTGGATACTCCGGGTGCAGGGAAACCGTTTTTGCACCCGGAAGCCTTTCTCAGAGCCGTCCCGGGTGCAAAATGCCCTTCTACGCACCCGGCATCAATCTCATCTTCCGCCTGATCAGCATGTCCGGCTCGTAGGCCTTATCTACCGTGCGGAAAAACGTCCGCGGTGGCTCCCATTCGTCACAAATTTACGATTCTTTCAAAAGAATTCGCAAAACCTGCTTCCGGGGTATTGCAGAAGCATTCTCTTCTTCATAGTTTTGTGGCGACGATTTTTTCGTTGGGTGACAGGTTATAATCGTGTCCATCCGCACTTGCTGGCTTCCGTGAAGGTCTCTGAGTGGATGCGACGGATAAGAGAATCGCTCTTCCCGGCGGAACTTGTTGATAATTATATCTTTGCAAGAATTGTAAACTATGAGACAACTATCTGTTCTGGACATAGAGTCGAATTGTCGGTTTCTCTTTGACCAAAATGGCCCCTTCTGGCACATAGCTACTCCCGGCAACCTCACTGAGATTCTGTTTGCTAAACCTGAAGAGTATTGTTTCGGCGTAAGTCTGGCAGCACTTTGCGCGTTGGAATCCGGGATTAAGGTTTATGCTTTCCAGGTTATGAGTAATCACTTACATGAGATTGTGGGGGCGCCTTCTCCCCAGCCTTGCATTGACAACCTGCGTCTGTATTCCAGGAAGCTCAAGCGTTGGGCTTTTTCCCGGGGCAGGCGGCTATATCTTCCTGATAGCTTTATCAGTGAGCCGATTCCAATAGAAAACCTGCAAATGCTTCGCAGCAGCATCGTCTATACGCATCGGAACAAGTACGTTGTGGATTCTTCTGTCACTCCCTATTCTTCTCCATGGGGCAGCGGAATCCTGTACTTCGGGCCAGACGTAGAAGATTTGAGGTCTGTTAAATATAATGATTTACCATATAGGGAGAAACGGCTGATTACCAGTAGCCGAAACCTGATCTTGCCCGATTATTACACGGTCAGGGACGGGTGTATCAGCCCGGAAAGTTTCTGTGACTGGCGGACCGGACGGGCGTTCTTCAGAGATGCCCATCAATACTTTAATATGCTGACCAAGAACTATGAAGCCTATGCCGAGTTCAGCTCTCTCCTCGGCGACCGGGTTTGCATTACCGATGATGAAATGTACGCTTCAGCATGCGCCATCGCCAGGCAGAAGTACAACGTCAATATCCCATCTCAACTCGCCGAGTTTGCAAAAGAAGATCTTGCGCGCACACTGCACTTCAGTTACCACGCTGGGAACAATCAATTGCGCCGAATCCTCAAAATGGACCCCGGCAAACTTGACGCGATGTTTCCCACGGCCCGATAATCAGCCGTCCCGGGTGCAGGAAGGCCTTTTCTGCACCCGGAAGCCTTTTCCTGAGCCGTCCCGGGTGCAGGGAAACCGTTTTTGCACCCGGAAGTCGTTTCATGAGTCGTCCCGGGTGCAGGAAGGCCTTTTTTGCCCCCGGAATCCTTCCCCCGAACTACACGGCGGAACCAGCCCTCATACCTTCCCGAAAAACCTCTCGGGAATCCGCACCAGCAGCCGCATTCCGGCCATTGAGGGCTTGTTCCAGGCCCAGGGGGGGCGAATGAGGGACTGGAGGCGGCGGGCGCGGGGTGTCCAGGCGTCCCAGTCGCGGACGGGCAGGCGGCTGACCGTGCGGAAGAGGCGGTAGCGCTTCTGCAGGTGGTGGCTCCAGCCGCGGGAGGAGAGGTCGCCGTCGGCTATCTTGGAAAGGACGTCCGTGGCGTCGGCGCAGCCGAAGTGGAAAAGATATAACCCCGGCAGGATATGCAGGTTGCTTCCGCGGACGCGGTGGAAGCCGCTGCCCCATTCGGCCCTGGCGCATAGAACCGACGCTTTGGTATAACGTGTTGAAAGCAGGGCGAACTGCCGCTGGCCGAGCACCGGCAGCGACCGGTCAAGCGGCCCCTCGCAGGAGATATTCTGCACTACGTCGCATCCCAGGGGCGAAAATGCCTTGTGCCCACGGACATCCAAAGACGACAGAAATCCGCGCAGCGAAAGCCCGCAAGAAGGGTCGGGAACGATGAACTCATCGACGTCTGTGCCTATTACAAACTCGTAGCGGTCGAGAAGTCCGCAGGCGAACCCGGAGATAATGTCGATCCGCCCCCGGTCCGCCGCGGCCACCTTGCCTTCCACGCGGGGTACGACGCGGACGTTGCAGCCGACGGTGCATTCCGGCGGCACCTGGTCTAGCCCGTCGAAGAAGATGTACAGATTCTCCCTGCCGAGCTCGCCTCCGTACCATTCCACCCACTTCTGCAGGAAGAATCCGCCGTCGCGGACCATCGTAACTGCGCAAATTCGCTTCTCCATACTTCAAAGGTACACTTTTATTTCGGAATTTGCCAAAATAATGCTAAATTCGCGGGATTTATGCGTGTAGCCGAATTCCTGGTAAAATGGCGTAGACTCTTCCTCGCCCTGACGATGGCCCTGGCCGTCGTTTGCGGCGTTTGTTTACCGAGGCTCAACGTAATCTACGAGATGTCTTATTTCCTTCCCGACGACTCCCCGGTCAAGAAGGGGCTAGTCCGCGTCGAGCAGGAATTCCCAGGCCTGGACCTCCAGAACAACATGCTCTACGTGATGTTCGAGAACCTGGAGGACCCCGGACAGACCGAGCGTGAGCTGTCTGCATTCACGACCGGCATGGCCCTCCTGGACACCCGTGAGTCCGGCAGTTACACGCTCTTCCAGTATCTCCCCGTAGCCGGAGCCGATGTACGCGCCGTCAAGGCCGCCATTGTGGAGCATTGGGGCGATGAAGTCACCGTCGAACTCGACCTCGATAAGAATATGCCCGCCGACATCGTCCCGATGATCACCCTCGGCGCCATCCTGGTCCTCATCGTGCTGCTGGTCATGTGCCAGTCGTTCATGGAGGTGTTCCTGTTCCTGCTGTCGATGCTCATCGCGGTGCTCATCAATATGGGCAGCTGCATCCTGATGAATGGCGTGTCGTACATGACCGTCACGATAGCGGGCGTGCTCCAGATGATACTGTCGATGGACTATTCCATCATCCTCACCAACCGCTACCGCCAGGAAAAACTCCGTGCCGCTGGCAACGACCAGGCAATGGCCAGGGCCATCCACGGCTCCTCGCAGACCATATTCAGCAGCGCCCTCACCACCGTCGTCAGCCTCCTGATGCTGATGTTCATGAAGGTCAAGATCGGACCCGACCTCGGCTTCGTCCTCTCCAAGGGCGTCATCTGCAGCCTCCTGTGCAACTTCACGGTGCTGCCGTCATTCATCCTGGCGTTCGACAAGGCCATCACCGCTACCAGCAAGAAGATTCCCACCCTGCCGTTCGGCGCCCTCGCCCGTCTGCAGATACGGCTCAAGATACCCCTCACCATCCTTTTCGTAGGCATCTTCGTTACCGCATGCATACTCCAGAACCGTACCGAGGTGTCCTTCTCCGCCGTCTGGGAAACCCCCATCTCCAAGATATTCCCGCCGCAGAACCCTGTCGTGCTGTTGTATGACAATGTCGACGAGAAGGCCGTCCCCGGCATAATGGACACCCTGGACAGGGATCCGTCGGTGCTTTCCACCCTCAGTTATCCCGCCCTGATGCTCTCCGGCTACACGGCGTCCGAGATGGCCCAGCGTTACGGAAACCTCTCACCGATGGTCAACGAGGAGATCCTGCGCCTGATTTATTACGCCCACGCCCACCCGGAGCGAAACGAACGCCTGAGTTTCGCCCAGATGGAGAATGTGGTGAACAGGATATCGTCCAAGGGCCTTCTGCCCGCCGGTTACGATATGGACTCGATGCTCAAGGACCTGATGCCCAGTGCACCCGCACCGAAGCCAAAGGCTGCCAAACAGCATCCCGCGAAGCAAAAGCAGGCTGCCGAGCCTAAGCCTCAGGTCCCGTCTGCACCGGCCGTGCCCGATACGCTCTCTGCTGCAGCAAAGGCCGACAGCACCGCCGTAGATTCCCTTGCAATCGCCGCACCGCTTGACAGTGCCGCCCTTGCACAGAAGGCCGACAGCACCGCAGTATCAGGCGAAGCCCCCATTAAAGAATCTTCCGTTCCCTCGTACCTCGAGGGCTATCCTGAAATAACCTACGAGCTTGCCACCCGCCAGATGACTTCCCGGGAAATGGCTGAACTGCTCGGCGTGGAGCGCTCGCTGGTGAATACCGGATACCGTATGGCCGGCCGCACCCGCAAGCCCGCAACGATGTCCCCCCACGAGATGAGTTCCTTCATAGTGAACAAGATCCTGACGGACAAGCGTTACGCGTCCTTCATCCCGGCCGATCAGGCCGAACAGATTCGCGAGGTACACCGTCTGCTCGACTCCGCGTTCATCGCCGGGCCTTCTCCTGCACAACTTGCCGACGCACCTTTGCTGGCGTCCGCCGACAGCACCGTGGCAGCCGCCCCGGTTGACTCGGTGGCCGTTGCCGCCCTTGTCCCGACACCCGTACAGGAAACCATTGAAGATGTTGAGGAGGATCTCCCTCCCACCCCCATGGAGCGTCTCGCGATGATGTATATGTCCGGCAACCGCTATTCAGCCGGGCAGATATATTCAGCACTCAAGGCCGCCGGAGTCAAGGTCAACCGCTCCGACATCGACCTGCTGTTCCTCTATGCCGGCTGCATGTACAATTACGACAGGAACCTCCGTATGTCTCCGGGAGGAATGATAGAATTCCTCTACGACAAGATACTGCCCGACCCCATGTTTGCCAGCTTCATCGACGAAGAGTCGCGAGAGTCCCTGGATTCCATGAGCGACCTTCTCGGCGGCGGTATCAACGCGCTGCGCGGAAAGAACTGTTCAGTGGCGATGGCCCTTACGTCCTACGACTACGAGTCTCCCGCCACCTTCGAGTTCCTGGAACGCTTCCAGACCCTTGCCGACCGCTCCCTCACCAACCCCGGCACCATCATGGGAGAATCCGTCATCTACAAGGAGTTTAAGGACGACTTCCCCAATGAGCTGCTCCTTCTCACCCTCCTTACCGTGGGGGCCATCTTCCTGATTGTGCTGCTTACCTTCCAATCCTTCGTCATCCCCATCCTGCTCATCATTACCGTGATGTCCGGGGTGTACGTAAACGTGTTCGTAAGCGGTCTGGGAGGGCATACGATGTTCTTCATGGCCTACCTCATAGTGCAGTCCATACTGATGGGAGCGACCATCGACTATTCCATCCTCCTCACCAGCTATTACCGTGAAGAACGTATGGTCAAGGGCATAGTGAAGTCCCTTGCCGATTCCTTCCACAGGGCTGGGCATTCCATACTTACATCCGGCCTTATCCTTACCCTGGCGCCGTATGCCATGAGCCTTATGATCGACGACAAGATCGTGAAGTTCATCCTCAAGCCCCTTGCCGTAGGTGCCCTGGTGGCAATCCTGATCATCCTCCTGATCCTGCCGGGCGTGATTGCAGTGTGCGACCGTTTCATAGCTCCGAAGGGCGCAAAGCGTTCTAATAAATCTTACTCTCAAAAGTAGTCTCTCCGGTTACGGTTACGTCGACGTGGACCGTGCTGTTGCGGCGTATTGCCGGCAGGGTGGTGCGGAACTGCTGTGTGGAGCCGTTGACTTCACATTCGAATACGAATTCCGTAGCGGGGGTGCCGATGGTGGCCTCCTCCGAGTCGTTCGGGTAGCAGAACAGTTCCGTCCCGGGGCTCTGCGAATAGATGCCTATATCGTAGGGCAGGCTCCTGACGGGCGGCGTCCGGACTGTCTCTGATGGATGGAACCCCTCGGTGCGGAGCACTTCAGCAGCGGCATTGATATTCTCCAGGAAGATGCGCGGATCCTCCAGGCGTACATATCCCTTGAGCTTGTTGGATACCTCTCCTATCATTATACGGGCAAGAAGAGGGGAGAGCCTCAAACTGGCGGATTCGCCGGCTGCGAGGTCCTTCTGGCCGCTCATCACGGGCCTCTCTGGGGAGTCTTCCTCAAAGCGGTACGTGAGCAGCTCTATGGAGTCGTACCTCTCCAGTGCTGAGGTGTTGAAGTCCCTTGGCGAATTGGCTACCGCCACTACGGTTACGGCCTTCGCCGGGCAGAAAAACACCGCGCTGTCGGGCAGGAAAGCGTAGGAGCGGGATACCAGAAGCCTGCGGAGGCCGTCGGCGTCATACACGAAGATGTCGGTCCGCCCGATGTGGCGCAGGGTGTCCGCCGTGGCGTCCGAAACCCTGAACCTGACGGTGAACCTGCTGGTGTCGGCCTCTACATACACTTCATCCGACGGGTGCGTGAACGGCAGCTCCAACTCCTTGCAAGACGGAGTCAAACAGACCGGCACAAGAAGTAGTAGCAAGTCACAAAAAGATACGAAGAGTCGGAGCAGAGTGCTCCCCGGCGGGCGCCGTGAGTAGAAGTTTCCGTGCCGGCCTGATTGATTCCGTTGCGATTTCATAGTGCTGCAAATCTATGCAGGGCAAATGGAAACGCAATGGAATCGAAAAAATCGTAAACGAGGTTTTGCTGTTTTTTTAGAGTCCCCCTTCCGGACCCCCTTCCAGACCCCCCAGGAGGTCAAGATATCTTTTGATAAAAAGATTTTTCGGGAAGTGCTCGGCCGCCAGTGCAAGGCTCTCGGAGCCATATTCCGCAAAACTGCGTCCGTCCAGCGAGGCCAGGCGGTGGATGGCCCTGGCGATGGAACGTTTGTCGTGCGGATTGAACAGGAAACCATTGCGTCCGGGGACGACGTAACGGGCATTGTCGGACACGTCGCTGCAGATGGCCGGCAGACCTGCAGTCAGCGCCTCCGCAAGGGAGTTGGGCGTGCCTTCGTAGAAACTCGGAAGGCAGAAGGCGTCGTACTCCCGGTAGAGCGCGGCAGGATCGTCAGTCGCCGGGTGGATCCGGAACCTGTCGCCCAGGCCGAGCCGTCCAATCAGTTTCTCGCACTTCCGGGCATAACTGCAGCGCCCGGCAGCACCGTACCAGTCGAACTGTACATTGCCCAGGGACGGGTCTGCGGCGGCCTTGATCAGCCTTAACGCATTCTTGCGGGGATGCATCCGGGCCACGGTGACGATGCGCAGGGGCCCTTTCCTCTCCCTGGAAGGCGCCGGAACGAATTTATCGGAATCGACGAAATTGGGAATGGTCTCCAGCTTGAGCCTCAGCCCGGGGCAGTGCCTGCTCACGAATGCCGTCTGGGCGAAACTGTTGCACACCACGGCGTCGGCCTCCATGCGGAAGAGCGTGAAGCGGAAACGGTCGTGGGGGAGCATCAGGGTGTTGCAGTTGCGCTCTGAGACTATCAGCTTGAATCCAGGATAGATCATATGCGCCAGGCAGGCCTTGATGTTGGCGCCTACGAGGAAGGAAATCACCACCTGGGTGCGGTTGGCCTTGAGGTGCGAAGCGATCTGCCGCACGAGCCGGAGGTCTCCTCCTTCCGGTGTGATGTGGGTGTGCTTTACGCCGGCCGCCGCAAGGTCTGCGGCATAGAAGTCGCCGTCGCGGTAAGTGACCACCTCAACAACGTGACCAGCCTTGCGGAGGAGCTCCGCAAGGCCGACCAGTTGCCGTTCCGCCCCGCCGAGACGGAGGGACGATATGATACAGGAGACCGTCAAGCGCCGAAGTTGTCGTAGAGGATGTTCTCCGGTGCGACTCCCAGTGAGTCAAGCAGGTCGTTGACGCACTTGGTCATCATAGGAGGGCCGCACATGAAGTACTTGATGTCCTCGGGAGCGTCGTGGTCCTTGAGGTAGGTCTCGTACATCACGTTGTGTACGAAGCCTGCGGTGTAGGGGACTCCTGCCGCATCCGCTGCGGGATCGGGCCTGTCGAGGGCAAGGTGGAACCTGAAGTTGGGGAATTCCTTCTCAATCTCTGCGAAATCTTCCAGATAGAAGGCCTCCACGAGGGCGCGTGCGCCATAGAAGAAGTGGACCTTGCGTCCGGTCTTGAGCGTCTTGAACAGCTGCATGATGTGGCTGCGCAGAGGTGCCATGCCGGCGCCGCCGCCAACGAAGATGTATTCCATATCCTCGGGATCGTTCTCCGGAAGGAGGAACTCTCCGTAGGGGCCGCTGATCCATACCTTGTCGCCCGGCTTGCGGGAGAATACATAGGTGGAGGCGATTCCCGGAGGCGCGCCGGGGACGAACTTGAAGACGCCCTTGGGCTGTGTCTTGTCGAACGGGGGAGTGGCGATACGGACGTTGAGCTTGATGATGTTCTTCTCTCCGGGATACGAGGCCATCGAGTACGCACGTATGGTGGGCTCGGTGTTCTTGTATTTGAGGGAAGTGATGCCGTATTTCTCCCAGTCGCCCATATAAATGGGATCTACGCCCATGTCGGCGAAATCGGCCTCGTAGGCGGGTATGTCGATCTGGATGTACTCGCCGGACTTGAAGTCGATGTGCTCGCCCTCGGGGAGTTTGACGGTGAATTCCTTGATGAACGTTGCCACGTTCTCGTTGGAAATGACCTCGCACTCGAGTTTCTTGACGCTGAGGGCGCTTTCGGCGACCTGGATTTTGAGGTTGTCCTTGACCTTGACCTGGCAGCCCAGGCGCCAGCCTTCCTTGATCTGCTTGCGGTTGAAGAAACCGGTCTCGGTGGGGAGGATTTCTCCGCCGCCATCGAGGACCTGCACCTTGCACTGGCCGCAGTTGGCCTTGCCGCCGCACGCGGACGGGAGGAATATCTTCTCGCCGGCGAGAGTGGCCATAAGGTTGTTCCCGGGAGCCACCTCGAGTTCCTTCTTGCCGCCGTTGATGTCTATCTTTACCTTACCCTTGGGGGTGATGGCGTTCTTCACAATGAGGAGAAGAGCCACGAGCACCAGCGTCACAACGACGAGGAGCACTATTGAAGCGATGATTGTCTGACTCATATCCCGTTAAAGTTGAATGCCCATAAAGATCATGAATGCCATACCCATGAGGCCCACGGTGATGAACGTGATGCCGATGCCCTTGAGGGGCTTGGGTACGTTGCTGTAGCTCATCTTCTCGCGGATTGCGGCGAGCGCCACGATTGCAAGATACCAGCCGATGCCGGAACCGAGTGCATACACCAGGGGCTCCCCGATGCCGGTGAAGTCTCTCTGCTGCATGAACAGGGAGCCGCCAAGGATTGCACAGTTGACGGCAATCAGCGGAAGGTAGATGCCGAGGGAAGAATAGAGAGAAGGAAGGAACTTCTCCACGATCATCTCCACAAGTTGCACGAATGCCGCGATGACGGCGATGAAGACGATGAAACTGAGGAAACTGAGGTCGACTTCTGCAAACTGGGGCCCGAGCCACCTGAGGGCTCCCGGCTGCAGCACGTAGGTGTTGAGCAGCCAGTTGAGGGGGAGGGTGCAGAAGAGCACGAAGATGACCGCGAGGCCGAGGCCGTTGGCGGTCTTGACGTTCTTCGATACTGCCAGGTATGAGCACATACCCAGGAAGTATGCGAAGATCATATTGTCAACGAAGATTGACTTTACGAATAAGCTTACGTATTCCATAGGACTGTGCTGTTAGTTTTCCTGAAGGTCTTTGTCGATGGCCCTGTGCACCCAGATGATGCATCCGAGGAGTATGAGGGCGAAAGGAGGCAGGATGACCAGGTTGTTGGGGATGTATCCCGCAGGCAGTACCTGGAAACCGAAGAGGGTGCCGCTGCCGAGGAGCTCGCGGAAGAAGGCCACGATGACGAGGATGAGACCGTAGCCGACGCCGTTTGCAAGGCCGTCGAGCAGCGAGGGGATGGGCTTGTTGCCGAGGGCGAAGGCCTCGATGCGGCCCATCACGATGCAGTTGGTGATGATCAGGCCGATGTAAACGCTCAGCTGCTTGTCGATGGCGTAGGTGCCTTCTCCTGCCTTGAGGATCTGGTCGACCAGGATGACCATCATGGCGACAACCACGAGCTGCACGATGATGCGTACGCGGTTGGGGATGGTGTTGCGGAGCAGCGAGCACACGAGGCTGGAGAGTCCGGTGACCGCGATGACCGACAGGGCCATCACCAGGGCGCCCTTGAGCTGTACCGTGACGGCCAGCGCGGAGCATATGCCGAGCACAAGGACGGTAATGGGATTGCCCTTGAGAATGGGATTGAGGATGGTTTCTTTAAGTTTCTGTGCCATAACTTATTCCTCCTCTGCGTTAGGTGTTGTTTCTACTGCGTGCTCTTCCAGAATGTGGAAGAATGCGCCCATGCCGAAGTGCTTCTCGTATGCCTTGAACCAGACGTTCAGCGCCTCGTTCAGGCCTTTGGACGTCATGGTGGCGCCGGTGATGGCGTCAACGGCGTTGGCGGCACCGCTTGCCTCGGCGTTCTTTTCCAGCCTGAAGGCGGGGGAGTCGCCCCATTCGACCGTCTTGCCGATGAATTTCTCGCGGAACCAGGGTTCGTCCTTGATCTTGGCGCCGAGGCCGGGGGTTTCGGATTCATGGTCGAAGAAGGCGCCGGCTATGGTGTGGTTGTCGGACTGGAAGGCGATGTAGCCCCAGACCGGGCCCCAGAGGCCTGCGCCGTATATGGGTATGACGGAGATGCCGCTCTTGAAGATGTAAACCGGCAGCGTGGCCTCTCCTTCGGAAAGGATGGCCTTGTTCTGCGGCTTGAGCCTGTCGATGAGCTCGATCTTGTCTTTGCTGACCGAAAGTTCGCCGTTCTTCTCACCGTCGAGGCCGATGGTGTAGGCCTCCTGGATGTTGTCGGCGTAAAGCTGAAGGATCTCTGCGTTCTTTGCCGCATATAGCTCTTCTGTGGGCTTGACACCTGCGGCGGACATCATCTGCCTCAGCGTCTCGGCCTTGGCGTTGGCGTCCTGTGCGGGACCGAGCCTGCCTGCCACGAATGCGAGCAGCGCAGCTACCACGACGACTATGACCGCCGTGTAGATGACCGTATAAACGTTACTGTTTGTATTCATGGCTTATGCGACGTTAAATTTCTTGAACCTGCGGGAGATATGCACGCTCGTGACGACGTTGTCGATGAGCGGGGCGAATGTGTTCATCCGCAGGATGGCGAGCATCATGCCCTCGGCGTAACCGGGGTTGAACAGGCGCACCGTGATGCAGAGCATACCGATGAGGATACCGTATATCCATTTGCCGCACTCTGTCTGGCAGGAAGTTACGGGGTCCGTGGCCATGAAGACGGTACCGAATGCGAAGCCGCCGTAGAGGAGCTGCATGTAGAAGGGGATGTCGGTGATGCCGGCGATGTTGCCGATCCAGCCCACCAGGAGCGCTCCTGCGATGCTGCCGCACATGATCTTCCAGCTTGCGATGCCCGTCCAGAGGAGGATGAACGCACCCAGGAGGATGGCGATGACGGAAGTCTCGCCGACGGAGCCGGGAACGGTGCCGATGAAGAGGTCCCAGAAGCCGGTGCCGTACTGGGCGGGGCCGTCGAGGGCGAGGGGCGTGGCGCCGGTGAAGGCGTCGGCCACTGCGGTCTCACCCTTCCTGAAGGCTATCCAGCAGTCGGATCCGGACATGAAGTTGGGATAGGAGAAGAAAAGGAATGCGCGCGTAAGGAGCGCCGGGTTCCAGATGTTCATGCCGGTGCCGCCGAAGACTTCCTTGCCGAAGATGACGGCGAATGCCACTGCGACTGCGAGCATCCACAGGGGGATGTCCACCGGGACGATGAGAGGGATGAAGAAGCCGCTGACGAGGTAGCCCTCGCTGACTTCTTCTCCGCGTATCTGGCTGGAGGCGAACTCGATGGCGAGTCCGACGCCGTAGGAGACGATATAGAGGGGAAGGACCCGCAGGAATCCGAACCAGAAGTACTCGAGGATGTGCACTCCGGTCTGGCCCATTGCGAGGCCGTGCTGGTAACCGACGTTCCACATGCCGAAGAGGGCTGCGGGGGCCGCGGCGATTACCACGAGGATGAGGAGGCGTTTGAGATCGATGGCGTCGCGGACGTGGGCGCCCTTGCGGGTGACGGTTCCGGGAACGTGAAGGAATGTCTCAAAAGCATCGACGGTGCTGTGAAGCCAGTAAAGCTTGCCGCCTTTTTCGAAAATCTTGTTCATATCTTTTAAGCCATTTCTTTAAGCATCAGGTCTATACCGCAGGAAATCATATCCTGTATGCAGTTCTTGCTCGGGTCGACGAATTCGCAGAGGGCGAGGTCCTCGGGAAGGACTTCGTAGATGCCGAATATCTCCATCTTCTCGATATCCCCGGCAAGGCAGGCCTTGGCGAGGAAAATGGGATAGATGTCCATCGGGAGCACCTTCTTGTAGTAGTTTTCGTTCATCAGGAACGGACGCGGGCCGCCGTGGAGGTTGGTGTCCATGTCCCACTTGTTGCCGGGAAGAAGCCAGCTGAAGTAGCTGCGGTCCGAGCTGAACTGGTTGAAACGCAGGGGGTTGATCCAGCCGAGGAGCTCCTTGTCGTAGCCCTCGGAGATGATGGTGACCTGGTCGTCGTCCCTGCCGATGTAGCCGTCTGCGCCCACGGCCCGGCCGCTGAGGATGCTGCCGGAGATGATGCGGACGTTCTCCGCGCCGCCGCCCCAGAATGCGATGAGCTCCTTCATGGGAGTGCCGGGAAGGGCCTCGATGTAGGCGGGCTCGATTGCTGCGGGGCCTCCGACCGCTATCTTGCGGCGGAGCTGGAGCTTGCCGGAAGCGAAGAGCCTGCCGATTGCCGCGAGGGCGGGCATGGATACGGTCCAAACGTCTTCACCTTTGCGGATGGGGCAGATGTGGCTGATCTGTACGCCGACGTTTCCTGCGGGGTGCTTGCCCTTGAAACGGTGGACGGTGCAGCCCTTGAGCCGGGTGAACGGGGAATCAGGCTTGCTGCCGTCCAGGCTCAGGTGTACCGGAGCGATGGATGAGAGGGCGTCGATGCCCTTCTGCAGCATTGAAATCTCGCCGCCGAGGGTGAATTCGGTGTCGGCCGCGAGGGGTGCGGTGTTGAATGCGGAAATGAAAATGCCTCCGGGAGTGACTGCAGGATTGGCCATGACGCCGTAGGGACGCTGGACGATGTAGGTCCAGAGGCCGCTGGCGAGGAGCGCCTTGCGGACGTCCGTGGTGTCGAAGGAAGCGTATTCCTGCCTGTCATCCGTTTTGATGAGGACTGCGAGAAGCTTGCGCTTTTCGCCCCTGACTATCTCCTGTACCGTGCCGCTTGCGGGGGCGGTGATGAGGATGTCAGGGTTGCTCTTGTCTGCGATGACGGGGGAACCGCACAGCACGCGGTCGCCTTCCTTGACGAGGAGGCGGGGGAGGAGACCCTTGACGAAGGGCTCCACTGCAACGGTCCCGGGGGTCATCGACTTGCTGACAAGACGGTCGGGAGCTCCCGATACCGGGATATCCAGGCCCTGTCGTAAAACGATGATATCTGACATTTTATATTTTGTTATGATAATTTGCGTCAAACGCCATGCGAAGATACCACTTTTTTTTGTATTTTCGCGCATTATGGAGAACAATGTGAACGCCATTTTGGCAGAGTTGAATGAAGAGCAGAAGAAGGCGGTCCAGAGCCTCGACGGGCCGGTGTTGATTGTGGCGGGAGCCGGATCCGGAAAGACTCGCGTTCTCACCAGCCGGGTAGCCAACCTGCTGGCCCACGGAGTGGATCCCGCGCGCGTTCTGGCACTTACCTTCACCAAGAAAGCGGCGGGGGAGATGAAGGAGCGCATCGCGCTTATGGTAGGCGCCTACAAGGCCCGCCGCGTCGTCATGGGCACCTTCCATTCGGTGTTCGTCCGTTTCCTGCGCCAGTACGCGCAGTCCCTTGGTTACCCCGAGAGTTTCACCATCTACGACCAGAGCGATTCCACCTCGGCCGTCAAGACCGTCATCAAGGAACTCGGACTTGACGATTCGGTTTACAAGCCCCGCGACGTCCTGGCCCGCATCTCCAACGCCAAGAACTCCCTCATAACCCCGTCGGCATACAGGACCGACGGCAACGCCCTCAGGGCCGACACATACGCCAAGAGGCCCCGCACGGTGGATGTGTACGAACTCTACCAGAAGCGCCTCAAGCAGTCGGGAGTGATGGACTTCGACGACATCCTCGTCAATATGAACATCCTCCTGCGGGACAATCCGCAGGCCCTGGAAGAGATTTCGTCCCGTTTCTCGCACATCATGGTGGACGAGTACCAGGACACCAATTACAGCCAGTACCTCATCCTTCGCAAGCTCGCCGCAAAGCACCACAATCTCTGCGTCGTCGGCGACGATTCCCAGTCGATATACGCCTTCCGCGGCGCCCAGATACAGAATATCCTCAATTTCCGCAAGGATTATCCGGAAAGCAAGGTGTTCCGCCTGGAGAGGAATTACCGCAGCACCTCCACCATAGTGGACGCCGCCAATTCCATCATCGAGCACAACACCAACCGCATCCCCAAGACTTGCTATTCCCAGGCGGAAAAGGGGGAGAAGATACACATCATCAAGGCCTTCACCGAACAGGACGAGGCCGTGGAAATCGTGTCCGAAATCCAGTCCCGTATGCGCAAGGACGGCGCCCAGTACCAGGATTTCGCCATCCTCTACCGCACCAACGCCCAGTCGCGCGCGCTCGAGGAGCAGCTGCGCCGCCGCAACATCCCGTACCTTGTCTATTCCGGCAATTCCTTCTTCGAGAGGGCGGAGGTCAAGGACCTGATGGCCTACTTCAAGCTCTGCGTCAACCCCTCCGACGACGAATCCTTCAAGCGCATCGTGAACAAGCCGGCGCGCGCCATCGGCGACACCACGGTCAAGGCGCTTGAGGCCTTCGCCCGGGCAAACGGGGTGCCTCTTTTCCGCGCCGTATTCCTTGAATCGCTCGAGGCCACCGGCCTCAGGGGAGCGGCCGTCCAGAAGCTTCGCGCCTTCTGCTCGATGATCGACGGCTTCGCCCGCAGGGTTCCGGTAACCGACGCCTTCGAACTTGCAACGGAAATTGCAGAAGCAAGCGGCCTCCTGGCCATGTACAGGGCCGATTTGTCCATCGAGGGGCAGGCGCGTCTCGCCAACCTCGAGGAGCTTGTGAATTCCGTCGCCGGCTTCATTGAAGAACGGGACGAGGAGGCCGAGGGCGCCCAGGACACCTTCACCCTGGACGATTTCCTTGAGAACGTCTCCCTGCTCAGTTCCGTCGATGTCACCGACGATGACGACACCAATAATAAGGTAGCCCTCATGACGGCCCACTCCGCCAAGGGCCTCGAGTTCCCGTACGTATTCGTCGCCGGGATGGAAGAGAATCTCTTTCCCGGCCAGAATATGGTCCTGAGCCTCAAGGACCTGGAGGAGGAAAGGCGCCTGTTCTACGTGGCCGTCACCCGTGCCCGGAAGGCCGTCGCCCTTTCGTACGCAGGTACGCGCATGCGCAACGGCCGCCACGAGTCCAACGCCCCCTCGCGTTTCCTTCGCGACATTGATTCCCGGTACCTCGACCGCCCCCTGGAGGATGAGGATTTCGACAACGACGGTGTCAGGCACGAATGGGGCGGCTTCGGCAGCCGCTGGTCGGGAGGCCGTCTGGACAGATTCCAGCGGCAATCCGGGGACAGGGAGATTCCTCCGCTCCGCTCCGCTCCGGTCGGAATGACAGGGGCTCACAAGACGGGCAAGCCAGGTTACGGTTCTGTCATTTCGAGCGCAGGCGCAGCCGGAGTCGAGAAATCCCCCGGAAAGCCCTCCGCCCCCGCGGATCCGGACTTCGTCCCTTCGCCAATGACAGCCTTCAAACCCGGCATGCGCATAGAACACAACCGCTTCGGCCCCGGGGAAATCCTCGAGATAACCGGCGTCGTCCCGGAGCTCAAGGCCCGTGTCCGTTTCGACGAGCTCGGAGAAAAACTCCTCCTCCTCAAATACGCCAAGATGCGCCCAGAACAGAAATAACAAACACGATATAGTATGAAAGGCATAAACATTTTCCTCGCCGACGGCTTCGAAGACATGGAAGCCCTCGCCACCTGTGACGTCCTGCGCCGTGCCGGCCTTCAGGTAGAACTCGTATCGATCAAGAGCGACACCGCCGTCACCAGCTCCCACGGAGTCGACGTCGACGCCGAATGGGTCCTGGAAGACATGGAAACCGTAACCGCCGGCGTCAGCGAAGCAGACGTCATGATCTTCCCCGGCGGCATGCCCGGCAGCAAGAGCCTCGCATCCTGCAAGAAGCTCATCCAGGCCATGAAGGCCCACTACAAGGCCGGCGGCACCCTGGCGGCAATCTGCGCCGCTCCAGGTCTCGTCCTGAGCCAGCTCGACGACGTCAAGGGCCTCGAATTCACCTGTTTCGACGGTTTCGAGCAGCCCCTCGTCGACAAGGGCGCCGTCTTCACTCCCAGGCCCGCAGTACGCAGCGGCCGCATCATAACCGGCCGCAGCGCCGGCCATGCCGTAGCCTTCGCGCTCAAGATCGTCGAAGCCCTCGTCCCCGACAGGCTCGAAGAAGTCCGTCACTCCCTTTTCCTTGAAACCGAATAGCCATGGACAGCATCAGGCTTGACAAATACCTGTGGGCGGTACGCATCTACAAGACCCGCAGCGAGGCCACCGACGCCTGCAACGGCAACAAGGTCCGCATAGGCGGCGTCCCCGCCAAGCCCGGCAAGGCCGTCAAGATCGGCGACACCGTCGAGGTCCACAAGGGCCCCGCCACCCTCACGTATAAGGTCCTCCAACTCGCCTCCAGCCGCATGGGAGCGCAGCTGGTGCCCGATTATCTCGAAGACCTAACCCCCGAAAGCGAACAGGCCAAGTTCCACGCCCCCCGCGAGACTATCGTCCTTCACCGCGACAAGGGCGCCGGCCGTCCCACCAAAAAGGACCGCCGCGAACTAGACCACCTGATGGACCTTCTTGACTGATTATGGAAGAAAAGAAACTGTATCCCCTGGCTTTCTGCTCCCTTGCCGACGAATACGGCTGGGGCACCGACGAATTCCTGCTGGCAGACCTTGGCTACCGCGATTCCCTCATACGCGAGGGCTGGCTTGCCGGCAACGCCATCAGCGAGATAATGGACACCTATCTGGACCGCGTGGTCGGCGACAACACCTTTTCCTACTGGGGCCGCCAGTTCCCGGTGCAGATCAAGAGGATCGACGTCCGCGGCACCATGCCCCTGCGCGTCCACCCCGACACCGAGACCGCAGAGCAGCGCTACGATTTCCTCGGGCGCCGCAAGATCTGGTACGTCCTGAAGGCTTCTCCCGATTCCCGCCTCCTCGTCGGCTGGAACCACGATACGGACGCCTCGGAGGTCTATTCCGCCTGCCTTGACGGTTCGGTCAAGGGTATACTGAAGGAATTCACCCCGGCGCCCGGCCAGTTCATACATATTCCCGCCGGCACACCCCACGCCGCTTGCGGCAAGGTGGAATTGCTGGAAGTCAGCGAGTCGTCGCCCCTCGACTTCTGTCTGAGCGGGATGGGTGAGCCCGTACATCCCGACGAATTCGACGAGTCCCTCAATCTCGTGGACGCACTCGATTTCATCGACTACAAGGCATTCGGAGGACAGATGGAGAACCCCTCCGGCGTCTTCGCCGATTACCCCGAATTTGTCGTCCGCCAGATAGACCTGCACTCTCCGGCCACCGTGGACGGCTCTCCCGATGCATTCGTCATTTACGTGTGCACTTCCGGGTCGGCGGTGCTACAGCTGGAAGTCCTCGGCCAAAAGGTCAATTACGCGCTCAAGGCCGGCAAGGCACTGCTCGTACCCGCTGAATGTGAGGGCTTTGCGTTGATTCCTGAAGAAAATGGGACGGGACTGCTGCAGATTACTGTTCCCTTCCGGGAGCAGAGGGACAGCTACACCGACAAGTCCTGACCTGACGTCTCCCTGCGCGAGGACGACACCATCGCGATGATGAATCCGATCGCCGCAACGGCAATCACGGTGAAGACTATATCCCACGGCTTGACCACTACGGGGTAGGCGTCCACCAGGAAATTCCCCGGCATTTTTACAAGGCCCAGCTTCTGCTGCAGCAGGGCCAGGGTCAGGCCTGCAGCGAGTCCGATTGCCATTCCGGCGAGCGAAATCAGCCAGCCCTCGAGTACGAAAATCCTTTTGACAAGCCTGTCGGACGCGCCCAGCGCCCGCAGCGTGGCTATGTCTCCTTCCTTTTCGATGATTAGCATCGACAGGGAGCCGTAGATGTTGAGGGCCACGAGGAGAACGACGAAGATGAGGATGAGGAAGACCGCCGCCTTTTCGTACTTCATCATCTTGAACAGGGTGGCCTGCTGCTCATACTTGTCCAGAAGGACGCAGCCGGCGGAGGAATATTCCTTCTTGAAACGCCTGACGGCACGGCGGGAATTGTCCTTCAAGTTGATTTCCACGCCGCTGACGGTTTCGGAGTCGGAGCCCGTGAGGGCCTGCATGGTGGGCAGGGGAATGATCAGCAGGGATGCGTCCGTATCGGTACTGATGCTCATCAGTCCGGTGGGGAAGACTCTGCGGCTGTTGGCGGATGCGGCAGGATTGCTCGGAGATATATGGCCGTCCTTGTCGGGGTAATAGAGCACCAGGGGGTCCAGGAACCTCGGGTGTATGCCGAGCGACTGGGCCAGCGAAGAGCCGATGACAGCTCCCGGTACGTCACCCTTGTGGAGCGAAAACTCTCCCTCGTATATGTGTGAGGCGAGCCCTTCATTGTCGGCGAAGGAGTCTTCGACGCCTTTTGCCCGGGCAAGGCCCTGCAGGTCGCCGTAGGTGAGGAAGACGTTGTCTTCCAGGGTGTAGCGGACGTCGAGTACACGCCCGTCGGCGGCGAGACGGTCAACCAGGGCGCTGTCCGGACGGAACTTGCCGGAGCCGGTGGGGCTGACCATCATCAGGTCGGGGGACAGGTCTCCTATGTTGCTGGTTATTATCGAATCGAACCCGTTATAGACACTCAGGATGAGTACCAGTGCGGCCGTGCCGATGGCCAGGCCGATGGCGCTGATTGCCGAAATGACGTTGATGACGTTGTGTGACTTCCGGGCAAACAGGTACCTGCGTGCTATGAACAGGGGGACGTTCATTTGCGCAGCAGTTCGTCGATGTGTTCAGCGTAATCCAGGGAGGTGTCGAGCAGGAAGTCTATTTCCGGCACTATGCGCAGCTGGGATGCGACCTTGCGGCCGAGCTCCCCGCGCAGGGCCTTCTTGTTCTCCTCCAGCAGGGCCATCACGGCGGGCTGCTTTTCGGAGGGGAAGATGCTGACGAAGGCCTTGGCTACCGACAGGTCGGGGCTGATGCGCACCTCGCTGACGGTGACCATGGCTCCGTCCCAGGCTGCCATGCCCTTGCTGCGTATGATTTCCGCGAGGTCTCTCTGGAGCTCGCGCGCCACTTTAAGCTGGCGGGTTCCTGCGGGTTTGCTATCCATTGATCTTGATGATATAGTAGTCTTTCTTGCCCTTCTGTGCCAGGATATACTTGCCGTCGATGATGTCGGACTCGGACAGCTGGCCGGCGGGGTCGGTGAACTTTTCCTTGTTGACGCTGAATCCGTTGCCCTGGATCATCTTGCGGGCCTCGCCCTTGGAGGGGAAGATGGAGGTCTCCACCGCCAGGGCCTCGAGTACGGGGATGGGGAGTTTGGACCTGTCGACCTCGAAGGTGGGTACGCCGTCGAATACGTCCAGGAAGGTTTTTTCGTCGAGGCTGCGGAGGTCGTCGGCGGTGGCCTTACCGAAGAGGATGCCTGAGGCCTTGACTGCGTTTTCATACTCCTGCTCGCCGTGGACCATTATGGTGACCTCGCGGGCAAGGAGCTTCTGGAGCTCGCGCCTCTCGGGGCACTGGGCGTGCTCGGCGATGGCGTTCTCTATGGTCTGGCGGTCGAGCATCGTGAATATCTTGATGTAGCGCTCGGCGTCGGCGTCGCTCACGTTGAGCCAGAACTGGTAGAACTGGTAGGGGCTGGTGCGGGCGGGATCGAGCCAGATGTTGCCTTTCTCGGTCTTGCCGAATTTGCCGCCGTCGGCCTTGGTGATGAGGGGGCAGGTGAGTGCGTATGCCTCTCCGGCGCAGCTGCGGCGTATCATTTCGGTGCCGGTGGTGATGTTGCCCCACTGGTCGGCGCCGCCGAGCTGGAGCTTGACGCCCATATGCTGGTAGAGATAGAGGAAATCGTAACCCTGGAGCAGCTGGTAGGAGAATTCCGTGAAGGACATGCCCTCGGAAGAGTCGCGGCTGAGGCGTTTCTTGACGGAATCCTTGCTCATCATATAGTTGACGGTGATCATCTTGCCGATGTCGCGGGTGAAGTTGATGAAGGTGTAGTCCTTCATCCAGTCGTAGTTGTTGACCAGGACGGCCTTGTTGGGGGCGTCGGAGTTGAAGTCAAGGAAGCGGCTCAGCTGGGCCTTGATGCATTCCACGTTGTGGGCGAGGGTCTTCTCGTCGAGGAGGTTGCGCTCGGCGCTCTTCATCGAAGGGTCGCCTATCATTCCCGTGGCACCGCCGACAAGGGCGACGGGCTTGTGCCCGCAGGCCTGGAAATGCTTGAGTATCATTATGCTGACGAGATGTCCGATGTGCAGCGATTCGCCTGTGGGGTCTATGCCTACGTAGGCGGAGGCGGGACCTTTAAGCAATTCTTCCTCGGCTCCCGGTGTAATATCGTGGATCATTCCTCTCCACTTGAGCTCTTCGACAAAATTTTTCATATATCAATCAATTGAGAGCACAAAGTTGGACAAAATGTAGTAAATTTGCAATCCCAATCGCAATTTTAATTTATATGAGAAAGAAAATAGTAGCGGGCAACTGGAAAATGAACACCACAGTTCCCGAGGGCGTTGAACTCGCCAAGGCGGTAGTCGAAAAGTCCGCCTCCGTCCCTGCAGACGTCAAGCTTATAGTCGCAACTCCTTTCACGCACCTTGTCCCCGTGGCGGCAGTCACTGCCGGCACCCGCGTCGGCCTCTCCGCCGAGAATTGCGCAGACAAAGAGAAGGGCGCCTACACCGGCGAGGTCTCTGCCGCCATGCTTGCCTCCGCAGGCTGCCAGTATACCATCCTCGGCCACTCCGAGCGCCGTCAGTACTACGGTGAGACCGATGAGAAGCTGGTCGAAAAGACCCGCCTCGCCCTTGCCCAGGGCCTGGACGTCATCCTATGCGTCGGCGAGAACCGCGACGAGCGTGAGGCCGGCAGGCACTTCGACGTCTGCAAGGCACAGATCGAGAACGTCCTCTTCCAGTTCACCGCAGAAGACCTCAAGCATATCATCGTAGCTTATGAGCCCGTTTGGGCCATCGGTACCGGCCTTACCGCCACCGCAGACCAGGCAGAAGAGATTCACGCATTCATCCGCGGCATCGTGGCCGGCAAGTTCGGCGCTGCAGCTGCAGAAGAACTCTCCATCCTCTACGGCGGTTCCTGCAAGCCTTCCAACGCCAGGGAACTCTTCGCACAGAAGGACATCGACGGCGGCCTCATCGGAGGCGCCGCCCTCAAGGCAGACGATTTTATCGGAATAGCCCTGTCATTTTAATACATTGACCACTGCGGCGGTGTGTCTGTTGCCGTTGCAGAGCCATATCACGTCACCCTTGATGCGCTTCGCCTCGAGGGTGACGTCGTTTCTGGTCCGTTCCCCGTCTGGCGTGGACCAGACTATCGAAGCCGCGGCCATGTCTCCTTCGCGGGCGGGGATGGCGGTCAGGGTGATGCAGAAGTAATCAAGCATGGTGTCGTTCATCGCACGGAATTCCCTGCGCTGCTCGTTGTAGGAGAGCTGGCAGGTGGCGGCATCGTAGGTGAATACCGGCGTGCCGTCGATTTCGAGGCGTACGGTGTCGTCCGCCAGGAATGGTTCCATCGGGGTGCTGTGTATGCAGGACGCACACAGCAGGGTGCCGGCGATGAGTATGATGCTTCCGTATCTCATTTGACAGTAAGCTGTTTGGTTATGATTTCCGTACTGCCGTCGGCGTACCAGATCTCGGCCTTGAGCGTGCCCGGGCCGATTATCTGCCAGAACCCGTTCTCTATCGGGTAGATGCGCGTACCGTTGAAATACCAGTAAACGGCACGGACGTCGGTGGCGTTGTAAATCCGGAGGGGGATGGCGCTGCCGCGGACGAAGGCACCCCGTTCATCCCTCTGGGAAGGGTTGAAATAGATGAACGGACGTGAGCCGGGGGTCCTGACCCTGGTCTTGAAGGACTCCGTACGGGAAAACGACGGTCCGTCGGAAGAAATGGCGTGTATCGTTACCTGATAGTCGGTCTGTGGCTCAAGCCCTTCGAGGGTCACGGAGCAGATACCGTTGGAATTCGGATAAACCGTTATGGTGCTGTAGATTGCATTTGCGGTCTTCCAACTGACACGGCATTCGCGCAGGTTTATCCTTTCATCTACCTTCCATACCAGGATGGCGGCGTCCTGGAACACCTGTACTTCGTTTATGTTGACAGGTACCAGGAGGTCGAAACTCACCGACGAGTCGGCCCCGGACTGTATGTTGCATATTGCGAATTCCGATGTAGAACCGTCCCAGAAGCGGAATGCAGGGTCGGTTTCGGAACTGAAGGCGTTGCGGCCTGGCTGCGGGAAGAACACCTCCGACACATTGTCCGTGGCGGGAATGGCCTCCATGACCCGTGCGCACTGGTGCTCGGGGCGGCAGTTGACCTGATTGTAGTCCCAGCGTTCCCTGGCGCTCAGTACTCTGCGGTAAGAGTCTGAATACCAGGCGTCGGAGAATGACTTGTCGACGTGATAGATGACCAGGCCGGAGCCGCCGAGTCCGCTGTCCCAGCCTTCGGGTGCCCGGCACTCGAGCAGGAAGCATTCACCTTCGTTGCCGGAGTCGATGCGCAGGTATTCCTTGCTTCGGCTTAGAGGCTGGAGGGTATGGTGGCCAAGTTCCGCCGGGATGCAGGTCCCGAGGCCAAGCTGGTCCAGTTCTATTGCGCAGAGGTTGCGGAGGGATCCTCCGTTGTCCATCAGGCTGAGCGAGCCCCAAAGGCCTTTTGCGGTGCCTCCGGAGAGACGGCCGTCGGTGTCGTACATGTCGCGCAGGCCGAATACGTGGCACAACTCGTGGCAGAAGATACCGGTGGAAGCGAATTCCGGACAGGCGGTGAAACTGTCGACGATCTTGATCCCAAGGTCGAGTGCGCCGCCGCGGTCGTGGAGCCAGCCCTGCTGCGGCCAGATGTAGCTTGCGCCGCTGCCGTCGGCCTCGCTGTAGCCGGCCGTGATGAGGCAGACGTTGTCGACGTAGCCGTCGGTGTCGTTGTCGTACAGGGAATAATAAGTCCGGCTGAGCTGGCAGGCATAACGGACCGCCTCGTCGAGGCCGGAATCCTTGAGGGTGGTGGTGTTCCTGCCGTAATGGGAAAGCGATTCCGGAAGGCGCACGGTCGGAAGGACCTCGAAAATGAATGTATAACGGGGGCTGAACTGGCTGTCCAGATATTCTTTGGCCTCGTCGACCTTCCTTTTTACATATTTATCCGTGTCCGTGAAACGGACGTCGGAGAATTCAACGGGGATTACAACGAAACGCAGGTCCGCTGCGTGGGAAAGGACTGCGGACAGAAAAGACAGGAGGATGATGGTGCACAGCCTTTTCACAGCGTAAAGATAATGAAAAGTGCTATAAAAGCAAAAGGCCGGTAACCTCGCGGCTCCCGACCTTTAAACGTGTACTAAAACCTAAACCTACAATATAGATGCAGAAGATTTTAGAAACGTTGCATGAAAATGCAAAAAAAATTATTTTTTTGCTGCAGCAACGGAAATCTTGCGGAATTCCTTGAGATCCTTCATAAGGTCGAGGGCGGCTTTGCGAGCGCGTGCGCCAGCGGCTTTGTTACCCTTAACTACCTGAGCCTCAGCATTGGCCTTGAAGACCTCGATGTTGGCATTGATTTTTTCAACAAGTGCTTTCATAAGTGATTTTGTATTAAAAAATTGTTTGCTAAAAAGTTTCACAAATCCTGCGCAAGTTAAAAAACTTTTTTGAAATAACAATCTTTTTTCAAAATAACTTATTGATTAGTTGTGGTTTCCACTGGGTTTTGACGGGTATTGAGCTCCGTCATCGCTTTTTGCGCCCCGGCAAGCGCCCAGGTTTGGATACCACCGCGGACTTTTTCCGCTATCGCAGGAAGTTGCAGCAACTGTTCGGGGAAGAATCCGCCCAGCACGAAACTGATCTGTCCGCCTTCGCCGAAGTCGTGTCCGACCCCTACCCTTATACGCGCGTAGTCGCGGCTCTGGAGCAGCTCTTCTATGTTGCCGAGGCCGTTGTGCCCGCCGCTGCTGCCGCCCAGGCGCATCCTGACGGTGCCGAACGGGAGGTTGATGTCGTCGCAGACCACTATGAGGTTCTCCTGCGGAATCTCCAGTTCGTTCATCCAGTAACGTACGGCGTTTCCGCTCAGATTCATATAAGTGGAAGGCTTCAGCAGGTGGAAACGGCGGCCCTTGACGCTCAGTTCGGCCATGTCGCCGTAGCGGACGGTGCTGAATTGAATATTGGACGCCTGAGCCCAGGCGTCCAATATAATGAATCCGATGTTGTGCCTTGTGCCTTCATACCCGGAACCGATGTTCCCGAGCCCGGCGACAAGGAAGCTCTTGTCCGACACGGTATTAAGCCTCTTCTGTGGTGACTACGGTGTTGCGGGTAGTCTTCACGCCGCAGATGATGGCGTCCTTGTCGGTCACAACGGTGATGCCGTCGAGTTTGATGTCGCCAGCCTTGATCCTCTTGTCGAGGCCGAGTGAAGTGATGTCGACGGTGACTTCGTCGGGAAGCTTGGACATGGTTGCGCTGACGCGGAGTTTGCGGGCGTTCTGGTAGAACTTACCACCCTGCTGCACGCCGACTGCGTGGCCGGTGATGACGATGGGGACCTCGATTGCGATAGGCTTTACGTCGCCTACAGCGAGGAAGTCAACGTGAAGGCAATTGTCGGTGACGGGGTGCCACTGGATCTCGTGAAGCACTGCGGTGTACTTCTTGGATCCGTCGAGGACCAGGTCGATGATGTGGGCCTTGGGGGTGTCGGTGACAGCCCTGAGAGCCTTTGCGTCAATTGTGAAGAGGACGTTGTCCATGCCGAGACCATAGAGGTTGCAGGGGACGAGTCCCTGTGCGCGGAAGGCCTTGAGGGCGGCCTTGCCTTCTGCCTTGCGGGTGGTACCGCTGAGTTCGAAATGTTGCATTCTTTTGTAATTGAAAATGTGTTACTCATCCCAGGTAGGGCCCGGGACCCATTGCACCAAAACCTGTCGGTTTTCGAAATGCGGGCGCAAAGATACGAAAAAATTCTTTCTAACCAAGTAATTTTTCGCTTCTTGCGATGAATTCGGAGAGGGCCTTGCCCTTGAGCATGCCCTTGCCGAGGAGGGCGAGGTCCACAACCTGGCGGAGCAGGTCGGCGGTGCCTTCGCGGTCGCCCCATATCTTCGCTATGAGCGGATTCTGCATGTTGACCTTGACGTCGTAGGACTCGGGTATCGAACCGTAGAAGTTCATTCCGCCTCCAAGGGCGCTCATCTCACGCCAGCGGCGCATGAACTCGCTCTGGGTGATGACCACCGGTGCGGCGGTCTCGCCGAGGTTCTCCGGCTCCACCTGGTACTCGTTGCCCTCGGGCAGTACGCCTTTCAGCAGCTCCTGGAGGGCCTTCTTGTCGTCGTCGCTCATCTCCGGCTTTACCTTTTCCTCCTTGGGGATCAGGCTCTCCGGGGTGTCACTGTCGACCCTGGCGAAGCGGGTGTCGGGAATCTGCTGTTCAAGCATGTTGACGAAGTGGCTGTCCAGCTCGCAGTCCATCAGGAGCACGTCATAGCCCAGGTTCTTGGCGGCTTCCACGTCGCTCCACTGCTTCTCGGCGTCGTTGGAATAAAGGTACACCACCTTGCCGTCCTTGTCTTTCTGGGAACCTTCGATGGCCTTGCGGTAGTCTTCCAGCGGGAAATATTTGCCGTCGGTGTTCTTCAGCAGGGCGAAGGACATCGCGCGCTCGCGGAATTTCTCGTCGGAAAGCATTCCGTATTCGATGAACAGCTTGATGTTGTCCCATTTCTGTTCGAACTGCTCGCGCTGGTCGTGGAAGATCTCCTCCAGGCGGTCGGCCACCTTCTTGGTGATGTATGTGCTGATTTTCTTGACGTTGGCGTCGCTCTGCAGGTAACTGCGGCTCACGTTGAGCGGGATGTCGGGGGAGTCGATGACGCCGTGAAGCAGGGTCAGGAAGTCCGGGACGATGTTGTCGACGTGGTCGGTTACGAACATCTGGTTGCAGTACAGCTGGATCTTGTTGCGGTCGATCGCCATCCGCTCCTTGATCTTGGGGAAGTAGAGCACTCCGGTGAGCGTGAAGGGATAATCCACGTTGAGGTGGATCCAGAACATCGGGTCCTCTTCCATCGGGTAGAGCGCCTTGTAGAACTTGAGGTAATCCTCATCCTTGAGGTCCGCTGGGGCCTTGGTCCAGATGGGTTCTATGGAGTTGATGACTTCGTCCTCGTCGGTTTCCACGCTCTTGCCGTCTTTCCATTCGGTCTTCTTGCCGAAGACCACCGGGACCGGCATGAACTTGCAGTACTTGTCCAGCAGGCTGCGGATCTTGCCCTTGCTGCCGAATTCTTCGGCGCTCTCGTCGTCGAGGTACAGGGTGACGGTGGTGCCGCGCTCCTTCTTCTTGCCGGCGCCCATGGTGAATTCGGGTGTGCCGTCGCAGCTCCATTGGACCGCCTCGGCGCCTTCCTGCCAGCTCAGGGAGTCGATGGTGACCTTCTTCGACACCATGAAGGCGGAATAGAATCCAAGGCCGAAGTGGCCGATGATGTTGGTCTGGTCCTTATATTTCTCGAGGAATTCTCCGGCGCTGGAGAAGGCTATCTGGTTGATGTAGCGGTCCACTTCGTCCGCCGTCATGCCGATGCCGTTGTCGGTGATTTTCAGGGTTTTCTTCTTTTCGTCGAGCGCTACTTCGACCTTGAGGTCTCCGGTTTCGCCCTTGAGCGTGCCGGCGCTTGCGAGAGCCTTGAGTTTCTGGGCTGCATCGACTGCGTTCGCCACGAGCTCGCGCAGGAAGATTTCGTGATCGCTGTAGAGGAATTGCTTGATGACCGGGAATATGTTCTCGGTGGTTACTCCTATCTGTCCTTTTGTGTTGGCCATAATCTTTAAAAATTTAACCGGCCCTTTGCGGGGGCCGGTCGTATATCAATCAATATGTATTCCAGTGACAAAATGTCATTATTTATAGAGGAAGCGCTTGATGCTCATCTTGGGAGTCTTCTCGAACGGGGTGAGGACCGTCTCGATCTTAGCGATCTGGCTGTATGCCGGGAGGAGACGGTTGGCGCCGAGGCGGACCTTCTCGGGGATGTCGGAGATGGTCTCGTTGTCGAGTTTGTCGCGCTTGATGGCTTCTGCGTCAAGATACACGAGGCCTACGATCTTGCCGGCCCTGTCCACTACCACGGACTCAGCAACGTAGGGTTGGTTGTTGATGATGGCTTCGAGCTCCTCGGGATAGATGTTCTGTCCGTTGGCGCTGAGTATCATGCTCTTGGAACGTCCCTTGATGAAGATGTTGCCGTCCTTGTCGATGATGCCGAGGTCTCCGGTGCGGAGGTAGCCGTCGTCGGTGAAGGCGTTGGCGGACGCTTCGGGGTTCTTGAAGTAGCCGATGGTGATGTTCTCGCCCTTGGCCTGAATCTCGCCGGCGATGTGCTGGGGATCCTCGGAGTCGATGCGTACGGTGGCGCAGTCAACGGCCTTGCCGCAGGAACCGGGTACGTATTTGTCCCAGCGCTCATAGGCGAGCAGCGGGCAGGCTTCCGTCATTCCGTAACCGACCAGATAGGGGAGTTTGATGCGGCGGAAGAGCTTTTCTGCCTCGGGATTGAGGGGGGCGCCGCCCATGATGAAACGGTCGCATTCGCCTCCGAAGGCCTGCATGAGTCCGTCCCTGACTTTCTTGTAGATGATATTGTTGATGCCGGGGATTTTGAGGAGGATCTTGACGACGGGCTTGTCGAGGGTGGGCTTTACCTTGCTCTTGTAGATCTTTTCCATCACGAGGGGGACGGTGATGAGCTGGTAGGGCTTGACTTCGGCGAATGCCTTCATGAGCGCGGCCGGGGTGGGTGCCTTGGCCATCCAGTAGATGGAGGTGCCGTTGCACAGGGGGTAGATGAATTCGATCACCAGGCCGTACATGTGGGCCATGGGGAGCATGGAGACCATCCTCTCACCTGCGGGAACGTTGCGCTGGCTGTAGTCGACGTTTGCGCTGAAGTTGCGGTAGGTGAGCATGACGCCCTTGGGGTCGCCGGTAGAACCGGAGGTATAACTGATGGTGGAAAGGTCATCCCAGTTGTCGGTAGGGAAGCTGACGTTGGCAGGGCCGTAGCCGTCGCCCCACTTGGCCTCGAAGAGGTCGTCCATGGTGTCGTAAGCGGCCTTGGTCTCGGCGTCCTTCGCCCAGAGGCAGCGCCATGAGTCGACGTCGATGACGATGCGGAGGTCCGGCATCTTGTCAAGCGGCATCTTCTCGAACTTGTCGACATTGGTGAAGAGTGCTACGCTCTCGGAATGGTTGACGAGGAATGCGGCGTTCTCGGGGGTGAAGTCTGCGAGCAGGGGAACGATGACGGTCTCATATGTGTTGACTGCCATGTAGCTCATGCCCCAGCGGGCGCCGTTGCGGGCGTAGAGTGCTATCTTGTCTCCTTTCTTGAAGCCGAGCTTCTCGAATGCGAGGTGGAATTTTTCGATCTGGATGGCCATCTGGCCGAAGGAATAGGAATCGCCGCCGATGGTGTTGAGGGCGACTTTGTCCCAGAACTTGCGGGTTGCGTTCTGCAGGCGTTCCAGGTAATGAGGATAATTTGCCATTTCTTTTTCGCGGTTTATAATTTAGCGGCGGCAAAAGTAGGACTTGGAAGGAGTTTTTGCAATCCTGCGTATGCGTATGTGGCGAATTATTACGATATTTGTGGCGAAATTAAAAAATGAGTGGTGAGATTTATGAGAAAAAAGCCCATTGTCGCCCTGATCTATGACTTCGACGGGACCCTGTCTCCCGGCAATATGCAGGAGTTCGGATTCATCCAGGCCGTCGGATCCACCCCCGAGGAATTCTGGCGCATGTCCGACTCCATCGCCATCGGCCACGACGCCTCCAACGTCCTTGCGTATATGAAGCTGATGTTTGACGAGGCCCACGCCAAGGGCATCCGCCTCCGCAAGTCGGAACTGCGTGCGTTCGGCGCCCACATACAGTTGTTCGATGGCGTCCGCGAGTGGTTCCGTATGGTCAACGAGTACGGCGCCGCGCACGGCGTTCGCATCGAGCATTACATCAACTCCAGCGGGCTCAAGGAAATCATCGAGGGCAGTCCCATAGCAGGCGAATTCAAGCACATCTTCGCAGGTTCCTTTATATATAACGCGCAGGGAGAGGCCGAATGGCCCGGAATCGCGGTGGACTATACCGCCAAGACGCAGTTTCTGTTCAAGATTTCCAAGGGCATCTTCAGCTCCCGCGACACCAAGAGGGTCAATTCATCCATCGCCGATGACGAAAAACGCGTCCCGTTCAGGCATATGCTGTATTTCGGCGACGGAGAGACTGACGTGCCCTGCATGAAGATAGTCGGCATGTTCGGCGGCCACAGCATCGCCGTTTACAATCCCGAGTCCGCCAAGAAGCGCGCCGCAGCGCTCAAGCTCAAACGGCAGGGGAGGGTGGAATTCGCCACGCCCGCCGACTATACCGCCGGCTCGCACACCTTCCAGGTCGTCTGCGCCATCATCGACAAGATCCGCGCCGACTTCGAGCTCGAGAGGCTCGCCCGGCAGATTACTTAATCAGATTGAGGAATTCGTTCCTCGTACGCGAAGAACTGAGGAAAATCCCGCTGAAGGCAGAAGTGGTAGTGACGGCGTTGGACTTCTGGACGCCGCGGATCTGCATGCAGGTGTGATTGGCCTCGATGACAACGGCCACTCCAAGTGGATGCAGGGCTTCCTGTATGCAGTCGCGGATCTGGACCGTCAGACGCTCCTGCACCTGAAGGCGGCGGGCGTAGGTCTCCACCACGCGGGCGATCTTGCTCAGCCCGGTGATCTTGCCGTTGGGAATATACGCCACGTGGCACTTGCCGATGAACGGCATCATATGGTGCTCGCAGGTGCTGTAAAGCTCGATGTCCTTCACGAGGACCATCTGCTGGTACTTCTCGTCGAAGATGGCCTGGCGGATGATGTCGATGCCGTCTTCCTGATAGCCTTTCGTGGTGAACTGCAATGCCTTGGCCACTCTGTCGGGAGTCTTGACAAGCCCTTCCCGTTCAGGGTCTTCGCCCAGCAGGCGAAGGATTTCACGTACGTGGCCCGCCAGTTCGGCAGTGGTTTCCGGGGAGTATAAATCTTCTTTTTTGTAAGACATAGTGCAAAAGTACAAAATAATATTTGCACTTAAGAATATTTTTATATCTTTGCGGCCTGAAACATAAACGACACTGCGCTATGTATTGGACATTGGAATTAGCCAGCAGCCTGGACGACGCTCCGTGGCCTGCAACAAAAGACGAACTTATCGACTACGCCAACCGCTCCGGCGCCCCCGAAGAAGTCATTGAAAACCTCCAGGAACTCGAAGAGGAAGGCGAAATATACGAAACCATCGAAGACATCTGGCCCGACTATCCTACCAAGGAGGATTTCTTCTTTAACGAGGAAGAATATTAGGGGCTTAACTGACTGAAATACAGATAATTAACTCGGATGGGTGCCATTTTAGCGAATGGTGCCCATCCTCATTTTATCGCATT
>JAEEGL012399599.1_pt1 | contig 33994 bp, 29 predicted proteins | sample 9134231 | NCBI WGS metagenome assembly JAEEGL01 (sample SAMN16246548, study PRJNA631951) | gut metagenome | biome: gut microbiome; feature: rumen; material: fiber-attached | host: Bos | place: Iran: Karaj | collected 2018-10 | reverse complement strand
ACAGTTTCAATAAAGAATTACTTACAACTGATGGTAACTTTGGAAACTATGTCATTGAAGACTTCGTTCCTCAAGAAGTTAGAAAATTTACTATTATCTTCTGGCTTGAGGGTTGGGATGCCGATTGTGGAGATGCAATAAAGCATGGACAACTTAAGATGAAATTAGTCTTCGCAATTAGAAAGACTAATGAAGATGAAGAGGAATAATATGGGTAAGAGAGTCGTAACAAAATTCGTCTTATCAATCTTGTCTTTCATCTTAGTAGTCATTACCTTAGGAACTTCAACGTTTGCTTGGTTCTCTTTGTCAGATACAGGTGAGGTTTCCGATATCAACATTACCGTTGGTGGTGGTGAAGAAATCCAAATCTCCTTGAATAATAAAGATTTCTATTCTGTAATTCCAGCAAGTCTTCTTGAAAGCTATATCAAAGGTCAAAATGATAATCAAGAGATTTGTTTGTGTCCGGTAACTTCCATTGATGGAAGAAATATTAAAGATTTAAATGGTAATGAACTTAAAACAGTTCAGGATGGAGTAAATGTAAAATTCATTAAACTTAGGATTTACTTCCGTGCCATTGATATCGAAGACCATAAAGCCGAGGAATACGGTCTTGGTGTGTTCTTAGACGGTTTCAACCGTGATGTAACATACGAAGACGTAGACTTCGCTAAAGGTACATACATTGTATCAAAAGGTATTAAAGCCCGTGCATCAGTTGATTATACTGATTACAACGAACAAACGGGAGAGCCAATTGATATTCACAGTTCAGATGTTGTTACAAAATACGCATCTGATGCCGTTAGAGTTGCTTTCTATGATAACCAATATAGTTTCTATGGAAGTCAAGATCTAGCAACCAAGTATTACGATCTTAGTTATCGTGATGGTAAGAGTTTAGCTGGTTATGGTTATGGCTATGGCTACAGCGAAAACTTAGAAGATCTGAAAGGTTCATCAAGTTTCTACTATGAAAAAACGGGAACGAATTTAATTCCTGAGGAATTAAAAGCGACTCCACTAAATAGTGAAACAGGATTTACAACTTTTGGATCGGAAGACAAAGCAATGTATCCTTACAGTGAAGATGGATTCATCTGTTACTTAACACCAGTTGATGTTGGTGTGTATGAAGGATATATGACAATGCTTATATGGTTGGAAGGTTTTGATGCTGATTGTTATAATGTAATAGCAAATGATAATATTGTTATTTCATTACAATTTAGATTGGCTTACAAGAAAGCAATTAACGAAATTTAATTAAAAAAAGAATTAAGGAAGGTATTTAATTATGAAACTTACTAAAAAATTATTTATGGCAATCATGACTCTTGCGTTAGTTGTAGTTACATTAAGTGCTTCAACATTCGCATGGTTTACTTTAGGTTCTACTGGAACTGTTGAACCTATTACTGTTAACGTTACTTCAGGTACTGGTATGGAAATTTCAAAAGATGGTAAATCTTGGAGAAATAAAATTCAATTACCTCCAGAAAGAGCAATTGATTTTACAGCTGTTACATCATTCGATGGTAAATCTTTCTATGATACATTTGAAGGTGCATTAATCTTAAAGAATGAAGGCCTAGAAAATGAAGAAGATGATAGAGCTGCAAATGTAAAATATTATGAACAAACATTCTATGTAAGAGTTACAAAAGGTGAAGAAAATAAACATCTTAATGGTGTATTCCTAGATACTGTTACTGGTGTTAATGGTTCTGCATCAAAAGATTGGATCGCTGATGTATCATTAGGTACTACAAGTGAAAATGTATTTACTCCAACTCAATATGGTACTAAAACTGTTGTAGAAGGTACAACTCTTCAATTCGACGCTTTAGATGCTGCTAAAATTTCTTTTGCAAAAGTTGCAAGCAATGCTGAAACTGTAACAAAAGTTTATGCATTTGAAAGTGAGACTGCATGGGGTTCTGTTCCTACACTAGTTGATGTTGATCATGACAATAATACTGAAACTGCTGCTGTTAAAGGTATTAATTCTGGTTTAGCATATGATTATGCTGAAGCTAAAGGTTTCCAAACTGCATATGCACAACCTTATAATGCTAGTGCAACTTCATTCCCAGAATACATTGGCAAAACTGAAGTAGATGCTGCTCATGATGAAACTGGTACAACTACTACTGCTAGAAATGCTGCACAAGTTCTTGCATATGCTGACTTCGGTGCTTTCTCAACTATTGGTGTTACTTTAGATCAAGGTGCTACTGCAGATGATACAAATTATGTATATGCAAAAGTTACTGTTCGTATTTGGTTAGAAGGTTGGGATGCTGACTGTATTAATGCTATTTTAGGTCAACAAACTACTATTTCATTCGTATTAAAAGCTTACTAATGCTCTAAGAGTAAAAAATAAAATCAAAATAATTATAAGGAGAAATATAAATGACTAAATTAACTAGAAAATTATTCGTATCTATTATGACTTTAGTGCTTACTGTTATGGCATTAGGTACTTCAACATTCGCATGGTTCTCAATGAATACTCAAGCTAACGCAACTGATATGGTTGTTACAGCTAAATCAAATGCTACATATTTATTTATTGGTAGTGCTACTGCAACTGATGGTGCAAGTGCATCTACATTTCAAGTTCCAACTCTTGCTTCAGTTCAAAGTGGTGCTTTAGTTACTACTACTTTAGCAAAGACTGACTTAACTCTTGCTGCTAATAATGATCGTTATCCAGCATTCTTTAATGAAAAAGCTAATGCAATTCATATTCAAGATGCAAATGGTACTGGAACTAGTAATGGTACAGATCCTGAAGGTTCTGATACTTTAGCAAATGGTGACAAGTATACTGAAATCGGTTCTGAAAAATGGTATACTGCAAGCAATAAATTAAGTAGTGCTGCTATTGGACAAACTGTTAATGTTAAAGAAATCACTGATGCTGAGTTAAATAAATACACTGTTAAATACACTGCTTATTTAACATTATCTCCAGACTCTGAAAATTATGCTGCTGGCAATTATGTTAAGTTAACATTCTCTATCGCAAATAATGGTGACACTGCTTATGATGCATCAGTTCAAGCTGTTGTTGAAATTGAAGATACTTATTATAAATTAGATAGTACTAATACTACTGCTTACCATCCATTGACTGCTGCTATTACAAATGCTGCATTAACTGAAGTAAATATTTATGTATACGTTAATGGTAGATCTACAAATGTTAATAGTGATTATGTAAATGAAATTGCTAATAATCCTGCTCATACTTTAACTGGTAAAGTTGGTATTCAATTCGATTTAACATTTGAAGATGATGGTACAGGTAACTAATAATTAATTGATAATATAAAGGTTTAACAATTTAGCCAGTTACATATAATAAATTGTAACTGGCTCTTTTTAATAAAATATCAAAATAAATTAAATGTGAGAAAGGAGAAGAAGTATGAGTAAATTAACAAGAAAAATAATTATATCATTGTTGACATGGGTACTGATTTTCCTTACATTAGGTACTACTACATTTGCTTGGTTCTCTATGAACTATGTTGTTGAAGCTACTGGTTTGGAGATAACAGTTAAGTCTAATGCTACTTATCTTCTTATTGGTGATAATGCTGGCATTGCCACAAATAAGATGGGATTAAGTAGAGAAGTTGCTGCTAGATATGATGGCGGTGGTGATGAAAATAGAAAAGTATATCCTGCTTTTTATGGCGATGGAACTGTTTTAGGAACAGAAGTCGAAGATCAAGTTACTACCACTCCTGGAAGATGGTATACAGCTAGTAATGGAAGTAAGGATAACGCTAATGATAGTGTTAAAGGTGTAAAACTAATTGCTACTGAAAACGAACATTTATATATGTTAACATATAAAGTATGGATGACTTTATCTGCTGATTCACTGCCATATGAGAAGCCATTAGTTATTAATTTTAATAAGACTTCTGGTGATGACTCTGTTTCAATTGTTGTTATGATGACAACATATTCTACTAATAGTTCTAGTGTTGAAAAGTTTCATCTAGATGTTAACAACACTTCGGCTACAACCGTTAATAATATCTATGTGTCTAAAAATACAGCATATGAGATCACTATTCTAGCTTACATTGATGGAACAAGTGAAAATGTACATAGTGAATATTATACTCTTCATGGATTAACTGGAGAGTTTAATATTGAATTTGATATTTTACCTTAATAGAACACATAGCGATAAATAGCTAATATTTCTATTTATCGCCTTTTTTATAATAGGAAATATTTGTTTATCTAATATTTTTATTCTATTAATATAGAAAACAAAATGAAAAAAATATTGATTTTACATTTTGTTTGTGGTATTATATAAGAGTATAATTATATTAAGGTGGGATTTTGATTTTTTCTCACCGAAAGGATATTCTATGGAAGAAAATAAAACTTTAGAAAAACAAGAAAATAAGAAGAATTGGAAGAAGCCGGTTACAATCGTTCTAAATGTAATATTCTACACAATCGTTGTGTTGTTATTACTATTTGCACTCGCAACCGCAATTGGTAATGTCCAACAAAAGAATAGACGTAAAGCCGCTGAAGAAAATGGCGAAATACTTCAAGATTACAATATTCCATCTTTATTTGGTACTGGTCTATTATCTGTTCAATCAGACTCAATGGATATGAAGACTGGAAATGATGGCTCTGTTCCAATTAAGAAAGACTCATTCTTAAAAGGCGATATGATTATCGTTAAGATGGCTAATGAAAGACGTATTAGTAAAATTGAAAAAGAAAAATCTATTATTACTTATTTCGATATTTTTGAAAATAAATTAATTACCCATAGAGTAGTAGATATTATTGAAAACCCTGATGGTTCTAAGATTTATTACACACAAGGTGATAGAATTGAAATTATTAATCCAGATGCTGATTATGACGGATCAGGTGTTGGATACCAAGTTACTGAAGTTAGAGGTGAAGATATCATCGCTATTTATTCTGGTAAATTAGTTGGCTTTGGTAGTTTCCTTGATTTCTTACAAACTCGTCTTGGTTTAGGTCTATGTGTATTATTACCTTGTTTCTTATTCTTGGTATTTGAAGTTATCGTTCTTGTTCGTAACATCTTCTTAATGAATAAAGAAAAGATGCAAAAAGAAATTGCTAGTCAACCTAAGTTTGATGCCGAAGCTGAAAAAGAACGTATTCGTCAAGAATTGTTAGCGGAACTTGCTGCCCAACAAAAAGCAACTGAAGAAGCTCCAAAAGCGGAAGAAGAAACTCCAAAAGAAGAAGTAAAAGAAGAATAGGTTAAGATATTTAAATTTAATTAGATGTACTAAAAATTAGTACATCTTTCTATTAGGAGACGTAAATGGTAAATTTTAGTCGTTATTATGTCGACTTTCTCCAACAACTATTAGGTAATTTTATCGATTTAGTTAGATCAATATTTTATGCCATTATCAAATTCTTTGGTACTGACATTAAAGGATATTTCGATACATTAATTTCTTACTCTAACAACTTTAAGATTTTAGACTGGATTGTATATGTACTCGTATTCTTAATCAATATTGGTTTAATCGTATTACTTGTTATCCTAATTGTTTATATTACAAAGAGAAGGAAACGATTTAAAAAGAAACAATTTGAAAAAGAAGAGTTGCTAGAAGAAATAGAAACTCTAAACTATAAAATTGAAGAACTTATTACCGAAAAGAACCAAATCTTTGCGATGAAAGTTTCTAATCTTGGTCTTAAGACGGGAACTGGTCTTGATTATTCTAATGAAGAAGAACCTGAAGCAAGTCCTCACAAGAAAGAAAAGAAAAAAGCTGTTGGCGATTCTCGTTTCACAAAGCTTATTGCTGTGGATGAGAAGTATGAGTTCCAATTAACTAACGTTAATATGACTCCAGAAGATATGGTTAATCTACCTCAACTTGTTGACAGATTTGTAAACTTCGCCGCCAGTCAAATGCACTTGTATTATGACAAATCAATTGTTGCGACATTCTTTGCTGGTATGGCAACTTCTAAAGTTATGATTCTTGAAGGTATTTCTGGTACCGGTAAAACTTCCCTTCCTTATGCGATGGGTAAGTTCTTCCAAAATGATGCCGCTATCGTTTCTGTTCAACCTTCATGGCGTGATAGAGCGGAAATCATTGGTTACTTAAATGAGTTCACTAAGAAGTTTAATGAAAGTGACTTCTTAAAAGCCTTATATGAAACGACATATCGTGATGACCTTAACTTCATCGTTCTCGATGAAATGAACTTAGCTCGTATCGAATACTACTTCGCCGAGTTCTTGTCAATCATGGAAATGCCTGACCCAAGTGAGTGGAAGATTGACTTAGTTCCAGATAGTCAACCTAGTGATCCAAAGAACATCATTAATGGTAAGATTTTAGTTCCACAAAACGTATGGTTCGTTGGAACTGCCAATAAGGATGACTCGACATTCACTATCACTGATAAGGTATATGACCGTGCCACAATTCTAGAAATGAATAACCGTGCAAAATTCGTTGATGCTCCAACAACACCTGCCATCAATATGACTTATGAATATTTAGATGGTTTATTCTTAAGAGCTCAAGATGATTATGCAATCTCTAATAAGACATTAGAATCTATTCAAAGACTTGACCGTTTTATTACTGATAGTTTCAAGATTACCTTTGGTAACCGTATTATGAAACAACTTAAGGCATTCGTTCCGGTTTTCGTTGCCTGCGGTTTTGATGAAGTAAAAGCTTTAGATAATTTCTTATGCCATAAAGTATTAAGAAAATTTGAAGCCCTTAACTTATCATTCTTACATAAAGAATTAGAAGAATTAATCACATTCTTAGATAAACTTTATGGTAAAGGTAACTGTCCTGAATGTACAGATTACATTAAAGATTTAATTAAGAATTCATAAGATGAAATAATTAGGGAAATTTCCATTGATTCCACTTGTGTATCGTGGGATTTCCCTTGTTTTTATAAGGAGGCCTCTAATGGAAAAAAGAGACGATCTTGATAAGTATTTTAAGTTTTTAAATCAAACAATGTTTAACAATGAAGGACAAGAGTTTCCAACATTCTTTAAGAATGCTTATCTTGCCGGAGAAAATACTTTATATCAAAAAAACATTTCCGAGACAAAGATATTCGATGATGAATGGATTACTACTCTAGAATCATACTTCCCTAGTATCGATAATATTACTCGTAATCCCCGTTCTTTTATCAAATATTATAATGAGATAGTCGATGTTGAAAGAGCGAAGAAAACAAATGCGGAATCAATTAGACATCTTGCTAGTCACACGCAATATGTTCGTGATGTTGATAAAGATCAGAATGTCATTCCATCAAAAGTTTTAAATGTTTATACGGATACCGAATATGATGTTTATGAAAATAGATTCATTGCGACTCTAATCAATCGTATGTTCCTATTTGTTCGTAATCGTCTTGATGTTATTCGAGAAAACGTTGAATCATTCCAAAAAGACCACGTATCAATCAATTCGAAGTTTAACATCTGTGAAGATGATGTTGATGTTAAGATCGATGTAATCGTAAAAAGAGACCTTGATAATAAGACAATTAATGAAAAGAACTATATCCTTCTTGATCGTGTTGAAAAGTTATCAAAACTAATTGATGGCTTAAAGGGAAGTCAGTTCATGCAACTAATGAAGAACTGTAAAGTCGTTCGTCCACCAATCATGAAGACAAACGTAATCCTAAAGAATCCGGATTTCAAGAATGCTTACACGCTTTGGTTATTCTTAGATAAATATACAACTTTAGGTTACGACGTTCAAATGGGTGAGAAAGACTTAGAGCTTGATTCAAGATATCGTAAGTATGTTGATGAACTAGTTATGGTTAACTATGCCACAATTCTTGCCAATCAGTTGAAACGTGAAAAGAAATATAATGAAGTAGATTATAAAAACAAATTACGTAAACGTAAAAAGACTCTTCATGGAAATATCGAAGAGGATCTAACAAATCCTGATACTTTAGAAATGGAAGATACTTACATTAATGAATACTTCTTAAATAAATATAAGAAGATCTTTAATGATACAGTAAATGAAATGGAAAAGTATGGTGAAGTTCGTCATGATGATGCCGTTAAGAGAGCGATTAGGAAGACGACTGATGTTGTTAATAGTATCTTTGAAGGTATTTTTAAATTTGAAGAAGAAACTGATATCTTTAGAAAATTAGTTGATAAAGAAGATATTTATAAAGATTATGAAAAGAAAAAGAGTCAACTTAAGTATGCGAAGTTAATTCGTGAAATTAAGCAAGTCGATTTAAATAAAGCTGTTCGTCAAGAGCGTCGTTTGATTAAGGATTTACAAAAGCTTAATAATAAATACATCAAACAAAAGATGCTGGAAAAAGCGCAATCTAATAAGAGTCCTGAACTTGCACAAATTGAGATTGATATGATGCGTCTTCGTGCGGAAAATCAAGAATATACTAAGCGTTTAACAGTTCTTGAGAACGTTGAAAAACTAAATGCCGGCGAAAATCAAGCTATCAAGGAAGCACGTGAAGAAGTCGCTACGGCTGCTAAGACTGAACTTAAGGCTTATGAAATCGAGTTGAGACGTAAATTTAATGAAGAAAAGATAGCGATAAGAAAAGATTATAAAGAAGCTTTGAAGACCCAAACGCAACTTCAATTGCGTGAGGAAAAGGCCATTAAAGCTCGTGAAAATAATGTTAGTAAGATTATCTCTAATGATCATGAACGCATTATGACTAAACTTACAAGTGACCGTGATGCTTTAGAAAAGCGTTATAACGAAATTCTTGAAGCCGAAAAAGCAAAAGCAGAAGCTGAATTACGTCTTCAAGAAGAACGTAATCGCCGTAAGCTAGAAGCTTTACAACAAGAAGAGCGTGAACGTATTGCGGCTCTTAAAGTTAAAGCCTTTGAAGAACGTTCAAAAGTAGAAGAAGAAATTAGTAAACTTAAGAAAAATGTTAATGGATAATGATAATGAAAAATACAGATGAAAATAAAAAGAAGTTTCATTTTGGGATTGGAAGTATCGTTACTATCGCTGTTTTTTCGCTTTGTATTCTTTTAATGGCTATTAATCTCATTGCTAATAAAAATAATAAATTAGTTTATTTCTTTGGTTATGCTTATTCCGTTGTTCCAACTGAATCAATGGATCCAACTATTAAAGTTGATGATGTTGTTTTAATCAAAAATAAGAAATATGAGGAAATCCACGTTGATCCTGAGGATGGAGATATTATTGTTTATTATAATCCGACCTTAAAAATATTCGTCATCCACCGAGCGATTGGTTATTTTGGAGATGGCTCAATCATGGCTAAAGGAGACAATAATGCGAATCCTGACACGCTCCATATCACCGAAGATATATACCGAGGTACGGCTTATAAATGGGGTGAATGTTTAGGTCTTGGAAGGCTTGTTAATAGTGGAAGAAATATCATATTCGTTGTTATTATCTTTGTCATTTGTTATTTCATGATTACGGAAATTATTAGTGTTGTAAAAACAATGATTAAAAAATCCAATGAAAAGATGAAACAAGATGAGACTGTTGATTTTGAAAAAGAACGACAAAAATTAAAAGAAGAAATATTAAAGGAGTTACAAGCTCAAAATAATAAAGCGTTGAAATAATTTTTCAATGCTTTTATTTATAATAAGGGATTTAATATGGCAAAAAAAATATTGATTATTTTCCTTTTAACTATAGTATCATTCTTGATATCATGCAAAGGAAAAGAAGAAAAGGAAGAACCTAAAGAGGAAGAACAACAAGAGAAAAGCGAATATATCCATCTATTTAAAGATTTAAAAGATGAAGAATTTCATATTTTAAATTTTGATATTAATGATATACCTTTTGTTTTGATGGAGAAAATAAGTAGACTTTCTTCATATAAAAAAGAGACAAAAGGGGAAACTGTTGCGAGTTTCTTAATCACTTATCATCAGTCAATAGATGATACATATATCAAAAATGAAGAAGAAAACCATTTACTTACTTTTTCTACTTCAGCTTTAGTTGATGTATTTTTCGAAGCTTATTTTAATCAAGATGAAATATCATTAAAAAGAAAAGCGAAAGATGATTTTTCTAAAATATCATATGAGGAATATGAAAGTAAGTATGGACTATTCCCGGATGGTTATAATATCGAAGGATTTGAAATCACCAGAGAATCACTTTTAAGTATTGAAAAAGTAGATAGTAGTGAAGGGTTATATTCTTATAAAATAATAATTGATGGTGAAGTTGGAAGCCTTGGTTTAAAACAAAAAATGAAAGAATTTGGTTCTCTTTCGTCCTTACCAACCTTTAGTTATGTAGAAATGGAATTAATTATTAAGGATGATTTTACACCAGTAATGATTAATTTCATGGCTCAGTATACTATTCATTATCCTGTTTTGGGAAAGATGGAATGTACGCAAAATTATCAAGTTAATTATTATATCCCTGAATAAATAAAATAGGAAATTTTCTTTTGGTGAAAATTATGAAAGAAATTACGATGGCAAAAAAAATAGCGAACAAAGTCAAAGAATGTGGTGGGGTTACTTACTATGTTGGAGGCTGTGTTCGTGATAAATTATTAGGTATCCCAAATAAAGATATTGATATCGAAGTCCATGGGATTAGTTTGGAGACTTTATCTGATATTTTGGATTCTCTGGGAAAAAGAAAGTTAGTTGGGGAATCATTTGGTATCTTTATGTTAAAAGGGTATGACCTTGATATCTCAATTCCCAGGAAAGAAACGAAAAGGGGAAATCTCCATCAAGATTTTGATATTACGATTGACCCATATATTGGGAGCTATAATGCCGCAAAAAGACGAGACTTCACCATTAATGCCTTAATGGAAAATGTCTTGACAGGAGAAGTGATTGACCACTTTGGAGGTTTAGATGACCTTAAGAATCACATTATTCGTCATGTGAATGACTCATCATTTGCCGAAGATAGTCTTCGTGTTTTAAGAGGTTGTCAGTTTGCCAGTCGTTTTGGTTTTGAAATAGATGAATCGACAGTTGAATTATGTAAAACTATTGATATTACCAATCTACCAAAAGAAAGAATCGAAGGAGAACTTAAAAAAGCTTTACTTAAAGCCAAGAAACCTAGTATCTTTTTTGAATATTTAAGAAAGATGGGTAAACTTGATGATTGGTTTTTTGAATTATCATTACTTCTAAATGTCAAACAGAATCCAACATATCATAATGAAGGTAATGTTTATATTCATACAATGACTGTTTTAGATGCTGCTAGTTCCCTCCGAGAAGACGCAGAAAACCCTTATTACTTTATGTTAAGTGCTCTTTGTCATGATTTTGGAAAAGTGAAAGCCACTAAGGAAATAAATGGTGTAATAAAGGCCATTAATCATGAAAATATGGGTGATGATTTAATTAAATCATTTTTACACCGCTTTACAAGTGAAAAGAAATTAATTAAATATGTCTTAAATATGACTCATCTACATATGGCCCCTAATATCTATGCTAGAGACCATTCCAGCATAAAAGCTACTAATAAATTATTTGATGAATCAGTAGCGCCATTTGATCTTATATTATTAAGTCACGCTGATAAGCTTGGGCAAATTAATGATTTAGAAAAAGTCGATAATCGTCCTTTCCTTTTGGATAGACTAAAAAAGTATGAAGAACTTATGAAAGAAGATGAAGTAACAGGTAGTGATTTAATCGAACTGGGATTAAAACCAAGAAGTAATTACGCTAAAGCTTTAGAATATGCCCATAATCTTCATTTATCATTAGTTAAAAAGAAAGAAGCTTTACCACAAGTGGTTCGTTATTTTGAAGAATTAAGTAATAAAAAAGATAGAAAATAAAAAATATATATGTTATAATAAATTATAAGGGTATTTATTATGAATAATTTTGCATTAAACAAAGATTTTTTACATAGTTTTCATTATGGATATGCAAGTGATGCTTATAACTTTTTAGGTTCATTCTATACCGAAAAAGAAACTCTATTTCGAGTTTATGCACCACATGCGACTTCCGTTTCCGTTGTTGGTGATTTTAATTCGTGGGATATCTCGAAAAACCCAATGTATAAAGTCACTGATGAAGGAATCTGGGAACTTACTATTCCTAATCTAAAGATATTTGATAACTACAAATATGCCATCTATAATGAAAAGAATCAAAAAAGAATATTAAAACAAGACCCTTATGGTTACCATTTTGAGACAAATGGTAGTAGTGCAACAAAGATTTACCCAATTAATAATTATCATTGGTCTGATTCATCATGGATGAATGAGAGAAACAATAAAAATATTTATCGAAGTCCAGTAAATATTTATGAAGCTCATGTTGGTTCGTGGATGAAATGCGAAGGTAATGATATGAATTACCGCGATATTGCCCGTAGGATGGTTAAATACTTAAAAAAAATGAATTATAATTACGTGGAACTCTTACCAGTTATGGAACATCCATTCCTTGGTAGTTGGGGTTACCAAGTAAGTGGTTACTTTGGAATAACATCAAGATATGGTGTTCCTGATGATTTCAAATATTTTGTGGATTATGCCCACCAAAATGGTATCGGAGTAATTCTGGACTGGGTTCCTGCCCATTTTCCAAAAGATGATTTTGCCCTCGCTGAATTTGATGGAGAAGATGTTTATGAAGATCCCGCACCAACGAGAAGAGAACATGCCTCTTGGGGAACAAGAATCTTCAACTTCGCCAAACCAGAAGTTAAAAGCTTCTTAATATCTTCAGCGTGTTTCTATTTTGAAAAATATCATATTGATGGTATAAGAGTTGATGCCGTAGCGGCGATGCTTTATCTAGATTATGATAGAAAAGAATGGATTCCGAATAAATATGGTGGAAATTATAATCTTGAAGCGATCTCTTTCTTACAAGATCTTAATATGACTTGTTTTGGTAAATTTGGAAATATCTTCATGGTGGCCGAAGAGTCCACCGCCTTTCCAGCAGTTACTAAACCAGTTGATACTGGAGGTTTAGGATTCAATTTCAAATGGAATATGGGATGGATGAATGATACTTTGCATTATATGCAGACAGATCCATTCTTCCGAGGTGATCACCAAAACGAAATGACATTTGCGATGACTTATGCCTATTCGGAAAACTTCATTCTCGCCATATCTCATGATGAAGTAGTTCATCTAAAGAAATCCTTAATCGATAAGATGCCAGGAGCTTATGATGATAAATTCTCGAATCTTAAAACTTACTATGGTTTTATGATGACTCATCCAGGAAAAAAATTATTATTCATGGGCCAAGAGTTTGGACAATTTACCGAATGGAATGAGAAAAAAGAATTAGACTGGATGTTGCTGGAATATCCTATGCATTTAGGACTACAAAAATATGTTTCTGATTTAAATAAAATATATCTCAAGAATAACGAGCTATATGAGCTAGATGACACCTGGGATGGCTTTAATTGGATTGAAATAGGGGGAGCCAATGGCGCAATGTTTAGCTATGTTAGACGAAACAAAGATGGAAAAGAATTGATTGTCGTAATTAATTTAAGTGGACTTGCCTACGATAGCTATATTCTATATAATGATAATTTCAAAGGTCGCTATAAAGTAATACTTGATTCTGATAGTAGTTTATATGGTGGCGAAAACAAATATAATTATGAAGAAATCAAAGCAGAAGATAAGAAAATTAATATTCCTATTAATAAATTATCGATACTAATCTTGAAAAAGAAGAATTAATAATATGGATCTTACTCCGGATTCCTTAGGGGCCGGGGTTTTCTTTTTAAATTAATGAAGTAAAAAACGAATATATTATGTCAATATAGATATAATACATATCAAAAATATCAAAAAATGATATGAATTATGGTAAAAAATACATAATACATATCAAAAATAAGAAAAATTGAATGGTACTTGTTGACAAACTTGTTATTGAGTGTTATAATAATTAACAATCGAGGTGTAATATGAGTTTTAAGTCACTGTATAAATTATTTGTTATGAATGATTTCGAAACATTTAATAAGATTTATAATGATAGATTTAATTCTAATTCAACAATAAAGTTTGAATTATATAATGAAGGATATCAATCATTTTTTAATTATGATATGGAAATAATGTCTTTAGTATCAAAGATTGATATTATTAATTTAAGATTGAAAAAGGTTTTTGCGGAGTTACCAGTCATAGCAAAAGAACAATATTTTAGAAAATCTTTAGTTGATGAGATTCATTTTACTAATCAAATTGAAGGTGTTGTTTCTACACGTAAAGAAATAAGTGATTTGATTAATGAAATAGAACAAAAAGTGAAAACTAAAAATAGATTTGTGGGAATAGTTAATAAATATCTAATGTTGATGAAAGATGATATTCAAATTAATGATTCAAACGACATTAGAAAACTATATGATGAAATGTTGTATGATGAAATTAAATCAGAAGATGAACATAATATACCTGATGGATTAATTTTTAGAAAAGATCAAGTCCATGTATATAAAAGTGGTGAAAGGATTGTTCATAATGGACTAATGCCTGAAAGTAAAATAATAGAATATATGGATAAAGCAATAAAAATATTAAATGATGAATCTATTAATATTTTGATTAGAGTTTCAATATTCCATTATTTCTTTGGATATATTCATCCATTTTATGATGGAAATGGCAGAATTAATCGATTTATTTCGAGTTATGTTTTATCTAAATATTATAATGAAATAATTGGATTTAGATTGAGTCTAACAATTAAAGATAATCTTTCTTCATATTTAGAGGCATTTGATAATACAAATGATATTAGAAATCGATTTGATGTCTCGACATTTGTGTATGAATATTTAATGATTATTTATAAATCATTTGAAAAAACGGAAATATATGCTTTAGAAAAGAAACAAGAATATAATAAATATAATTATATTTTAGAATCAGTAAAAGATCGATTTACTGAATTGAATAAGAAAGATGAAATCATTAATTTATTATCAATTCTCATCCAATCAAGTATCTTTGGTGATTTTGGTTTAACTAAAAAGAATATTATGGTGATTATGGGAAAAGGGAATACAACTATTTTCCAATACCTTAATATACTGAAAAAACTAAATTTATGTGTTGATTATCCAAGCGGAAGACAACATTATTATAAAGCTAATTTTGATGAATTAGAAAAACTAAAAGATAATAATTGATATTATTAAAAATTTGAATGTGGTGTGCTACTAAAGTACACCTTTTTTTATTATGTCATAAATGATTTTATTTTTAATAATATTTATGGTATACTATTAGAAACAAAATGAAGAAAGGAGAATGTTATTAATATGAATGAATTAGAAAAGAAAAAAGAAGAGAAAATTGAATCTAAAATGACAATTTATGATTATGAAGAGAAATATGTAAAAAGACAAAATACTAAAGGAATTAAATTCTTATTGAATTTGATGATTGTTTTGGTTGGTGTTGTTATCTTCACTTGTTTGTTTCTATTAGTATTTAAAGTATATGAGATGAATAATTATGCTGGTTATGGTGCTGGCATTGTAGCGATTATTCTTTATATCATTTTCTTCATTGTGCCAGTTGTGAAAATCATGAAGAGTGATTACTTCATCACTAATGTGAATGTTAAACACGCCAAGGAAGCGAAAGCTCACAATAAAAAGGTTCGCTTGAATATTGCGAATAAGATCGTTGATTTTAATGAATCAGTTAGTGGTGCTGGTTGGTATGATAACCAAAAAGTAGTTGAACTTGAAGCGGCTTTATACAAAAAAGATGATAAACGCGTTAAAGCAACCTTAACTGATCTATATAATACATCAGTAAGAAAGACCGCTAAAGAAATAATTCATGCTGCATCAAGAAGAGCGGCCCTATATTCGGCTTTATCACAATCAAGTAAACTTGATGCCGCAATCGTTGCTTTTGTTAATCTTCAAATGGTTAAAGATTTAGTATTCTTATATGGATTCCGTCCAAGCGATGCTAAACTTATTAAGATTTATGCAAATGTTTTAGAAAATACCTTAATCGCTTATGGCGTATCAGCGTTTGATATCGGCAAGAGTGCGGTTAAGACAATGGGTGGAATTGTCGATAAGATTCCTATTTTAGGGGGAATCATCTCGACAGTTATCGATTCATCTATTCAAGGATTAACTAATGGTGCCTTAACTACTATTGGTGGTTACCAAGCTATTAAATTCATTTCTCAAGAATATCATTTACAAGATGTTTTAGATGAAATAGATTTAGAAGAAGTAGAAACTGATGCTAGTGAATCAGTAAAAGAATTAGAAGAAGAACTTAAAAAAGAAAAGATTGGAAAACAAAAAGCGAATGCATAAAATGACGGTTGTAAATTTATCCGTGTAAAAAACTTACAATAATATGTACTTACAAGCTACTTCTAGTGTCGACAAACAAGAAGTAGCTTTTTAATACAACTGAGAACATTCGAAAAAAGTGTGTATTTACACAAAAAAAGTGAATATAGTACTTGATAATTAACCTAAATTAGTATATAATATAATCGAAAAAAGTGTGTATTTACACAAAAAAGGAGAAAATATGATTGAAAGACCAGGATATTTAAATCAATTGATAAAGAGTCAAAATAACGGATTTCCTAAAGTAATTACTGGAATTAGAAGATGTGGAAAATCATATTTATTAAAAAATATTTTTTCTGAATATCTAATCACCAAGGAAAATGTTAATCAAAATAACATTATTATAATTGAACTTGATGATATTAATAATATTGAATATCGCAATCCAATTAAGCTCGCAAAATATGTAAAAGATAGGATAATTAGTGGTAGTAGATACTATGTTTTTATTGATGAGATACAACTTGTAACTGAAATTATTAATCCTGAATTTACTAAAGGAGAAATAGTTGCCGCAAAAGATGGCGATGATAATGTTATTTCTTTTGTTGATGTGGTTTTGGGATTATCAAGAATAGAAAACGTTGATTTATATGTTACTGGCAGTAATTCTAAAATGTTATCATCAGATGTTGTTACCCAGTTTAGAGATAAAGCTACCAATATAACATTATACCCGCTTTCATTTGAGGAGTTTAATAACTTCAAAAAAGGCTATTCAATGGATAATTTAATCGAATATCTACAATATGGAGGAATGCCTCTAGCGGTCTTGAGTGAACTTGAAGATAAAAAGAATTACTTAAAGAAATTATATCAAACAACATATTTCAAGGATATTATTGATAGAAATAAAATCCAAAAAAGCGAATCATTAGCGGAACTAACTAGAATCATTAGTTCATGTGTTGGAAGTCTTATAAATGTTGAAAAAATCGCCAACACATACGAAAGTGTAAAGCATGAAAAAATTGATAAGGGCACAGTTGATAAGTATATTTCTTTTTTTGAAAATGCATTTTTAATTTGTCCAGTATCAAGATATGATTTAAAAGGAAGAGAAGAAATCGGTGCATTAAGGAAATATTATTTCGTTGATTGTGGTCTAAGGAATGCTATTCTTAATTTCTCTGATTACAATGAAGGACAATTACTCGAGAACCTAGTATACAATGAACTTATATACAATGGATATAACGTTAATGTTGGCGTCTTTGGTTCTTTTGAAAAAAATAAAGACAAAGTAACTGTTAGAAAAAGTTATGAAGTGGACTTTTATGCTGTAAAAGGTAATAGGCATTTGTATGTACAAGTATGCGATAATTATAATTCTGTAGAAACAAAAGAAAGGGAAAAGAGGCCATATGCCTTATTAAATGATCAAGTGCAAAAAATAATTGTCATTAAAGATTCAATTAATGAAATTAGGGATGATAAAGGTTATACTATAATTGGTATAATTGACTTCTTGTTGAGATTTATTAAGTAAGTTATTAAATTATTGATTTCGTTATTTTATTAATAATTATAATTGGTTGGATTCGTACAACTTTCAGAAGTTGGGTCCAACCTTTTTTATTATTTATAATATTTAAAAATATCTTAGAAAAGAATCTAAAATATGATATAATTTATTTAAGAAATAAATAATGGAGTAAAATATGGTTAAAGATATTTTAATCGAGTTAAAGAAATCATCTTTCTCCGTTCTTCCGATCTATTTATTAGTTATGTTAATTGATTTAACAGGAATAATAGATTTAAGCGGATATGAGGTTTTATCTTTTTCTCTTGCCACAATATTTATAATTATTGGTATTGCCTTATTTAACATGGGGGCCGAACAAGCAATGACACCAATTGGAAAGACAGTTGGTCGTGGTCTTACTAAACAAGGTAAAATCTGGATCTTAGTTTTAGTAGTTTTCCTCTTTGGTTTTCTTATCACCATTGCGGAACCAGATTTAAAAGTTCTTTCGATTCAAACAGAATCAGTATTTAATGAATGGCTTTTAATAATGCTTGTTGGTTTATCAGTAGGTATTTTCTTATTACTTGCCATTACAAAAATAATCAAAAAGACCGATTTAATTAGAATTCTCCTCTTTTTATATCTAGTAGCTTTTGGAGTAAGTGCGATTTTAATATATCAAGGAAAAGGTAGGATCATCGCCATGAGCTTTGATAGTGGTGGTGTTACCACTGGCCCAATGACTGTCCCATTTTTAATGGCCCTTGGAACCGGTGTTGCGGCTGTCCTTGCCCAAAAAAGTGAACGTGATGCTTCATTTGGTTTTGTGGCCTTTTCATCAATTGGTCCGATTATCGTGATGTTATTGATGTCAGTCTTCTCGAAGCGAATCGGTGAATTTGAGTTACCATCATATGAAATTAGTGATAATTTCTTTAGAAATTTCGGTCATGAAATATTAATTAAATTATATGAAGTAGGTATTTCTATTGGTTTATTATTTGTTGGATTTGTGGTAATTGATTTATTAATCTTAAAAACGGAAAAGAAAAAGAAAATCCAATTATATCGTGGATTAATCATAAGCTTTTTTGGTTTAGTATTATTCTTATCATCAGTAAGTAGTACTTATATGGGTGTTGGTTATAAAATTGGCGCAACATTAGAAAATACTAATATTTATGTTGTCCTAATTGTGGCATTCGTAATTGGTGCTTTAACAGTTCTTGCTGAACCAGCAATTAAAATCTTAATTACTCAAGTTGAAGAAATCACTAATGGCTTAATCAAGAAAGTTACGATGTTAGTCGCTCTCGCTATTGGTGTTGGTATGGCTATTCTTTTAGCTCTTCTTAGAATATATCTTGATTTCTCCATTTTATATTTATTAATACCTGGTTACATTATCTGTTTTGGACTGGCATTCTTCATTCCAAAAATCTATACCGCAATCGCTTTTGATGCTGGTGGAGTAGTATCTGGTCCTTTAACATCAAGTTTCATTTTGCCAATCGCACTCGGATACTGTGGAGGCCTTGCCGGAGATACACTATCAATGGGATTTGGAATCGTCGCATTAGTTGCGATTAGTCCATTACTATCAATTGAAATATTAGGTGTATATTCATTCTTCCGTAACCGCATCTTAAGAAAACGAGCAATTCGTAGTGTTCTAAAAGAAGATGATAAAATCATTATTAGTTTTAATCAAAAGAGTGAGGCATAGTTTATGAAGAAAAGGAAAAATCTCTCAAAACTATATTTAATGGTTATTACTATCCCCAAAGGAAAAAAAGAAATAATCGGTGATCTTCTAGAAAGATATCATGTGACTGGTTATTTATCAACTCTTGCTAGTGGTAGTTTAGAAAAGTCTTTTCAAAAAGAATTAATGTTTTGTATTATAAAAGAAGAAAAAATTAAGGAAGCGATACTGGCATTAGAAGATAAATTCAATCATTTTCGTCAAAAATCTTCAATGTTATATACAATAGCTCTTGATAGCATTATTGGTGTATCAAGTTATGTGGCTTTATCGGATGGAGGTAAATAATGGATATTAAATTATTTAACGTTATCGGAATCGTAAATGAAGGATATTCCGAACTAGTGATGGAAGTCGCTAAAGAATGTGGGGCTCGTGGTGGCACAATCATTCCCGCTAATGGTTCGGTTAGCCAAGAAGCGATGAAGTTATATGGTATTGGTATTCATCCAGAAAAAGAAATCGTCATGATTTTAGTTAAAGATGACCTAGCTCCGAAGATTTTAGATAAATTATATGATAAAGCTGGTTCAGGAACAGACGCTATGGGTATTTTCTTTACCCTTCCTGTTAGTCACGCATCCGAAAATATCTTAAATCAATATAAAAAGAAGAAGGAAAAAGAAGAATGATTATAAAAATCATATTTATTTCCTTAATTACGATTTTATTTCTTTTTATTCTTTTTGTAGTTCTTTATGGTGTAGTTTCTTACATTATGTTTAAAAAGATATTTCAAAGAGGGGAATGTAAGTCATTTTTAGATCTTGATTTATCAAAAACGCACTATGCCCCTTATATTGAAAAAATAAGAGAAAATATCAAGAAACTCCAAAATATCCCATATAACGACGTTTATATTGATAACGATAAATTACGACTTCATGGAAGATTCATTGATTTAAAGGGCAATAATGTCGTTATAATGGCTCATGGATACCATGCGACTCCTTTCAATAACTTCCAAACATCAGCCTTAGCGTTTATCGAACATGGATATAGTGTATTACTCGTTGATGAAAGAGCCCATAACGATAGTGAAGGTGATTATACCTATGTTGGTCTTAGAGAACAATATGATTTATTAGAATGGATAAAATGGGTAGAAGAGAATACAAAAGCTGAGAACATCATTTTATATGGTGTTTCCATGGGTTCAGCGACTTTAGGGTATGTTTCAAATAAGCTCGAAGGTACGCTTGTCCGGGCAATGGTTATGGACTGTGGCTTTACATCTTTTTATGATGAAATATTTTATAAAGAAAAAAATAATGCATTTTCATTTTTATCTTTATTTTATTTAAGACTTTATGCCAAAATATTTTTAAAAATTGATATTAAGAAAAGCACAATTGAATCTTTAAAAGAAACCAATATTCCTATTTATTTTATTCATGGACTTGAAGATGAAATGGTTCCATATGAGCACACAATCGCTAATTTCAATGTTGTATCTAGTCCCAAAAAAGTAAGATATGTTAGTGGAGCTGGTCATACAACGGGATTCTTAATCGATTATGAATTCCTTAATAATGATTTATTTAGTTTTTTTGATAATTATTTACAGTAGGTAGAATATGGCTATAGTAACATTATGTTTTGTAAAATACAAAAATAAAATATTATTAATCAACCGCGAAAAACCACCATTCATGGGAATGTGGAATGCCTTAGGTGGGCATTTAGAAAAAGGCGAAGATGTCGAAACCTGTGCAAAAAGAGAAATATATGAAGAAAGTGGAATCAAAGTTGATAATGTTAATTTGTATTCTATTTCGACTTGGAATTACGATGATGATTTAATTTATGTTTATTTATCAGTCATTGATAAATTTGATGAGGATAAACTTCCTTATAAATTTAATGAAGGAATAATTGATTTTAAAGATATTAGTTGGATTATTAATGAAAAGAATTATGGAATTATTCCTGATCTTCGTTTATTTATTGAAGACATTAAATTAAACCGCAAAAGGAATTATCATTTAATATATGATAATAGTGTATTAGTTGATTATATTATAAAAAAATAATAAATATCGATTTTTCTCTTGCACAGGTATTTAATTTAGCATATAATAATGGTGTATATGTTAATAAACATATTATTTTAGGAAAAAGAGGAGAAAAAGACAATGGCAGAACCAAAAGTTGCTTATCATGTATCAAAAAGAGATAACGATGGACGTGAATGGAAAGTGTTTATTCAAGGATCTGATAAAGTAATTAAATTATTCAAGACCCAAAAAGAAGCTCTTGATTATGCAATTAGTTTATGCAAAAACAAAGACAACGGTAGTTATGTAATGTTGCACGGACTAGATGGAAAAATTAGAAAATACTAAAAGTGACGATTTTATCGCCACTTTTTTTAAAAACAATAATCAAATGAAAACAAACCTCGAATTGACTTTTTAACTGTTTTGTAGTAAAATATGAACAAGGATATTATGTCCTTGTTTTTTTTAGTAATGGAGTTATTATGGAAGTATTTAAACAAATAATCAATCTTCTTGTTGGTTTAGTAGTATTCGTAACCGGAATGAATTTTATGTCCAATGGACTTAAGACTTGTGCTGGTCGATCAATAAGAAAATTATTTAAGAGAATTAAAGATAATCGAATTGCCTCAGCCGCTATTGGCGCGGGAACTACCGCTATCATCCAATCAAGCGGAGCTACAACCGTAATGGTTGTCGGTTTCTTAAACGCTGGTGCTCTTACTTTCTCGCAAGGTTTTTCCATTATGCTTGGAGCCTTTGTTGGAACGACAGTTACCGGTTTACTTGTGGCCTTATCATCATTCTCATTTTCCGTATTTTTAATGCTTAGTGCTTTTGTTGGTTTTGTTTTTGGATTCTTCAAAAATGAAAGTTTAAAAAGCATTGGCGAAATATTAGTTGGTTTTGGTATTTTGTTCTTCGGTCTTGAAGCGATGAAAGGAGCTTTCTCTCTTCCGGTTATTCAAGATGGAATTGTATCATTATTATCAAAGATTGATTTTCCAATTCTTTTAATGTTATTTGGAGCGCTCCTTACTACTCTTACCCAATCAAGCTCAGCCACAAACGGTATCGTTATCGTTATGGTCGCTTCTAACCCTAATTTATTATCATCAGGTTTCTATTTAGTACTTGGTGCGACAATCGGAGCCTTGATGCCAACATTCCTCGCAGCGATTAAGAGTAATGTTTTATCGAAAAGAGTAACTCTTGCCGCTATATACACAAGAACAATTGGCGCATTACTTGCCACAATTATTGTTTGGTTAGTTTCAACACCTTTATTTGCGTTATTAAATAAACTTCCAAGTGATGACCTTCCAATCATGCTTGCCCTATTTACAGTTGTTTATAATTTGATTTTCTTAGTGGTAATGTTGCCACTAACAACGCCTATTGAAAAATTATCTACTAAAATAGTTAAAGATAAAGATGCCTTAAGATTAAAACAAAAATTACATCATATTGATGATAATCTACTAAATACACCATCAGTTGCGATTATCCAAGTTAAGAAGGAAATCGAAGAGATGTTAGAGTTATCAAGAATTAATTTATTCTTAGGAATTCATGCAATGTTAAATGTGGATTTATCAGATGCTAAAGAAATTGAGGCAAGAGAAGATGAAATCGACTTCATCAATACATCAATTTCTGATTATTTAATTAAATTATCTTCTAAAGCAAATCTTTATGATGAGGCAAAGATTGGTGCTTACTACCACGTTATTAACGATATAGAACGTATTGGTGACCACGCCTGTAACTTCTTGGATATGGCTCGCCGTATGGCATCAGAAGATTTATCATTCTCAGAAGTTGCTAAAAAAGAATTTGAACATTATGAAGATGTTCTAAAAGAAATGTTTGCGATTTCTAGTGTTATCTTTATGGATCGTAATTACAAAGACTTACAAAGATTACATGACTTAGAAGAAGAAACAGATGACTTAAAAGAAACTTTAAGTAATAATCACTTTGAACGTATCAAGAGAAATGAATGTAATAATGAATTATCACCATTCCATTCTAATCTACTTACAGAACTTGAACGTTGTGCTGACCACTTAACAAATATCGGTTATTCTATTGTTAACCCTACTGGTGATGAAGTTAAACATACAACAATGTAATTTAAAGAGGTTATTATGACAAATGTTATAAGAATAGGCGAAGGACATTTAGTAATTAATATTATTGATTATAGTAATGATACAGTTGTTTTAGTGTTACCTGGTGGTGGATACCAACTATTATCCAATAGAGAAAGTATGCCAGTCGCTACTAAATTCAATATGTATGGTTATAATAGTGCCATTCTTTATTATACATGTAAACCCCTTGTTCCTTATGAAGAAGGAAAGATGGCTTTAGATGAATTATCAAAAATCTTTAAGAAAATTATCGTTATTGGATTTTCGGCGGGTGGACATTTAGCGTCTTTACTTGGTACAACTGATGATAAAAAGAATTTGAAAGCGATGATTCTTTGTTACCCTGTGATCACTTTTGGAGCTTTCACGCATCTTGATACCGCTAAAGCATTCTTAGGATCAGAATTTAATGATGAAAATAGATTATTATATTCATCAGAAAAAAGAGTTAATGAAAAAACAGTTCCAACTTTCATCTGGACTACAAAAGATGATGAACTAGTTCCTTATGAAAATACTCAATTGATGAAAGAAGCACTAGATAAATATCATATCAAGAATGAAGTAATCATTTTTGATAATGGTATTCATGGCCTAGCTCTAGCCGATGAAACGGCAGTCGTTAATTTTAATAAAGATGTTTATATCAGAAGTGATATCGCTACTTGGTTTGATAAGGCCATTGAGTTTATCAAAAACATATAAAAGAATACTAAAAACAATCCTTGATGATATTTTAATCAAGGATTTTTTTATTTGTATAAAAATTAGTGAATATTCCTTGATTTATGAAATCGTTTTATGTTATAATGACAATGGATTAGTAGGTGATTTTTTATGAAAAAAAATAAAAAGATCCAAGATTTCTATTATGCTTTTTTCAATAATAAATCAGGTATTACGATCAGAGATTATTTAGATGGAGCATCTTATGATGCGTTAGGGGAAATTGATCTAAATAAAGATGAACTTATCATTCGTTATACGGTAAGTGACAAATATTTTGCACCATTTTTTGATGGATCGTTTTCTAGTCTATATGATTTCACAATTGATAATGTAGTTCATCCTAATGATTGTGTTATCTATCAAGAACTAATGAATCCTAAGACTCTAGAAAAAAGATTATCTCAATCGGATACACCTAATTTTCTTCACGCTTCATTGAGGTATCGCCTAAAAGAAGGAGGATACCGCTGGGTCGAACAATGTGTAATTACGGGCCAAGAATATGGCTTAAGAGAAGGAGTTGTCCTTTTCTATGTTTTTGATATCGAAACGAAGAAGAACCGGGAACTAGGCGTTGTGAATAGAGACATCACTTTTGATGTCCAAGAACGCGATACTGTCACAAGACTTTATCTAGAAAAACCATTTTTCAACCACTCTTTAGAGAAAATCGAAGAAAGTCCTGATAAGAAATGGTGTTTCATTTCGATTGATATTGAACATTTCCGTTTGTTTGATGAGTGGTATGGAATTGCGGCAGGTACGAACTTAATTGCCCATGTTGGTCTTTTCATTAAAAAGCTAGAAGAAGAACATGATGCAATCGGTGGTTATTTTGGCCAAGATGATTTTTCGGTTCTAATTCCTTATGATAAAGAAGTAATTGATAAATTATATGAAGATATAAGAGTATATACGATGTCTTTTGGAACATCGGTAGGCTTTATGCCGGCGTTTGGTATTTGTTTAATCGATGATCATAATAAAATGATGGAAACATTCAGTCATGCATCGGTTGCTTGTTTTTATGCCAAATCCGATATCAAGAAACGTATTTGTTTATATGATATAAATATGCATTCAAAGTCAGAACAAGAATATCGAATTCTTGTTGACTTTATAGAGGCTTTAAAAAAACACGAAATAACATTCTTCCTACAACCACAATACCAAATAACAACGGGAAAAATTGTGGGAGCGGAATCTTTATCAAGGTGGTTTAATAATGGTAAACTTATTTCACCCGTTGATTTCATTCCGGTTTTAGAAAAATATGGATTTATCACCGACCTTGATAAATATATCTGGGAAGAAGTATGTAAATTCCAAAGAGACTGGATTGATAAGGGTTATAAACCAGTCCCAATTTCGGTAAATGTTAGTCAAGTTGATATTTTTACTGTCGATGTAACGAATATCTTTTTAGAATTAATCAATAAATATAATCTAACACCTAACCTAATCAAGATAGAAATTACCGAATCAGCATATTCTGAAGAATCAAATAGCGTTAGGGAAACAGTTAGAAAACTCCGTACTCATAACTTCACAGTCATTATGGATGATTTTGGTAGTGGTTATTCATCACTTAATATGTTAAGTAATCTTAACCTTGATGTCATTAAACTTGATGCGAAATTTGTGAATTTTAATGGTGATATCAAAAAAGGAATTCATATTTTGGAATCAATTGTCAATATGACAAAAACGATTGCGGTGCCAATTATCGTAGAAGGGGTAGAAACTAAAGAACAACTAGATTTCTTAGAAGGTTTAGGATGTCGTTATGTTCAAGGTTACTATTTCAATAAACCAATGCCGGTTAGTGAGTTTACTAAATTAATTGAAAATTCTAACCACATAGATGATAGCGGATTTAAAGTTAAAATGAACCAACAAATCACGGTTAAAGAGTTTTTAGATAATAATATTTATAGTGATTCAATGTTAAATAAAATATTAGGAGCGGTAGCTTTCTATTCATGGCACGATAAAGAAGTTGATATTGTTCGTTTTAACCAACAATTCTATGAAAGTGTCAATGTTCCGAACTTTGATGAAAGACTTAAGTCAATCCAGAGGTTTTTACCAGAAGAGGATAAGGCAAAGCTATACAAGGCCTTAGATGAGGCAATGAAAAATCAACTCAATGGTTCGCAAGAGATTTTAAGGTTCATTCGTCCAGATGGAACATATTCATGGTTTATCATTAGATTCTACTACATTGATGAACAAGATGGGGAACATCGTTTCTATGGTTCGGCAAGTAATGTTACTGATCAAGCTAATCTTCGCCAACAAATGGATTTAATTAGTCGTTTCTCATCAGATAGTATTATCTTTTTAGATGTAAAGAACTATGAATGGACATTTAAAATGGCTTCACATGGTTTAGAAAAAGTATTAGGTATGACACTTAAAGAAGCAGAAGTTGAACTAAACACTCGTAAGTACTATGATCGACTTCCAAAAGAGAAAGTAGTATTACTGCGTGATTTCTTTGTGGCTTCCTTTAGAGAACATAATAGTTTTACTTATGATTTTGAACTTAAGCATACTGAAGGGAAAAATGTCGAATTAAGACTTAGAGCGGACCCAGTTGATGATGAAATATCTTCAATTAAATACATCATTACCGTTGGCTTAAGAGATAATTAATAGATTATTAGAAGTCATAATGTTTAAGAATATGGCTTCTTTTTATATGAAAGAAATAGATAATAATAAATGAGGAGTATAGATATGAAAAGATTAGTTGTTTATTTTTCAAGAACTGGAGAAAATTCAGTAAATGGGGAAATTGAAGTAATTGAAAAAGGATATACAGAAATCGTTGCCGAAAAGATTGCAAGATACGCTGAATGTGACCTATTTAAACTAGAACCAGTTGATCCATATCCATTTAAATATGATGAATGTGTGGAAAGAGTTCGTAATGAAGCAACTTGTGATTATCTTCATGATGATTTTTCGATTGATGAATATGGTGTAGTTTTCATTGGTTTTCCAAACTGGTACCGCAGTTATCCAAGAATTGTTGCGAAATTCATTCGTGACCATAAATGGGTAGGTAAAACGGTTATTCCATTCTGCACTAATGAAGAAGGAGCTTTAGGTATTGGTGAACTTGAACTTAGAAGTAGTGTTAAAGGCGCAATCATCAAAGGGGGATTTGCGGAACGTGGATATAATGCGAATACTTGTGATGAGCGCTTAAAGAAATGGCTTCAAGAAGTATTATAATAAATGGTGATAAAGATGAAAGAAATAAATAAAGATATTTTTTATGTCGGCGTTAATGATCATAAGATTGATTTATTTGAAGGTCAATATATCGTTCCCAATGGAATGGCTTATAATTCTTATGTAATTAAAGATGATCTTAACTGTGTTATGGATACAGTTGATGTTAATTTCTTTGATGACTGGATGAAGAACATTAAAGAAGCATTAAAAGGAGAACTTCCTACTTATCTTGTTGTCCAACACATGGAACCTGACCATAGTGCCAATATCATGCGTTTCTTAGAAGAATATCCCGAAACATTCGTAATTGGAAATCAAAAAACATTCAAGATGATTGAACAGTTTTTCCATAAAGAGATTAAGAATACTCTAGTTGTGAACGATGGAACAACTTTAAATTTAGGTCATCATAATCTAACATTCGTTTTTGCGCCAATGGTTCACTGGCCTGAAGTAATGGTTACTTATGATGATTATGCAAAAGTATTATTCTCGGCTGATGGCTTTGGCAAGTTTGGAGCATTAGATGTTGATGAAGATTGGGCATGTGGAGCTCGTCGTTACTATTTTGGTATTGTTGGAAAATATGGAGCACAAGTTCAAGCATTACTTAAAAAAGCAAGCACTCTTGATATCAAAATGATTTGTCCATTACATGGTCCAATCTTAAGTGATAACTTAGGTTATTATTTAGGTTTATATAATATTTGGTCTAGTTATCAAAATGAAACTGATGGAATAGCGATTTTTTATACTTCCGTTTATGGTCATACAAAAAAAGCTGTAGAAGAACTAGCGAAAAAACTAAAAGATAGTAACGCCCCTAAAGTGGTAGTTACGGATCTAGCTAGATGCGATATGGCTGAAGCCGTAGAAGATGCTTTTAGATACGGAAAAATTGTTTTAGCAACCACAACTTATAATGCCGGAATATTCCCATTTATGAATGATTTTATCAATCATCTTTTAGAACGTAATTTCCAAAATAAGAAAATTGCGATTGTGGAAAATGGCACGTGGGCCCCAATGGCCGCTAAAGTAATCAAAGATAAATTCAAAGATAGTAAGAATATTGAATTTATTGATCCAGTAGTTCGTATTATGTCTTCTATGAATGAAGTAAATCAAGAAGAGATTGATAAAGTAGTTTCCATTCTTTGTGAAGAATATAAAGCGAAAGCGGAAATCGAAAAGAATGCGATTGATCCAAAAGCTTTATTTAAGATTGGTTATGGATTATATGTTGTAACATCAAATGATGGTAAACGTGATAATGGATGTATCGTTAATACTGTTGTTCAGTTAACTGATAATCCTTACCGTGTAGCTGTTAACATCAATAAGAATAACTATACCCATAGTACAGTTAAAGCTACTAAGAAACTAAATGTTAATGTATTATCAATAGAAGCGCCTTTTAGTGTCTTTGAACGTTTTGGATTCCAAAGTGGAAGAGAAAATGATAAGTTTGCGGGAATCGATGTTCTTCATAGCAGTAATGGCATGGCAGTTCTACCTAAATACATCAATAGTTATATGTCACTAGTAGTGGAAGACTATGTTGATTTAGGAACTCATGGCATGTTTATTTGTAAAGTTGTTGATTCAAAAGTTATCTCTAGTGTTGAAACAATGACTTATAATTATTATCAAGCAAACGTAAAACCAAAACCAGCCGAGAAAAAAGAAGGTTGGGTATGTAAAGTTTGTGGATATGTTTATGAAGGTAGTGAACTTCCTGATGATTTCATCTGCCCACTATGTAAACATGGGGCAAGTGACTTTGAAAAACTGTAATTAGAAGAAAACGTTTGTGCTACTTAATTCAAGTAGCACTTTTTTTAAAAAAGTGATATAATAAGAAAAAGAGGGGAGGCTAGTAAATGAAAAATAATAAGTTCATGGCGTTTTTTAACCAATATAAGGCTTGGTTATATCTCTTGCCAGCTCTAATTCTACTCGGAGTATTTTTAATATATCCTTTAATTGATGTATTTATTTATTCTTTTGAAGAAGATTACAACTTTGTATCGGAAACTTATTCAGGAATTGGTTTCCATAACTACACCAAAGTATTTACTGACCCATTCTTTAGTGATGCCGTAAAGAATACTTTTGTGATTGTTATTATCACAGTTCCTCTATCAACACTAATCGCTTTAGGTATTGCGGTTGGACTAAATTCCATTAAGCCTCTTCAGAAGTTTTTCCAGACTGTATTCTTTTTACCTTATGTTACAAATACTATCGCTATTGGTTTAGTATTTATGTTAATATTTGATTATAGCGTATATTCCAAAGGTTTTGCGAATACTTTCTTAGGATTCTTTGGAATTGATCCCGTTGATTTTATTGATGGACCACACTGGGCTAAGATGTTTGTAATTTGTTTCTACATCACGTGGAGCGTAATGCCATTTAAGATCATTGTTTTGATTGGAGCTTTACAAGGTGTTAAGAAAGATTATTATGATGCTGCCAAAATCGATCAAGCTTCAAAAGGTACTATTTTTAGAAGAATCACTGTTCCTCTAATTTCACCTTACATTGCCTATTTAATTATTACCGGATTTATCGGTGCTTTCAAACAATATAATGATTGTGTCGCTCTCTTCGGCACAAATCTTGACGAACAAGGAATGAATACGATAGTTGGTTATGTTTACAACATGCTGTATGATGAAACAGGTGGTTATCCATCATACGCTAGTGCCGCTGCCATTATCCTATTCTTCATCGTTCTAACTATAACATGCGTTAACCTTTACGTTAATCGTAAGTTAGTGCGTTACTAGGAGGTGGCTTATGAGTAATTTCTATGAAAAAGTCACTAAGACTGAACGAGTTCTAAACATTATTAGAAAAACTATTATTTATTTCTTCTTAGCTTTATGGGCTATTATGATTATCTTCCCATTCTATTTCATGATTCTTACTTCGTTTAAGACTTCATCGGAATACAATGCGGAGCTTGTCCCTAAGCTATATTCCATTCATCCAACCTTTGAAAACTATATCAATGTGTTTGGAAAGATTGGCATCGGCGCAAAAGAAGTATCTTTATGGAAAGTAATGTTAAATACATTAATTTATGCTGTCCTAACAACTACTTTAATGTTAGGTGTAGTAATCCTAGCGGCCTTTGCCTTTGCGAGATTAGACTTTAAAGGAAAGAATCTTTTATTTACATTCTTCCTATCATTAATGATTATTCCTAATGAACTTGTAATCATTACCAATTATATTACAATCGTTCATTTAGATTGGCGTAATACCTTTATTGGTTTAATTGCCCCATCGGTTATGTCAATATTCTATATCTATTTCTTAAGACAAACATTTATGCAAGTGCCTGATGAGATATATAATTCCGCTAAGATTGATGGTGCTAGTGATTTCAAATATATGTGGAAAGTGTTAGTTCCAATTGCGAAACCAACGATTGTTTCTATCATTATTTTGAAATTCATTGAATGTTGGAACGCTTTTGCATGGCCACGACTAATAACTACAAATCCTGATTACTTCTTAGTATCAAATGCGATTCAAGAAATTCAATCAAGTGGTTTCGGTCGAGCTAATATTACCGCGATGATGGGTGCGGTTGTAGTAGTTTCTTTACCACTAATTATTCTATTTGTGGCATTTAGAAAACAAATTATGGCCGGCGTATCAAGAAGTGGATTGAAAGGATGATAAACAAATGAAAAAAGTATTTTTATCAATTATCGTGTTAGTTATTGTTTTAGTATCTTTTGGCTGTCACCGTGGTAAAACACGTGAAGCTTTCAAGATTCCCGAAGATTTTGATGATACTAAAGAATATAACATCACATTCTGGAGTAAGAATGACTCCAACAAAACACAAAAACAAATTTATAACGATGCCATCAAACGTTTTAATGAATATTATCCAAATATTCATGTTGAGATTGTATCTTATACTGATTATGCGGCTATTCACCGTGATGTCATGAAAAACATTTCAACTGATACAACTCCTAATGTTTGTATCACTTATCCTGATTTCGTAGCAACTTACCTTGAAGGACAAAACGTAATGGTTAGTCTTGATGAATTAATGGATAACGCTGAATATGGACTTGGTGGATCAAAGATTAAATATGATTCCGTTAAAAAAGAAGAAGTTATCAAGAAATTCTTAGATGAAGGTATCATTGATGGTGCTTGTTACACATTACCATTTGTAAGATCATCAGAAGCTTTATATATCAATAAAACATATGTTGAAAGCTTAGGATATACTATTCCGGATATTCCTACTTGGGATTTCATTTGGGAAGTATGTGAAAAAGTAATGAAAGAAGATCATCCTAATGGAATGATTCCATTCATCTATAAATCAACTGACAATATGATGATTCAAGTTTGTAAACAAAAGAATTTCCCATATTCTACAGATAACGCAGAAGTATTAATTCTTAATGACCAAGTTAAAGAATACTTAAAAGAATTATCAGGATATTCAAAACAAAAATTATTCAATACATTCTCAATTGTTGGATACCCTGGCAACTTTCTAAACCGTGGAAACTGTGTTTTCGCGATAGACTCAACAGCTGGTGCCACTTGGATGGGAAGTGAAGCTCCAAATATCGACATTCCTGAAAATGAATTAGTTGATTTTGAAGTCGTTCTTCGTCCAATACCACAATATGATGTTACTAATCCACAAATGATTAGCCAAGGACCTAGTGTTTGTATTTTCAATAAAGCTGATACTGGTGAAGTTATGGCTTCATGGTTATTTGCCCAATTCTTACTAAATACAGAAACACAAATCGCTTATTCCCAAACTGAAGGTTATGTTCCTGTTACAACTAAAGCTCGAAATGATGCAAGTTATCTTGAATATTTAAATTATAATGATACACATGACTATAGTACTCTTGATAAAAAAGGAAAAGAATTATATTATTATCTAAAGATAGATGCTACTAAACTAGTGCTTGATAATATCGATAATACTTTTATTACTCCAGTATTCAATGGTTCATCAGGAGTAAGAGGTTTAGCTGGTGCTTTAATTGAACAAACAGTTCTTTTGAATGAAAAGGCTACTGATAGTGATATTGATGATTTATTCCAAAGAATGCGAGTTCTTTATAAGATTGATAATATAAAGAAAAAATAAAAAAACTATTTTAAAAATAATAATTATATAGTATAATTGTAGGTGGACAAAGGAGAGAAAAAAATAAATGAAAAAATTATTTGCTATTTTATTAGTATTTGTTAGTTTATTTGTTCTTGCTGGTTGTGGCGAAAAAGAACCTGAACCAGGACCAGAAAAAGACATTTTTGCGAAATCTGAAGGCGTTATGACTTATGCTGAATATTTAGCTGCTGAAGTTAAGAGCCAAGTAGTTATTGAAACATTCATCCAAGCTAAGCAAGGCTGGTGGGAAAAAGATGGTATTGGTGGAGTTGCTTCATTCTATACTATGGATAAAGATGGTGGATATTTCATTTACAATATGCCATGTACTGAAGCTGATTATAACAACAAATTAAAAGTTGGTACTAAGATTAAAGTTACTGGTAGTAAAGCTGTATATAATGGATTAAATGAAATCGCTGAAGGTGCAACTTATGAAATCGGTGAAGGCACATATGTTGCTGAAGCTAAAGCATTAACAGCTGATGAATTTAATACTAACGCTGAAAAATATCAAAATCAATTCTTCACACTAAAAGGACTTGAAGTAGTTGAATTTGATGAAGTTGATGGAACTCCAGTTGCTTTCGGTTATGGCTGGAATGGTACTAAAGAAAGAGGCGATGATGCTTACTTCAAAGTAAAAGTTGGCGAAACTGTTTGCTCATTCTTAGTTGAATCTTATTTATGTGGTGTTGATACTGATGTTTACAAAGCAGTTGAAGGCTTAAAGATTGGTGATACAATCGATATTGAAGGCTTTATGTATTGGTACAGTGGTGCTCAACCACATGTAACTAAAGTTACTGTTAAAGCAAAGTAAGTAGTGAAAGCAAGAGTTAAACTCTTGCTTTTTTATTTTGCCTCTATCATTTTTTAATAAACTATGATATAATAACGAAGTATGTTAAAATGATAGAGGGGGATTATTATGCTTAAGAAATATGATGTTATCGTGGTTGGCGCTGGGCCAATGGGTATT
>JAEEGL010394706.1_pt1 | contig 33996 bp, 29 predicted proteins | sample 9134231 | NCBI WGS metagenome assembly JAEEGL01 (sample SAMN16246548, study PRJNA631951) | gut metagenome | biome: gut microbiome; feature: rumen; material: fiber-attached | host: Bos | place: Iran: Karaj | collected 2018-10 | reverse complement strand
ATTCACCTAAGGATACACAGTCTCAAAAGGTATCTTTTTGCGCCCCTCTTCGTTGAAAATGCTCGAAAGACCAAAACAGGTATTCCTGCGCTTTTCGCCTTGATGGGCACAAAAATCTCCTCTTTTGAGACGCTTCGCGGTTTTCGGCAGTCAAAACGAAAACAGATCCGAGGATCATTCCCCCCCGGATCTGTTGCTGTTTCAGGTTGTTTTACCGGCCGAAAACCTGCCTCTCCTTAAGTGAATGCACCCTTCGCAGCTCCTTCTTATATCCCGAACAGCCTGTTCCCGTTTTCGTACCCCGCTTTTGCGGCCTCGGCAAGGGAGATTCCCCGTATTTCGGCAAACTTTTCAACGGCAAACCTCACCAGCCGCGGATCGTTGCGTTCGCCGCGGTGGGGGACGGGGGCAAGGTATGGGCAGTCGGTCTCGAACACGGCAAGATCCATCGGAACGAACGCGGCGGTCTCAACGCCCTTGCGGTTGTTCTTGAACGTCAGCGACCCGCCGAAGCCGATGTAAAGCCCCAGATCGAGGCATTCCCTGGCGGATTCGGGGCTGCCCGAAAAGCAGTGCATAACGCCGCGGTTCTCTATAAGCTCCGCCTTGTGGGCGCGGAGTATGTCAAGGCTGTCGCCCATCGCCTCGCGCACGTGCAGTATAACGGGCTTCTTGAGCTGTGCCGCAAGCGAAAGCTGCTTGTCAAACCAATCGCGCTGAACGTCACGCGGGGAAAGGTCGTAATGGTAGTCGAGCCCTATCTCGCCGAGGGCAACGGCGCGCCCGTTTTTGAGCAGCTCCGCAAGCGAATCCATCATCTCGCCGCACATGAAGCTTGCGGTATGCGGATGCATGCCGAAGGCTGCGTACGCCATGGGTGAAAGCTCAAGCACCTCAAGGGTTTTCGAAACGTCCCTCAGATCGCAGGCCACGTCGACAAAGCGCGTCACTCCCGCGGCCGCAAGCGAGCTTACAAGCTCCGCGCGGTCCTCGTCAAACCTTGCATCCGATATATGCGCATGCGTGTCAAAGAACTCGATCATTCGTCAATACCCGCCGTTTTGTAGATCCTTTTCAGCCTGTTCGCGTCCTCGACGTCCGCCTGTTCAAACCGCTCCAGCCCGCGCTCCACACGGTCGCGGCGGCAGAATACAAGCTGCGCCCACCGTCTTACGTACGTGAACGGCAAAAGATAAGGCGCTTTTTTCAGCAACGGGTCGCGCTTTGCCATCGCAGGGTACGGGGGGAATATCAGCCGCCAAAAGTACTTCGCTTTGTTGACGCGCCCGTCGCCGCCCGCCCGCAGCAGCTTTGCGGCCTCGTAATGCTCGTCGCTGCCCAATACGCCGCTTTCCAGCATAAAGCGGAACACATCGGCTTCGTCTGCCGAAAGCTCCGCGTCCTCAAACGCCGCAAGCGCAAGCCGCTCCGCCGCACCAAGGAACCTGTCAATGCCCATCTCCCGTGCGAGGGAAAGCGCAAGCTCCCTGTCTATAGGCTCCTTTTTCATTGAAAGGTAAATATCTATCAGCGTCCTCAAACCCGCGCCGTGGTGCATGAAATGCTTTTTCGCATGAGCCGCCGTGTAAAGGTACGCTTCCGTCGGGGTCATGCGTCTGCGCGTGCCCGAGACGGGCTCCGACAGCTTCCACGGGTCGGCATAGTGCGAGGCGTCTTTTAAGCCGTCGGCGTCAAGCCCCCGGTGAAACTCTATCAAAAGCCCCGGCTTCTTGTACTTGTCGTCGTCGCCCGTCATAAACCTAACGCAGGTAAAGCCCAGGCTTTCCATTATCTCCCTTGACGCATCCGAATCCTCGGGACGGATCAGTATGTCTATATCGCTCATCACGCGTATGGAGGGCTCCGGGTAAAGCAGGCGCGTGTAAAACCCCTTTAAGGGCATGTACGTTATGCCGCGCTCATCGAGCCTTGCCGCAATGCGCTAGAACGCCGCGTCCTGCATTGCAGAGCGAACAAGCTCCGTGCGCTGGGCCGCAGCGAACCTGGCCGCCGTTTCGGGATCAAGCCCGCCTTCGTACAGCGACGCCCAAACGAGAGGCGTCAGGCTGTGCTTTTCGCACGCCGCAAAGAACGCCTCGCCGTCAAGCCCCGAAGGAGGCGGGGGAGCTGCGCGGCCTTCGAGCGAGGCTTTAACGCAATCCAGAAGGTATTGGCTTAACTGTGATATTCCTTCTATCATTCAGCTAATCGTATAAGCGCGCCCTTGTCAAGCCCGGGGTATGCCGCAAGGCATTCGGCAAGCGCGGCGGCAAGCTTTTTCAAGCCGCCCTCGGAGTCGCTTTCAAGGTTCGTGGGCATAAGCGGATCGTGCAGGCTGCGGCGGATCAGGAACCAGCCGTCGCCGTGTTCAAAGTCGGCGTTCACGCGCACGCCCTCGTAATTGTTCGGCACTATCTCAAAGCCGTCCTTAGAGGCAAAATACTCCTCAACGCCCTTGAGCACCCGCTCGGTAAAGGGGGCAAAGTCGGGCTCCGTTACGGGCAGCCTCGCCTCCGCGCCCTCCTTGGGCTCGCGCAGACCGTCCACAAGATGCGTCAGCAGCTTGCCCTCGCGCTTTGCCCGCACCAGCTCCACCAGGAGCTTTACAATTATGTACGCGCCGTCGTCCAAAAAATAGTTCTCGTACAGCGCGCCGTGCCCGCTCGTCTCCATGGCGAATATGGCGTTCTCGCCCTCGCGCATCAGACGCTGCGCCTCGCCTATCACGTTGCGGTATCCGCGCTTGAAACGGTGATGCCGGCAGCCGAGACCCTCTATGAACTCGGCCAGCCCGGTGGAGGTCACGGAATCGGTCACGACCGTGATCGGACCGTACTGGTTTCTGAGTATTGCGGTCATCATTGCGATCAGGCGGTTGCGGTCAAGCGCAAGCGCGCCGCCGTTCCCGTCGGGCAGCACTGCGCCCGCGCGGTCGACGTCCGTGTCGAATATAATGCCCATGTCTGCGTGGGTCTCGATTACGGCATTCGTTATAGCCGCCATCGCCTCGGCGTTTTCGGGGTTCGGCTGATGGTTGGGGAAGTACCCGTCGGGCTCCAGATAGAGGCTTCCCGTTATGTCCGCGCCGAGGGGCTCCAACAGCTTCTCTGCAAAGAAGCCGCCCGCGCCGTTGCCTGCGTCCACGATTATCCTCATTCCCTCAAAGGGCTTTGCAGACTTCGGAAGCCCGAGAGCCGAGAGTATCCTGCTCTTAAGCCCGTCCACGTATGAGGGCATCACGTCGCAGGATCCTATCGTGCCCTCGCCGTCGACCTTGCCCATATCGTCGGGCGCCTCGGCGGCATAGGCCAGTATCTTTTTGATATCGGCCTTTTCAAGACCGGATTCCTTTGTAAAGAATTTCATGCCGTTGCGCTCGTAGGGCAGGTGGCTTGCGGTGACCATTATGCCGCCGTCAAAGCCGCCCTCCGCACAGCACATGAACATGGCGGGGGTGGAGGCCATGCCGGAGATATAGGCTCCGGCGCCGCATCTGCAAAGCCCCGCGGCAATGCAGCGCATAAGCTCAGTTCCCGTAATGCGCGAATCGTCGCCGATCGCGACCCTGAGCTTATCCGAAGGCTTGCCGAGCTTCTCGCTCAGCCAGCGACCGAACGCCCAGCCGATGTCGTGCGCGGCGCGGTTTGTAAGGTTTACCGGCTTGCCGCCCGGTATCTCCATCGCGACGCCTCTTACGTCGCTGCCGTTCTGCAGGGAAGAATAGTCCTTCATAAAGCCCTCCAAAGCATTTTTCCAATCAAAAGCAGGTACAGAGAATAAACCTCACAGCACCTGCTATATTGTTGAAAACTTATTAAACTTTTATGCATATCGCCGCCTCGGCGGACGATGAGCTAACGAAATGTTCAGAACAACCGATCCGGCAAGCCGGATCGGCGTTCGTCTGAAAGCGCCGCACAGCGGCACTTTCCGAGAGGCTTACGCTTCAAAATAATCTCCGCGCTTATAATCGTAAATGGCGCTGATGGAGTACTTCTCGATATTGTCAAGCACCTTGCCCGTACCTATCGCAACGCAGGAGATGGGATCCTCTGCGACGTAGCAGGGTACCTTGGTGTGCTCGGCAACGAACTTATCCATGCCGTAAAGCAGCGCGCCGCCGCCGGTCAGGCAGATGCCGTTCTCCGCAATATCGGAGGCAAGCTCGGGCGGGGTCTTTTCAAACAGGTTGCGGATGGTCTCCAGTATGTTCTGCAGGGGCTCCTCCAGCGCGTCGATCATCTCGTTCGAGCCTATGGTGATCGCCTGGGGCAGACCGGAAATAAGGTTGCGGCCCTTAACGTCGATATAGAGCTGCTCCTTGCGGGGGTACGCGGAGCCGATGCGGATCTTCATATCCTCAGCGGTGCGCTCGCCGATCAGCAGGTTGTGCTTTTTGCGCATATAGCGAACGATGGCCTCGTCAAACTTGTCGCCCGCGACCTTTATGGACTCGGAGAGCACCGAGCCGCCCAGTGAGATTATCGCAACGTCCGTCGTGCCGCCGCCTATGTCGACCACCATGTTGCCGCGCGGCTGAGAAATGTCGATGCCCGCGCCGATAGCCGCGGCGATGGGCTCCTCTATAAGATAGGTGTGGCGGGCTCCCGCCTCCTCGGTAGCGTCGATGACGGAGCGCTTTTCGACCTCGGTTACTCCCGAGGGCACGCACACGACCACGCGGGGCTTAAAGAATACCTTTGTGCCGACGACCTTCTTGAGGAAGTGCCTCAAAAGCCTTTCGGTGATGTCGAAATTGGAAATAACGCCGTCGCGCAGGGGACGTATGGCTATTATGTTGCCGGGGGTGCGCCCGAGCATGCGGCGCGCCTCCTCACCGACGGCATAGATATGCCCGGTTATTTTTTCGACCGCAACGACCGAAGGCTCGCGCAGCACGATCCCTTTATTGTGTACATATACAAGAACGCTTGAGGTACCCAGATCGATACCTACATCGTTGAATTCAAACAGACCCATTACATATCTCCGTTCATGGTAGTTACGTTACGGCAGAGCCGATAACCATACACATTATTTTATCATTTCAAAAAGCGCCGTTCAATAGGTAAAACCAAAAATATAGGAAAAATTTTTTTGTATACGCGCATTGGGCGCCGCCCTGCGTAATATGTTTACATGACACATGCCCACGCGTGTGAAACTATTGTTCCGGAGGCTTCAAATGCTGTTCGGCGTCAGCTTCTGCAAAAGACGCTCCGTACGCCGCCGCAGACGCGCGTCCCCGCTTTGGCCCGTTTTCGCGGCGGTCCCGGCGCTCGGCGCGATAGCGGCGCTGATACTCGCCCCGCAGTGGCTTTTGGTCCTGCTCGTTATTATCCTGTCGCTTGCCGTGGTGCTCCTGCTCGCTCTCCCGGCAAAATAAAAAGGCCGCAGTTGTTTCTGCGGCCGGGTCTATTGATATTACTTCGTTATATCCACTCCGAAATATTTCATTGACAGCGCCGAAAGCGTGCCGTCCTCGTGCATGGAAGCAAGCGCCTCGTCTATCGCCTTGCGCAGCGTCTCGGTCTCCGCCCCCTTGCGCATGGGTATGGCAACGTGGTTCGCCTCTTCGGTAGCGGCGACCTGCTTTATGTTTGCGTCGGGATGCTCTTTTAAGTAGTCCGCCACGGATACCTCTGCGTTCAGCGTTGCGTCAACGCGGCCCGAAATGACCATCTGCATGGTCTCGGCAAGCGAATCTACGCCCTCGACCTTTGCGCCGTACTTCTCGGCAAGCTCCATATAGGTGCTTCCGATGGAGTTTGCGGTGGTCTTGCCCGAAAGGTCCTCAAAGCCCTTAATATCCTCGTTGTCGCCGCGCACTATAAGCACGGTGCGGATATATGCGTATGGCTCGGTAAAGTCGTACTTTTCGCGGCGCTCGTCGGTTATGTCCACGCCGTTTATAACAAGGTCGTACCTGCGCGAATCCATCCCCGCAAACAGGCCGTCCCATTCGCCCTCGATAAACTCGGCCTCCACACCGAGCTTTTCGGCGATTGCTTTGCCTATCTCCACGTCAAAGCCCACAAGCTCGCCGCTCTCGTCGTGATAGGTCCAGGGCGCCCAGGTGCCCTCCATGGCAATGGTCAGCTTGCCCTTTTTCGTTACCTCGGCCAAAAGGTCGCCGCCGCTCCCGGCGCAGCCGCAGCACAGCAGTGCGCCCATCAAAACGACGAGCATCAAGCAAAAGATCCTCTTCATAATCAATCGTCCTTTCTGTCTATAGAGTTCAAAAACGTCTGTATTCTCGGCAGCTTTTGCCGCTCAAAGAAATCGTGTGAATCCTCGTCCGCAAGCACCAGACCCCCGTCCATGAACATAACGCGTGAGGCGACGCTGCGTGCAAAATGCACCTCGTGCGTGACGATTATCATGGTCCTGCCCTGCTCGGCAAGCTTGCGTATCACGTCCAGCACGCCGCCTATCAGCTCCGGGTCGAGAGCGCTCGTAGGCTCGTCAAAGAATAGCATGTCGGGTTCGCCCGCGATCGCACGCGCTATCGCAACGCGCTGCTGCTGTCCGCCCGAAAGCTCCGACGGACGCGAGCCCTCCTTGCCTTCAAGCCCCACCTCAAAAAGCGCCTTTGCCGCGCGTTCGTTTGCCTCGGCCTTGGGCATTTTTCGGGCGATTATCAGACCCTCCGTCACGTTCTGCAGGGCGGTCTTGTTTGCAAACAGGTTAAAGTTCTGAAACACGAAGGCGGTATGCCGCCTGTACTCCGCGATCTGCTTCTTGTGAAGCGTCGGCATCGAAAGCGTCTCGCCGCGAAATACCATCTCGCCCGCGTCTGCGCGTTCAAGGTAATTAAGGCACCTCAGCATAGTGGTCTTGCCGGAGCCCGAAGGCCCGAGCACGGCAAGCACGTCGCCCGTTTCGAGCTTCAGATCGACTCCCTTTAATATCTCGTTCCCGTCGAACGCCTTTTTAAGCCCGCGTACCTCAAGCATTCAGCCTGCCTCCTCCCGAAAGCCGATTGAGCTTTTTCTCGCCCAGGCGCTGCAGCCTTGTGAACACGGTGCAGAAGATAAGGTAGATCAGAGCTGTCTCCGCGTACAGCGCAAGATGCTCATAGGTGCGTCCGGCTATCCTCTGCGCCTGCATGAACATCTCCATAACGGTGATGTTCGCGGCAAGCGAGGTGTCCTTCACCATGCTGATAAGCGAGTTCGAAAGCGGGGGAAAGGCCGTCCTGAAAGCCTGCGGCAGCACAATGCGGCGCATTATCTGCATATAGCTCATTCCCACGCAGTAGCCCGCCTCAAGCTGTCCCTTCGGCACGGACTCGATAGCCGCGCGCATGGTCTCGGCGCAGTACGCGCCTTCGTTCAGGGCAAATACCAGTATCGCGCAGGGAAAGCTCGGCAAAACTATTCCCAGATCCGGCAGGCCGAAGTAGATAAGATAGAGCTGTACCAGAAGCGGCGTCCCGCGCACTATCCAAATGTAAAACCGCACTATCTGCTTCAGGCCCTTAACGTTTGCTATCTGTATCATGGCGCAGGCCATTGCAATAACCAGCGCGAGTGCAAACGATATCACGGTAAGCGGTATCGTGACTATGAGCCCCTGCAGAAAAATCTTCGGGAACGATTCAAGCAGTATGTTAACGAGTCTTTCGGTCAAGTTCCGTCCTCCTTCGCCTTGTGTTGGTATCATACACCCGCCGCAGCAAAAAAACAATGCGGTTCATTCAATTGTGCGCGCAAGCGCAAGGGCGTGCGGATAATAGTATTGAAACACTGCTCCGCGCTCCACGGAAGCGTCGGTCAGATAGTACTCCAGTATCTCAACGTACTCGTTCAGCTCGGCAAGCAGAAGATCCCTTTCGTACACCCCGCGGGCGGGCTTTACCGAAAGCCCGTCGTACACGGCGTTTTTGAACAGCTCCTTCTGCGCGTCGGTCATATAAAACGGAGTGGCGGAGCCGACCGTCTGCCCGTGCGAGCAGAACCTTGCTATATCCAGCGTATAGGGCATGAACCCGCCGAATCCCCAATCGATGATAACGGCGCGGCTTCCGTCATACAGCACGTTCAGGGGCAGCAGATCCCCGTTCGACAGCGTAAGCGGTATCTCCCGCTGACGTTCGAGAAACGCCGAAAAAGCCCGTGCAAGCTCCGGCTCGCGGGTGAGCGTATTTGCTCGTCGCTCAAGGCGGCGAAGATAGGCCTCGTGCCGACCCCGCTCATACTCACCGCCCATGGGGTATGCGTTCATAACGGCGCACAGGCTCTCCGCCGCGGCGGCGACGCCTGCGTCCGTGGGGCGCTTCAAGTCCTCGCCCTCGACAAAGCCCAGCAGTATGCCGCTGTCCGATACTCCAAGCAGGGGCGGCACGGGCAGCCCCTGAAGAAGCCCGTAATGCTTGACTTCGCATAGCAGGTCCTCATCGTTCTCAAACTTTTTAAGCACGAATACGCCGTTTGCCGAAATGAGCTTATAGACGTTGTAACCCTTTTCCTCGCCGTCGTAAACCTCGTCGTCGAAGAAGCGCAAAACCTGCACGGGCCCCTGCCCGGTAATGCCGCGAAATGTCTCGGGTATTTCAAACGGCCCAGCGACAGGCCTCAACAGCACGCCCATTATTCGCCGAAGGCCTCCGCAGCCTTTTTGAGCATATCGCGTATTGGCAGCTCGTACGGGCACCTCGTTTCACACGCCCCGCACTCTATGCAGGCCGAAGCCTTGACCGCAAGCGAAGCATACCTGCCGCGCGCCCAATCCTCAAGCCCGTAGCGTTCCAGATACCCTTCAAACAGGAACACCGACGGTATCTGTATGCCCACCGTGCACGGCGCGCAGTAATTGCACCTGCGGCAGAAATTGCCGGTCAGCGTCGAGCGGATCTTTTCTATAGCGGCGCGCTCTTCGTCATTAAGAGGCTCCGAGCCGAACGAAGTGTTCATGGCGACCTCGCGTTCCTCGAACATGCCGGGTATCACCACGGTCACGGCGGGGTCGGTCAAAAGATAACGCATCGCGGCGCGGGCGTCCTCTATCGCGCCGCCCGCAAAGGGCTTCATCGCAACAAACGCCTTGCCCGCCTCGCGGCAGCGCTTCACAAGCTCCGCGCCCTGCGTCTCGACTATGTTGTAGGGGAACATTATGCTCTCGACAAAGTCGAGCGAAAGCGCCCTTTCAAACACCGCTGCGGAGTGCGCGGTAAGCCCTATATGCAGTATCTTTCCCGCGGCCTTGGCCTCGGTCAGGGCTTCAAGAGCGCCTCCCGGAGCAAGTATCGTATCGAGCTTTTCCATAGAGGGATTGTGTATCTGATACAGGTCGATACGGTCGGTGCGAAGGTTTTTAAGGCTCCTTTCAATGTCCGCGGCAAAGGCCTCCTTTGTTGCCGCCATGCTCTTTGTGGCAAGGTACAGCCTGTCCCTTACGCCCAGCGATTCCACGGCATAGCCTATGTACTCTTCGCTCACCGTGTAGCCGCGGGCGGTGTCTATGTAGTTGACGCCGCACTCGATAAGCTTTTTGAAAAGCTCCTTCGTGCCCTCGGCGTCGATCCGCTGAATGGGTATGCCGCCGAACCCAATGCGCGAAACATTCATCCCCGTGCGGCCGAATTCTGTGTATTCCATATGCGCCTCCTGTGTTTTTTGTTATTATATCAGTTTTTTTCGCCCTTACAACTCATTATTCCGATAATATCGGCTTCAAGCGACTGCATCCCCCGGGAGACGATCCCCATGTTCCGTACGGTCTCGTCGGGGTCGGCCCCCAGTATCCCGTGTACGCTCTCTGCGCCGATACCGTTCAAGGCCATTCGGCAGGACGCAAACGCCATGTTAACGCCGACGGAGGCCTTAAGGGAACAGCCCGTGTTTCCTCCGTGGCAGATAAGCCCCGTGACAGAGGCCGCCATGGAATTCAGCGCGTTCGTAAGGGGCGGCACAGCCTCGTCGGACTTGGGCGCTCTGCCCAGCTTCTGCCAAAGTCCGAGATACGTCAGCCCAAGCGCCGCTCCCGTGCCTCCCGCAAGCACGCATCCGCATATCGCGGAAAGCCTGCCCGAATGTTCCTTTATGTAAATTGTCGTCAGCGCTGACAAAAGCAGCGCGCGCCTCAGCGCTTCCTCGCCAAGGCTAAGCGCCCTCGCCTGCACCAGCACGGGCGCCGTGCAGAGTATCCCGTGGCTGCCGCTGCCGGTTATCGCCATAGCGCTCTTTTCTGCCCCGCGCACCCGCGCCTCAATCGCGCCGCTCGTAATAAGCTCCGCCGCCTCGCGCGCGCCAAGCCCCTCCGGGCTCGACCCGAGCCTTGCCTCCGTCAGCGGTATGAGCCCCGCCCTTCGGCCCGCCTCAAACAGCTTCTCGTTATGCCGCGCGGCGGCGGACAAAAGCTCAAGCGCGCCTGTGTCCTCAAGCCCGCATACCGCGCCTACTATGTCTTCAAATCCCGCGTCCGAAAAGACGGGGGAGACTTTGCCCTTTATTTCCGCAGCTCCGCCTTTAAGCGTCTCCTGCCCGTTCAACTTAAGCGAGACCAGCCTGTCATGCAGGCCCTCTATCACGGCCTCCGCGCAGCCCTCGTCCGTGCGGACACAGGCCCTTATGTATATTTCGGAGGATATCCCCTGCAGGTGTGCTTTCGCGCGTCCTTCTTCCACCATGGTGCGCGCAGCCTCCGCGTCCCGCTTTGACGAGCCTTCAAGCGCGCGCAGCTTCTTGTCCGGGTCGCCGCATACAGCGCCCATAGCCGCCGCAAGCGCGCATCCCATTCCGTCCGCTCCGGGCACGGCGCAGGTGAAGGAGTTTTTGTAGATGCCCGAGTTCAGCCAAACCTCGGCGCTCTGCGGCTTTCCTCCCGCGGCGCGCGCGGCGCATGCCGCGGCATAAGCTATCGCCCCGGGCTCCGTTACCCCAAGCGAGGGTTCAACGTCCGCAAGCGCAGCCAAAACAAGCCTCGATCGCTTAATGTCCATTTGACACTCCTATTCGTTCACGCATTTTAGCAGCTCGCGCACGGCTTCCTTTGCCGCCGCAAACATGTCCTCGGGGGTCTTTTTCCTAAGCCTTATCTGCAAAACCGTCGCGTTGCGCTCGCGTCCCGCGGTCTTTACCGCCTTCGTCACGACCTGCGCGCCGGGTATGCTCCGCACCGCGTCAAAGAACTTCTCCGGCGAAATATCGGCCTCCTCCGCAAAAGTCAGCCTTGCCTCCTCCTGCTTGACGGCAAGCGACGAAAGACCGAGCTTTTCGCTTTCCGACTTAAGAAGGGATATTTCAAGCAGCGCCTGCACGGGCTTTGGAATGTCGCCGTAGCGGTCTATCAGCTCATCCTGCACGTCGCGCAGGGTTTCTATGTCGCAGATCCCCGCAATGCGCTTGTACATTGCGATGCGCCCCTGCTCGCGCGGTATGTATTTGGGCGGAATGTGCGCGTCTATCGGCACCTCCATAACGGTCACGAACTCGTGCTTTACGGGCTCGTTCCTCGCCTCGCCTATGGCCTGGTTTATCAGCTTGCAGTACATCTCGTACCCGACCTCGGCCATATGCCCCGACTGCTCCGCGCCCAGGATATCCCCCGCGCCGCGTATCTCAAGGTCGCGCATGGCTATCCTGAACCCCGCGCCGAACTGTGTAAAGTCCTTTATCGCGCTCAGCCTCTTGTCGGCGACCTCGCTTAATACCTTGTTCCTGCGGAAGGTGAGGTATGCGTAGCCCAGCCTCGTGCCTCTGCCGACCCTTCCTCGAAGCTGATAAAGCTGCGAAAGCCCGAGCGTATCGGCGTCATAGATTATTATGGTATTGACGTTTGAAATGTCAAGCCCGTTTTCGATTATCGTTGAGCATAGCAGTAAGTCGTACCTGCCCTGCATAAAGTCGAACATGGTGTTTTCAAGCCGCCGTTCGCTCATTTGCCCGTGAGCGTAGGCTATACGCGCTTCGGGAACGAGCTGCTGCAGCTTTTCGGAGAAGCTCTCCATGCTCTTAACAGTGTTGTACAAAAAGTACACCTGACCGCCGCGCGCCATCTCCTTTATGATCGCCTCGCGGATGAGCTGCTCGTTGAATTCGCACACGAGCGTCTGCACGGGGTATCTCGCCTCGGGAGGGGTCTCGATCACGCTCATATCGCGTATCCCGGCAAGGCTCATGTGCAGTGTCCTCGGTATGGGAGTGGCCGACAGCGTCAAAACGTCCACCGAGCGTTTAAGCTCCTTTATCTGCTCCTTGTGGTTCACGCCGAAGCGCTGCTCCTCGTCTATAATAAGGAGCCCCAGATCCCTGAACTTTATCGATTTGGCAAGCAGGCTGTGCGTGCCTATCACAACGTCCACGCTGCCTTTTTTAAGGCCCTGCTTCACCTTTTCAAGCTCGGCCTCCGTGCGGAAGCGCGACATCAGCTCCACGTTCACGGGGAACCCCGAGAACCTTGCCGAAAACGTGTTGTAATGCTGCTGAGCAAGTATCGTCGTCGGCACGAGCACCGCGCACTGCTTGCCGTCCATGGCGCATTTGAACGCCGCCCTCAGCGCGACCTCGGTCTTGCCGTAGCCCACGTCGCCGCACAGCAGACGGTCCATTATCCTGTCGGACTCCATATCCGCCTTTATCTCGGCCAGGCTCGTCAACTGATCCGGCGTTTCGGTATGCGCAAAGCTCGCCTCCAGCTTTGCCTGCCACGGAGTGTCGGGCGAGAAGGCGTACCCCTTTATTCTGCTGCGCTCGCCGTACAGCGCAACAAGGTCGAACGCCAGCTTTTTTGCGGAGGCGCGCGTGCGTTCCACGGTCTTCTGCCATTCGCCTGACCCCAGACGCGAAAGCTTTGCCTTGGACTCGTCACCGCCTATGTATTTCTGCACGCGGTCAAGCTGATCGGTCGGAATGTACAGCTTGTCGCCCGCAAGATACAAAAGCTCTATATAGTCGCGGGTCTTCTTGTCCACCGTCAGCGTTTTGACGCCCGTGAACCGCCCTATGCCGTGCGCCTCGTGCACTATCAGGTCGCCCGGCTGCAGATCCGAAAACGCCAGCATCTCGCGCTTTTTCTGAGGACGCTTTCGTGGGGTCTGCTCCGTGCCGTATATCTCGTATTCCGAAACGGCTGCAAGCTTCAGCTCCGGGTATTCGAATCCCTTGGGCAGGGATTCGCCCAGTATCAGCACCTCTTTTTCCTCCGGCGGACGGGTCAGCGTTTCCATGTACGGTAGGTCGAGCCCTATATCCGAGAGCGCGTCGTGCAGGCGCATCCCGTGTCTGCCCGCAAACAGCAGCACAGAATAGCCCTTCTGCTTCCAGCCGGTTATATCGTCCTTAATGAGCTCTCCGCGGCCCATGTACCGCGGGGCGGGGCGCGTCTCAAACCTGAACAGCAGCTTGGGATGTATAAGCCCGTAGCTGCGCGTCAAAGAAAAGAGCATGACGCAGCGCTTGGTGCCGAGCCTTTCTATCGTCGAAAGCGGCGAATGAACAAGCCCTTCCTGCAGAGGGTGCGCCGCGCCTTCCTTCATGACGGAGGCAAACCCCTCCAAAAACTCCTGATAAGCAAGCTTCCCGCTTTCTTCAATGCGCGAGGGCTCGTCGAGCAATATCGCAGCGTCCTTCGGCAGATAGTCGAAAAGGCTTATCTCGTCGCGGCAGAACAGCGGCAGCAGCAGGTTAGCACCCTCGGGCACTCCGCCCGCGCGCAGCACCTCGGTCTCCTCCTCAAAGCCGGGTCTGCCGCGCAGCGCGCCAATGCCCTTCTGCCGCATATCCCGCGTCAGCGGCATCTCGCTTGCGGGCGGTATCTCGGCGTATTCCAGGTTTTCTATCGACCTTTGGCTTTCGTGATCGAAGGAGCGTATGGTGTCTATCTCATCGTCGAAAAACTCTATCCTCACGGGCTCCTGCCGCGTAAGGGGGTAAATGTCTATCATCCCGCCGCGCAGCGTCACCTGTCCGGGGCCTTCGCATATCTCCTCACGCACGTAGCCCGCGTCTATGAACCTTTTCAAAAGCGCGTTCGGGTCCGTCCGCTGTCCCACGCGCACGGTGCGCGCAGCGTCCGCCAGCGCCTCGGGCGGCGCCATACGCTGCATCATCGCCTCTATGCAGGTCACGATGAGCGTCTTTTCTCCGGATATGAGCTTCTGTATGCAGGCAAGCCTTTTAGACGCCGACGCGGGCGACTCCGTGTAGCGGCGCACGGCAAGCGGCAGCTCGCGCGCGGGGAAGAGCAGCGCGTCCGGAACGTAATGCAAAAGCTCCTCGTGCGCCTTTGCCGCGGCAAGACGGCTCGGCTCCACAAGCAGTACCGCCTCGTCCGCCTTCATGTAAAGCGCGGCAAGCGTGTGCAGCCTGTGAGCTTCGCCCAGACCGAATACCGAAAGCGGCCCTTCCGAGCGCCTCACGGCCTCGTTGAGCCTTGTGAATTCGCCGCTTTTGTCAAGCAGCCCGCAAATGATTTCAGCAGCCATACGGCCCTCCGTTTTTTATGAACGAACGAATACCCCATATCCCGCAGATGGGGGGTATGGGGGTCGTATTCCGTTTTTGCCCAATGGGGCGGGGGAGCTTCAGTTTGCTTTCAGCAGTTCGACTGCGGCGGCAAGCTGCGCGTCCTCGTCAAGGTGCTCGTGTATAAGGTCATACGGGTCAAGCCCGTCAAGCTCATCGGCAAGGCTTACTTCAACGTCGGGGGTCACGCCCGTGCCGCCGAGGTTCGTGCCGTTCGGGGTGTAGTAAGCGTCGGTCGTCAGCTTTATCCAGCCGTGCTCGTTCTCCATGGGGAAGGTCGTCTGCACCACGCCCTTGCCGTAGGTCTTCGCGCCCACGATCTTCGCCCTGCCGTTATCCTGCATGGCTCCTGCGAATATCTCGCTCGCGGAGGCGGAATGCTCGTTTACCACCACGCATATGGGCAGATCGAACATCTCCGCGTCGGAGTTGAAGTACTTGGTGGGGTCGGTGGTCTTGCCCTGCATGGAGCATATCACGCACTCGGGCAGCAGCATATCGCAGATATCCACGACTATCCCGAGCGAACCGCCGGGGTTGTTCCTCAGGTCGACTATCACGGACTTCGCACCGTTTGCGGCAAGGTCGTCCAGCGCGTCGCGGAACTCGTTTACCGCGTTGCCCGAGAACGAAGTCAGGTTCAGATAGCCTATACCGTCTTCAAGCATCATATGCTCGACGCGCTTCACGTAGACCTCGCCGCGCGTCACGGTCAGCGTCATCTCCTCCTCCGCACGGATAAAGGTGATGTCCACCGTGGTCCCCGCCTCGCCCGTTATGCGGTCCACAAGCTCCGTCCCCGAAACGTCCTTCACGCCCACGCCGTCTACCGCGATTATAAGGTCGCCGGCAAGTAGTCCCGCGTCCTCCGCATACGAGCCATCGTACACGCGGTGAACTAGCGCGCCCGTGCCGTCGGGGTTGTAAACGACTATGCCTATTCCAACGTAATTGCCGTTGAAGCTGGAGCTGTATTCGTCATGCTCCTTGTTGGTGAAATACGAGGCGTACGGGTCGTCCATGGCGTCCACAAGGCCGTGCGCCGCGCTGTCGATGAGCTTCTGCTCGTCAATGGGGTCGCCGAAATGGTAACGGTCTATGTATTCGAGCACGTCGCCTATTACCGAATAATCATGCTCCGACAGGGTCTTTGCCCAATGCAGGTTCGACAGCCCTCCGGACAGTATCGCCACCACTCCCAAAGCTGCGGCTGCGCCCAGCAGAATGCCGGCAAATATCAGCAGCACAAAGTATCGGGTCTTGAGCTTCGTGTATTTCGAAGGCCCGGTCTCCCTTGTAAAGGAGCCTCCTCCTTCGCCGAAAATCAGCAGCTCCCTGTCGGGGGAGTCGGTAGGCGCGGGTTCGCCGTCCACAGCCGTCCTGTCAACGGTCATTCCCGTAAAATCATTCTTCTCTTCCATCGCTTGACTGCTCCTTCTGCATTTGTGCGGTAAGCCTTGCGGGGTCGAACTTCTGCGGTATCCCGATCAGCGAATCGGGCGGCAGCTTCATCCTGTCCCACATGCCGTATTTGTCAACGTCCGAAATGGCCTTCATAAGCCGCGACTCGGGGTCGGGCACAATGGCCCTGAACTGCTTTAACAGGTTCTTCATGTCCTCGCGCTTGGTGTACCCGGCAACGGGGCAGTTGGCCTTCTGCACGGGCAGGGTGTGCCTTTTTGCCGCCGAGATCGCCTCCTTCTCCGGGAAGAAGACGAGCGGCCTTATTATGGTCACGTCCGCGCGGTCCATATAGGTTATCGGCGCAAAGGTGTTGAGCCGCGCCTCGAAAAACAGGCTCAAAAGAAAGGTCTCAAGCACGTCCTCGCGGTTGTGTCCAAGTGCGATCAGGTTGCACCCGCGCTCCTTCGCGGCGTCGTTCAGCGCCCCGCGCCTGAATTTGGCGCACAGCGCGCAGGGGTTTTTCTCCCTGCGGGCGTTAAACACCACGTCGCCTATATCGGTCTTTATTATGTCAAGGCGCACGCCTATGCTTTCAGCCCAGTTCGTAAGGGCGGAATAGTCCTGCTCCACAAGCCCCAGATCCAGCATCACGCCCATAACCTCATAGCTCTTTTTCGAGAACATCCGGTAAAGGCTCAGCCCGTACAGCAGCAAAAGGCTGTCCTTGCCTCCGCTCACCCCAACGCAGATCCTGTCTCCGTCGTGGATCATGCCGTAACGCTCATCCGCCCTGCGGATGCATCCCAGAACGTGCTTCATAAAAGCCTCGCTTTCAATAAACTGCCAAATAACATTATACACCTCCGCGAACGAAAAGTACAGCGTTTTTATGAGTCAAACCCGTGACAGCGGCGGGGGGAGACTTCGTTCCCTCCCAAGCGGCATGGGCAACGATCTGTTTCCGCAAAAAAGACCCGACTCGAAGAGGCCGTCTTCGCATCGGGTCAAATGTGCCTTGTTCGCTCTCGTCCCGCTCTTTATGACTGTCTTACAGATGCCAGTAGTGGTTGGGGCTTACCGTATAATAGATCAAAAACGGTATCCCTATCGCACAGCAGCTAAGCAGTAGCCAAAGCAGCAGGCTGTGTCCCTTCTGCTGTCTTACGTACACCGCGCCGTCGCGGGCGACCTTGGGTCTTCTTGCCATACGCGCCTCCTTGATTCGAAAACAGTTGTCCCGTGGTGTTAAAGAAACGGGCGGGCGCTGACGCCGCTTGCCTCGCACCGCATCCACGCGCATTTCGCCGCGTTTTTTGCGGAGCCTTATAAACCTTCGCTCCGCTTGTGACGATTATAGCGGTGCCGATGCCCGCGGTCAATATCCCGGCTTAACATTTTACCTGCTTTTTACAATCGGCAGTAAGCGGCCTGCACACACCGTGCCGTCGGCATTCGGCGCCGATCGCGGCTCCCAAAAACGAACCGTCCTCAAACCTCAGCTCCGCGAACTCCCCGTAAGGGGCGGTACAGGATATCGGCTGTTCTTTGTCTCCGTCCAAATGCGAAGCGCCGCTGACGATCCATTCGCCTCCGATATGCTCCGCCTCAAGGTCTATGCTTATAACGTGCCAATCGTTGGTGTTGAACAGGGATATCCCGATCGGCGCTTCGTCCGTTCCCGCCGTCCAACGGTATTTGCCGTGGCCTTCGACGCCTGTAAAACGGTACTCGTTTTCGCGTTCCCCGTCCCTGACCTCAACGCGGCATACTATCCTCGGCGAAAAAACGTGCAGATGCCCGCGAACGTACGGGCTTTTGACGTACAGCAGCGCAAGCGCGCCAGCCATGACAACGACCGGCAGCAGCCGCAGGATCAGGCGTGCTCTCTTTTTCATTCGGTCTCCTTTCGTATCCGTAAGGCGCATCGCAGGTAAAACAAAACGGGGGACGGATCCGCCCCCCAGAAAGCTTTATCGCTTATTTGAAATACCTGTCCAAAAGACCCTTCAGCGCCTTGCCGTGCCTTGCCTCATCGCGGGCCATTTCGTGAACGGTGTCGTGGATGGCGTCAAGGCCCAGCTCCTTCGCGCGCTTTGCAAGGTCGGTCTTGCCGGCGGTCGCGCCGTGCTCGGCGTCAACGCGCATCTCAAGGTTCTTCTTGGTGCTGTCGGTAACGACCTCGCCCAGAAGCTCGGCAAACTTGGCGGCGTGCTCGGCCTCTTCCCAAGCGGCCTTCTCCCAATAGAGGCCGATCTCGGGATAGCCCTCGCGGTGAGCTACCCTTGCCATGGCAAGGTACATGCCGACCTCGGTGCACTCGCCCTGGAAATTGCTCCTCAGATCGTTGACGATATCCTCGCGGACGCCCTTGGCAACGCCCACGACGTGTTCGGCTGCCCAGGTCATCTCCTCGGACTGCTCCTTAAACTTGCTGCCGGGGACCCTGCACTGAGGGCAGAATTCGGGCGGCGTGGGACCAACGTGAACGTACCCGCATACGGGGCATACCCATTTCTTATCCATACAATTACCTCCGTTTTATCAAAGACGAATACACGTCCCTGTTTTTAAATTATAACCCATGCGCCCGGGGCTGTCAATGCTTGAAATACAGCTTGCCCTGCTCCACGTCTATCCTGCCGTGTGTCACGCAGGAGGTGGCGGTGAGCATCGCCTTGCTTTCGCGCACGGTTATCGTCATGGGCAAATAGTACCCGTCCGCGTCCTTGCGCATCTCGGAAACGGGCGGTATAGCCTTGATCTGATACTTGACCCTCACGATGCCGCCCTTGGCCTGCACTCCGCCGAAATCGAAGGTCGTTATCGAAAGCCCTATCACGGTATAGCGGTTGCCCGCCTCGCCGTAAGGGTTCTGACCGGTCATGCCCGTGTAGTCGACGTTGTAGAAAATGAGGGGCTTGTCGCTCGTCGCCTCCTCGTCGTCCCACGCGGCGTTTATCATAGACAGTATGCCGCCCTGCCAGGTCTGCGAGCAGCTCTGCGGCTCAACGTAGCGCTCGTCAAAATCAACGAGCCAATGCCCTGCGTACAGACAACTGTTTTCATTCGCAAGCGAGAACACCCAATAGAACGTGTCGCCTGCCTTAGCGTCCGCAAGATCGGTCACGTCGCCTGCGTAGGCGACGTAATAGTCATTCGGCTGATCGGGATGCGGCACCTCGGGCTCATCGGGCTGCGCGGTGGGCGCCGCGGTGGGAGCAGAGGTCGGAGCAGCGGTGGGCTTCTGCGTGGGAGTCCCCGGAGCCGCTTCGGTGGGCTTTGCCGTGGGGGCCGCAGTAGCGCCCGGCTCGGGCGTGGTCTTGGGAACGTAGGGCGTCGCCGTCGGGCCTGCCGTCAAAGCGGGCGCCGCCGTCACGATGGGCACGTTGGTGTACGCCGGCGCCTCGGGCGTCGCGGTGGGGCCGGCGGTCACGCCGGGAGCCTCGGTTATTATGGGCACGTTCGTGTATTCGGGCGTCTCGGGCGTCGCGGTGGGGCCGGCGGTCACGCCGGGGAATTCCGTCACTATCGGCACGTCCGTGGAGTCCGTCCCCGACTCGTCCGCTTCGGGCGTCGCGGTGGGACCGGCGGTCACTTCGCCGTCGGGAGATCCGGTTATCACGGGCACGTCCGAGGCCGAAGCCTCCTGCCCGGGGTCCTTCGAACAGGCGGCAAAGGCGAATATCGCCGCCGCGATCAGTATAAGGGCCGCTGCGGCCACAAGCTTTTTCATCAAAAACAATTCCTCCTGTGGGGTTTTACTGATTATACAACAATTCCGTCCGCTGTTCAATGCCTTATGAGCCTGTCGGCGAATGTGCTCCGTCCGGCAGACGCATCAGGTATTCCTTCAGCGTCAGCGCGTAGTGGTACTGTCCGTGCCACAGCTCCGTGCCGCGCCTGATATAGCGCAGGCTTTTTTTCGAGTGTCCCTCGCACCGCATGCCCAGCTTTTCAAGCACGCGCACCGATGCCGAGTTGTTCTCGTCGCATGAAGCCGATATCCTGTGCAGATCGAGCCCCAGAAAGCCGAACCTCACGCAGCCCCCTGCGGCCTCGGCGGCATAGCCCTTCCCGCGGTGTTCGGGGGCTATAATGTAGCCCAGCTCTCCCTGACGAAGATCGTCCGATAATGCGAGCCTCACCGTACCTATCAGCTCGTCCGTTTCTTTTTCGCAAACCGCAAGCGCCCATATCCTGCGCGGTGTCTCTATGCTTGCGGCAAGCGCCGCCTGCGTATAGAGCGCAGCGCTCCCGGCGCAGTCCGTTAAGGCGGGGGAGTACGGCCTGTCCTCCGGCTGACCGAAAACCCGGGCAAGCGCTTCTGCGTCGCCATATTCGAATTCTCTCGCGTAAAGCCGTCCGGTTTGAAAAACGTCGGTGCCGCTGTCGTTCATACGGTATTCCTCCTGCGGCGCATGTATATATTAACATGGCCTCGCATTTGATTTTCGATATTATATCACACTGTTCACGAGATTAAAAGACCCGATTGAAACGGTTCAAAAAGTTCAATGTTTTCATGACAAATTTGACGGGTGGAAAATCATCCGACTTGTCACATTTTTTTAAAAAAATATGCACAAAATATACCAAAAAAACCTTGAAACAAGCCCGTCCTGTTGATATAATATCCAAGATATGCGGCACCGGTCAATGTGCCGTAAATATATTTCGGAGGATATCATAATGACAAGAACCAAGAAGCTCTTTGCTGCTCTCCTTGCCGCTCTGATGGTACTGGCCGTGCTGCCCGTCGCATCCCTCGCGGCGGACGTCGCCTATCAGGTAAACGAGGCCAAGGAACTCAGCAAGTGGGACGACGTTTGGGCAGTGCTCGACCGTGTCGAGGCCGAGATGCTCGAGCTGGGCGCCAACCGCGCCGAGACCACCTATGCCGTTTATAAGGCGGCTCTGGAGTGCCCCCTCATCGACGCCGGCTCCATAACCGACTTCGACGAGAACGAGTTCTCCTTCACCGTCAGCGGCATGTGGGGCGGTTACAACTACCGCGTCCGCAACTTCACCAAGGCTCCCGCCGCTCAGACCAATGCTTACCTTAATGATGAGGTAGCAAGCACCGTCGCCCGCGTCAACACCAATAAGGGCAACGCTCCCACCGGCGGTGCCGTCGACGTTCTGCTCGTTGGCCCGTATTACGGCTCCGACAGCTCCTTCACCGATCAGTATAAGACCGAAGCGAACTCCATCGCCAGCGCCACCGGCGGCACCCGCACGATGCTTTCCGGCAGCCAGGCGACCGGTCCCAACATCGCTTCCAATTACAACAACAAGGCCGTCGTTATTTACGACTCCCACGGTAACTGCATAAGCTCCAAGCAGACCTCTTACCTTGACCTTACCAGCAGCACCGGCCTTACCACCACCGACTACAACAACGGTTGGGCATACAACGGCGGTTCCTTCTACGGCATCGACGGCCGTTACATTCAGAACCACCATGCCGGCACCATCACCAACACCTTCGTTTGGATGGCTATCTGCGAAGGCATGAAGAAAGAGGGCAAAGGCACCACCGGTACCGCCCTTCTCGCTGCGGGCTGCGCCGCCGTTTACGGCTATTCCCAGTCCGTCTCCTTCACCGGCGACTATAAGTACGAGGCCACCTTCTGGACTCAGATGAAGAGCGGCAAGACCATCGCTCAGGCTATCGCCACCATGAAGAGCACCCACGGCAACTGGGATCCCGCTTATTCCAGCTCCTCCGGCGCTGCGTGGCCCATCGTAATGAGCCCGACCGATTCGTTCCCCAGCAACCCCGACGGCACTCAGACCGTTACCTGCGACTGGACTCTCTTCGGTGATTCCGAGCCCGATCCCATCAGCTCCGTCACCGTCTCCAACGTCAGCGTCGTCGTAGGCGGCACCGCCAACGTCAACGTCACCGTTGCTCCCACCAATGCCGACTACACCATTCAGAGCTATTCAAGCTCCAACACCGCCGTTGCCACCGTTTCCAATACCGGCGTCGTAACGGGCGTTAAGGCCGGCACCGCCACCCTTACCGTAAAGGTCAAGGACAACACCGACAACACCGTTTACACCCGCACCGCCACCATCACCGTCGAGGATTTCGAGGGCTACATGCTCGTTGATACCATCGAGGACGGCGGCGAGTACATCATTGTTGCTCAGGGCGCCATCTCCGGCACAACCGGCTACGCTGTCGGTAACTACGTCGTTTCCGGCGCAAACAAGTACCTTACTCCCGTTGCTGTTACCATCAATTCCGACGACACCTGCACTGTCAGCACCGCTAACGAGGCCAAGGTCGTTTGGAAGGCTGCCGGCAACGCGACCTCCGGTTACTCCTTCTATAACGAGGCGGCGGGCGTATATATGGCGCTCAACTCCTCCGAGGTGCTTGTACCCGCTACAAGCGGCATCATCTATTGGCTGTATGAAAGCAATAAGGCTCTCAACAACCAGGTAGACTCTGAGGGTTATTATTATATGTCCTATGCCGTTGCTTCCAGCACCAACAGCTATACCAGGTACACCACCTCCACCAGCAGCGATAACCCCATCAACCTCTACAAGAAGATCACCTCTTCTGAGCCCGATCCCGTTTACTACACTGTAACCTTCAAGGATTGGAACGGCACCGTGCTCTCCACTCAGCAGGTCGAAGAGGGCGGCGCGGCTGTTGCTCCCGCCGATCCCACCCGCGTTGGCTACACCTTCACCGGCTGGGACAAGGCCTTCAACAACGTCACCTCCGACCTCACCGTAACGGCCCAGTACACCATCAACACCTACACCGTTACCTTCAAGGATTGGGACGGCACCGTTCTCAAGACTCAGACCGTCAACTACGGCGGATCCGCAACCGCTCCCGCCGATCCCTCACGCACCGGTTACACCTTCACCGGTTGGGATAAGACGTTCACCAACGTTACCGCGAACCTGACCGTTACCGCTCAGTACACGATCAACACCTACACCGTTACCTTCAAGGATTGGGACGGCACCACGCTCAAGACCCAGACCGTCAACTACGGCGGCTCCGCCACCGCTCCCGCGGATCCCACCCGTGAGGGTTACACCTTCATCGGTTGGGACAAGGCGTTCACCAACGTCACGGCCAACCTCGTAGTCAACGCTCTGTATGAGCAGAACGCTGTTATCTCCACCCTCGGCGACGTCAACTGCGACGGCGCTGTGACCGCGTCCGACATTTCCACCCTGTTCGCCTACATAATGAATGCGGGCAGCATCTCCGCTGAGGGTTATGCCAATGCCGACATCAACGGCGACGGCATCGTCGACGCTACCGACGCTTCGCTCCTTGCGCAGATGGTATTCGGCGCGTAAGCAATTTCGGAACATAACCTATAAGGCCCCGCGGCAAATGCCGCGGGGCCTATATCTTGCCTTTATCAGATCTTTCCCGTTAAGAAATATGCGGTTATCGCCGCGCATTCGCGCAGCCTGTCGTTAAGATACAGGTACCAAACGCCCTTTGCAGGGACGCCCTGCGCCTCGATGCCCGCCTTTGCCGCCACGCGCTCAGCTCGGAAAACGTGGAAATCCGTGGTCACGAACACCGTGCGCACACCGACTCCCACCGTTTCCTCGATCAGCTTTTTCGAGAATACGAAGTTCTCCTCGGTGCTCATCGAGCGGTCCTCCTCGATTATGCGTTCCCCGTCGATCCCTGTGCTTTCAAGATAACGCTTCATCACGGAGGCTTCCGAAGCCGCTTCATCCGGCCCCTGTCCGCCGCTCACGATGCATATCGCGTCGGGGTTGCGGGCAAGGCATTCAGCCGCCTTGTCAAGCCTGTACTTCAGCGTCAGGGTGGGGGAGAGCCCTCTTATCCCGCCGCCAAGCACTATCACAGCGCCGTAGCCGTCCTCGGGAGGCTCGGCCTCCGCCCGTATCAGTATCCCCGTTGCCGCAAACAGCAGCCCGAACAGCAGGTAGGAAAGCGACAGCAGGAACGCCGCTGCGCGCAAAAGCCGGCTTTTGCCGCAGAGTCTTACGAACAGCGGCATGAAAGCTCCTATCAGCAGAAGAGGGATCCCGATGATCGCGGGCATGATAACCCCAAGATTGGGGCTCGATCGCGTAAGTACGAATACGGTGTCCGCTGTAAGCAGCGCCCCCAACGCCGTAAAGCACACGCGCAGGAATGTGTGTTTCCTGTTTACAGACGATTTGGTTTTCATACGAAAAGAATACAACGTTTGCCGCTCATTGTCAAGGCTTCGGCAAATCACGATCAAAAGCTTTTTGGCGGTTGCTTTTGTTTGGCGGATGTGGTACCATATATATGACGCAGATGACTGCGGTACTAAGTATTGAAAGGCTTGGTGGATTATGATCACTGTTCTCTACGGCGCAAAGGGCGGCGGTATGAGCCGCGATTTATGTGAGCTTGCAAACATTCGCATAAAGGACGCAAAGGGCAGCATCGTCTTTATCGACAAAGACGACAACCACATGTATGACCTTGACTCCGGCATCAGGCTCATCAATTCCTCGGATTACGACGTCACGGGTCCAAAGATGTTTTCAGGCTTCATCGCGGGTATCGCGGCGCAGGATCACGATCTTGAGGCGATCTTCGTCAGCAGCTTTATGAAGCAGGTCAGGCATCCCGTCGTATCGCTGGAGGGGATGTTCCGCTTCTTCCGCAGCTTTTCCGAAAAGCACGGCGTTGATTTTATAATTGAGATCAATTCCGAGGATGACATCCCCGAGTTCCTTAAGGAATTCGCCGAATAAAAACGGGTATTGACAAAGGGGCAATCAGCCTTTATAATTTAGCGCGGCATTAATTCGTCTAATGCCGCGTATTTTTTAAGGCCTTTATCAGGTATCATAGTGGAGGGAAAATGGAAATTTATGCATTCCTGCGCAGGGCCGTACACGACCTCGTCGGGATCCCGGAGGAAGAAATAACCCCAGAGAGTACCACCGAGGAATTACAGCTCGATTCCTTCGACGTTGAAGAGCTCGTTCTTGACGTCGAAAACGAGTTTGACGTGTTCCTGCCCGAACCCAAGTTCACCACCTTGAGTGAGCTTGCGGATCTTGTCGCCGCAGCATAAACTGCATCCGACGGCACAGCTCCCGCTTAGGCGGGGGCTTTTTTTATAAACAAACTGCGCGGCTTGCGCCGCGCAGCAGGATAGGTTTCGGTTCTTATCAGATCTTGTCCTTGTCATCGAAGGGGTCGCCGCACTCCGGGCAGAACTTGGGAGGATTGGCGGGATCTTCGGGCTCCCAGCCGCACTTGTCACAGCGATAGAGGGGAGCTCCGGCGGGCTTGGGCTTTCCACAGGAAGCGCAGAACTTGCCGCCGTTCTTGGCGCCGCACTCGCAGGTCCAGCCTACGTCGGAGGCGGGCTTCGCCTTGCCGCAGGAAGAGCAGAAGTTGCCCGTGTTCTGCGCGCCGCACTCACAGGTCCAAGAGCCTGCGGGTGTGGGCTTGGGCTTGCCGCAGGAAGAGCAGAAATTGCCGGTATTCTGCGTGCCGCATGCACAGGTCCACGCGCCGGCGGCCTGCGCCTGCTGAGCCGCCGCAGCCTGCTGCTGCTGCATCTGGTAAAGGCCCTGTACGTTCACACCGCCAGCGCCTGCCGCGGCGTTCAATCCCGCAAAGCCCAGGAACGCGCCGCCCTCGTTGCCGGCGGCGGTCTGCATAGCGGAAGCCTGAGCGCCGGCAAGGTGAGCGATCGCAAGGGACGGATCGCGCAGAGCGGCATGGGTCTGCAGCTCCTTTATGCGGTCCTCGTCCTCCTTATCGGCGGTAACGGAGCTTACGCCGAACGATACTACGGAAATGCCGCGCAGCTCGCCCCAGGTCTCGGAGAGCTCCTCGTTGAGGGCGGAGGCGATCTCCTTGGTGTGGCCGGGCAGAGCGGAGTACATGATGCCCTGAGTGGACACCCTGTACAGCGCGGGCTGCAGAGCGGTCAGAAGCTCGGACTTCAATTGGCTGTCGATCTGGTCGCGGGTGTACTTTTCACCGCCGAAATTGGCGCTGACCCTGCGATAGAAGAGTATGGGGTTGCTGATCTCATAGGAGTATTCGCCGAAGCACTTGATGGACACGTCGGTCTCAAGGTTGATGCTGGGGTAGAATACGTGGAAGGGCACGGGGTTGGCGGTGCCGTACTTGTTGCCCTTGATCTCCTTGGTGTTCAGATAGTAAACGCGCTGATCCTTTGCGGGGCTTCCGCCGTGCTTGAACCTGTCCCACCACTCCTTGAAGAATGCCACAAGGCTCTCGCCGAATTTACCGGCAAGGATGGAGGGGGAGGTGGAGGAATCCCACACGAACTCGCCGGGCTCGGCGCAGATCTCTACGACGGCGCCCTGATCGACTATGATCATGCACTGACCGTCTGCAACGGCTATGGTGGAGCCGTTTGAGATTATGTTGTCCTCGCCCTTGGTGTTGCTGGAGCGGCCGGAAATGCGCTTCTTTGCCTTAACGGCAAGCACGTCGTCGCTCATGGAGTCGCAGTAGAAATACTCTAGCCACTGATCGGCAAGAACACCGCCCGCGGCGCCGACTGCTGCATGTATAAGACCCATTTTTGAAATCTCCTTTCGGTTATTTGCACAGTAGGAAGTCAAACTTCACTTTCTATATTATCCGATATAATATCGATGTTGTCAAGCCCCAAAGCCGCAAATCCGGTCGATTTTACATGAGCTTTACAATGAATCGACGATTTTTGCGTCACAGACCGAGCTCTCGGCTCACGCGCCTCAATTCAGCGGAAGTCCTGCGTATCTCCGCATCGTATGGGTTGGGCCTTGATATCTCTTCCTCAAGGTCTGCCCTGTCAGAGGCAAGCGTCAAAAGTGCCTGCTCCGCGTCCGACAGCTTCTTCTCTATACCGTTCACGGCGTTGTCAAAGCGCTGGGCCTGTCCCTGTGCGCTCTCGCTTATCTCCACCGTGTAGACGGCGGCTCCGCGCAGGTTGAAAACCTTGTGTAGCCCCGTCGGATCGCCTGACAGCGTCACGGTAAACCCGCGGAATTCGCCCACGTCCACAGGATCCTTCGTATAAGCGTACTCGCTCGGCAGCTCAAGAAGCCTCGCGCCCGCGTCGCGGCGGCGCGTGTAGCGGTCTCCGGTCACGGTCATCTCATACGCCTCGTCTACGGGGTGAGCGGCGGCAAGCGCGCGGTCGGAGCGCAAAAGCTCCGCGGTCTCCCGCAGCTCGTTCTCACGCTGAGGCAGCGTCAGCAGCTTCTCCCGCGCGGCGTCCTTTGCGCGTTCTATCCTTGCGCGCAGCATCGATTTGCGCTGAAGCTCCGTTTCAAGCTCTATCCTGCGCTTTATAAGCGGGTTACCCACGGCAAGGCTCTTTACCTCGCTGTACGTCAGCACTATTTCGTCCACCTCGTCGCCGCTCCTTGCGCTGTGGTCGCCTGAAACTATCTGCGAAGTGAACCTCTGCTTGTTCTCCAAAAGCTGCCATGAATAGGCGTCGAAACTTCCGTTCGTCACGTATCGGTATATCGCAACGTCTTCGTTGCGGTTGCCCTGGCGCAGCATTCGGCCCTCGCGCTGAGTCACGTCGGACGGCCTCCAGGGTATGTCAAGATGGTGCACCGCCCAAAGCTTGTCCTGTACGTTTGCGCCTATGCCCAGCTTAAAGGTGGAGCCGATGAGTATCCGCACCTCGCCGCGCCGCACCTTATTGAACAGCTGCGTGCGCATCGAGTCGTTCACAGCGTCGTGAACGAAAGCGATCTCTCCCGAGGGCACGCCGAACGACACGAGCTTGTCCTTCAGGTCGTCGTACAGATTGAAGTCGTCCTTGGGCGTGGACTGATCGAGGAATATTATCTGCGTCACGGAATCGTTCCCGCTCCATATCTCAAACACCTTCCTTGCGCAGGTGTTCACCTTGGAGTCGGGCAGGTCAGGAGCAGTCGGATCCACAAGCCTCATATCCAGCGCCGCCTTGCGCCCGTCCGTGGTTATCTTCAGCATATTATCCTCGGTCCTTGCGACAAGACCCGATTTTACGCGCTCGGCGCGTTCTGCAAGCTCGTTTATGTAATTGCGCAGCTCCTGCGAGGCGGGCACCGTGCAGTTGATGTAATCCACGCGCGAGGGCAGTTTTTTGGCGTCGCTCCCCTCAAAGTGCAGGTCGGCGATCTCTGACAGCAGCAGCGAAAGCTCGGGCAGGTTATGGTATTTGCTCAGCCTCCTGCGCAGGCGGTAGCCTATGCCGTTCGCCTCCACCTCAAACTCCTCGGTGACCTCCGAGAAGAGCTTTACCCAGTTGTCGAATTCGACCAGGTTCATCTCATTTAGCCTCTCGTATGCAAGGTAGAGCAGCATCGTGTAGAGGTCGGAGACGGAGTTCGTGATAGGCGTGCCGGTCGCAAACACCGCGCCCCTGCCGCCGTGCGTACGCTGAATATAGCGCACCTTCGCCAGCAGGTCGTCGCAGCGCTTGGAGCCCTTGGTGTTAAGGCCCGGCAGGGTGCCGTGCTTGGTCTCTATGCTTATGTTCTTGAAGTTGTGCGCCTCGTCCACAAAAAGCGTGTCTACGCCCAGGTCGTCAAAGCACACTTCGCCGGGCACCGCGGGCGGCTCGTCGTCCCACAGCTTGCGAAGCTTGCGTTCGATCCTCGCGGAATACCGGTTCAGCACCATGTAGGCGTCGTTGTACACCGCGTCGCGCATCGAAATGGAGATCTGCGACATGCGGTCGGTCAGCTCACGCTCACGCTCCGCCTTTGAAAGCGGTATCAGCGAAAAGCTCCCGTATCCCATAATAATGGCGTCGCAGTCCGAAACGGCGATCTCCTTCAATACCCTCTGCCGCTTTGCGGGAGTAAAGTCCTTGGGCTCCACCACGATGAGCCTCGCCTCGGGATACAGCTTCAAAAACTCGGTATGCCACTGGTCGAGTATGTTGTTCGGCACCACGATCAGGTTCCGTTTAGATATTCCAACGCGCCGCAGCTCCATAACGGCGGCGGCCATGGCATAGGTCTTGCCGGCGCCGACGCGGTGCGCAAGCAGCGTGTTTTTGGAATTGACTATCCTTTTAACCGCCGCAAGCTGATAATCCTGCAGCTTTATAGCGGGGTTCTTGCCCGGAAGCGTCAGCCCGCTCCCGTCGTAAATGCGGGGGCGGATAGCGCCGAACGCCTCATTATAATGGTTCAAAAGACGGCTCCTTCGCGGCTCCTCCGAAAAAAGCCACAGGCGGAACTTCTCCTCGATCAGCTTCATCCGCTCCTGCGCCATCAGCGTTTCCGCCTTGTTTATGCGGCGCATCGGCACGTTGCGGTTTGGGTCGAAGCTCGTTTCAAAAACCACGACCTCGCCGGAGTTCAGCAGCCTCTCCATTATCTCAAAGGCGTTCATGCGCTCCGTGCCGTAGGTCAGACAGGCGCGCTGATACTTCGCGTAGTTCTTCTTTCCGTGAATGATATAGTGGTTGGCGGGCTTCACGTATTCCACGATGAGACGCGGCTTTTTGCCGCCCGCGGGCTTTATGCCTATCAGCCATATCAAAAAGTCCCTGTACACCCACGAGGGTATCCACGGGCTGCCTATCGCGGCCTTTATCTCGTCCGCCTTCACAAAGGGCGGCATTATGCTTTTAAGCGCGCCGATATTAATGTTGTAGTCCACGTTGAAGGGGCGTTCGGGAACGCCGAACTCGGCCTCCAGCTTCATCGCCTTGCGGGCCCTGTTGAGCTTCCTCAATACGTTGCCCGAAAGATACTCGTCGGCTGTTACGGGCGCGTCCTGCGCGGGGTCGTAGTAAACGAGCCCCACAAGCTTTGAAAAGCTGTCGGCAACAGAAAGCCCCGTGCGCTCCGAAATAAGGCGCATATCCACGCGCCCGCGCAAAAACAGCGAAAGCTCCAGAGCTTCCGATGGCGATAGCCTGTTGAGAGCGCCGCTTCCTGCTTCCATAATGCCTCGCTTTCCTCGGGGCGGTCCCCCGTTTGAATCAAGTATTATAGCAGATTTCGTCCATTTTGTCAAGAGCTTTTCCCTGTATATGCGGAAAAACGCATCGGCCCGCAAAAAAACCGCCGGGTATTGCCCGGCGGGGAAGCTGAGGAATAACTATCCGAGATCCATCGCAATGCGGATTATCGCAAGCGCGTCGTCGGCGGATACCGAGCCGTCGCCGTTGAAGTCTGCCAGGGCAAAGCCTCCATCGGGAAGCTGGGCAACGCCCATCACGCTCCTTAAAACTATCAGCGCGTCGGAAGAGGTAACGGCATGATCGCGGTTCACGTCGCCCTGCGCATAGGGCTGCGTCACGTCGTAAACGTACAGGCGAATATTGCCGCTTGCGCTGTCCTGAGTATGGTCTATCGGCATAACGGCAAGGTAAAAGTCCGAATCCTCATAGCTTTCAAGCGTAAGCTGTCCAAACGGGTTCGACGCGGTGCCCTTGCTGTACGACCACAGGTTGAAGTACATGTCGAACAAGCACAGATATGCGTTGGCGGCGTGAGGACCGGCTGAGCCGCTTTGCGATGCCTCGAAGCGTATCGTCTGCCCGTAGCTTGCATGCACACGGTAAAGCGTCGCATAAGTATAAGTCCAACCGTTCGACGCAATGTATGCGTTGGGATCGGGCTCCGGCGTGTCCCCGCAGGAGGGCGGCACTATAAAGCGCTTCAATATGACGGGAGTACCTCCGCCGAGCGGGCCCAAGCCCACCTCGTCGCAGTAATAGGGCAGAGTAAGGTCGATGGGTTCAAGGTCGGCAACCGTACAAAACTCATCGTCCGGAACAACGTTCACGACAGAGCTCGCGGTTTCGCCGTCCTCGTCGGTCACGGTTATGACGGCCGTACCGGGGGATACCGGGGTCAGCGCCCCCGTCTGGCTGACGCGGACGACGCCCGTATCGGAGGAGCTCCAGGTGAAAAACCCGGCGGGCACCACGGCGCCGTCCTGCATTACGCGCAGCCGTTCGCCCGAGCTGGTGCTGAACATGGGAAGGTCCATCACGGCGGGGAACAGCGTTATGCCGTCGTCCTTCAGGTCCTTATGCCCGGCGCCGGGCGCTTCGGCATCGACCGCGACAGATGCAAACGATAGCATGAGGATCAGCAGCAGAGAGAGAATTTTTTTCATACAAACCTCGTTTTTCTTTATTATACCATTCACGGAGCCGATGTTCAATATACTATTTCGTCGGGTGCGGCTTTTATTTTTTCACGCCTTCAGCTTCCTCTGTACAATCGCGGCGATTCGTGGTAAAATGTATCGGTAAATTCAGGCTCTGTGCCGCAGAAAGGAAGTATTCTTATGGCAAAGCAAAAGAGTATCCCCAAGCGTTCCGAGGTCGAAAAGCAGTACACCTGGGCTACCGAAGACCTGTTCGCGACCGACGCCCTTTGGGAGGAAGCCCTCGAGGCAGCCAAGGCTTACCCCGAAAAGCTCGCCGCGTACCGCGGCCGCATCAGCGCCTCTGCAGAGGATCTGCTCGGCTATATGCAGCTCAACGACGAGATCCAGGTCAAGGTCGAGCGTCTCGGCAATTACGCCATGCGCAAGTCCGACGAGGATACCGGCAACTCCTTCTATCAGGCCATGAAGGGCAAGATAATGAACCTTTATATGACCATCGAGTCCGCGGATTCCTTCTCCACTCCGGAGCTCATATCGATCCCCGACGAAACGATGGAGGCCTTTTACAACGCCGTTCCCGGCTTAAAGCTCTATTCGCGCAAGATCTCCAAGATCCGCCACTTCAAGCCCCATACCCTCTCCGATGCGGAGGAACGCATACTTGCCCTTTCCGGCCAGGTAGGCGCCGCCCCCGGCGAGACCGCGTCTGCGTTCCGCAATGCGGATATCAAGTTCCCCTCCATCAAGGACGCCGAAGGCAACGAGCTGACCGTGACTCAGGGCTCCTTCGTTCCTCTTCTGGAGAACCCCGACGTCAACGTCCGCAAGGCCGCGTTCGAGAGCTTCTATCACACCTTCGCGCAGTTCAAGAACACCTCCGCGGCGTTCCTCGACTCGCAGGTGAAAACCCTTATATTCAACGCGCAGGCAAGGAATTATGAGTCCACGCTGCATGCCGCCCTCGACAGGACGGAGGTTCCCGTTTCCGTTTATCATAACCTCATCGACGCCGTGCATAAAAACCTCAAGTATCTGCACAGGTACGTTGAGCTCCGCAAAAAGCTCACCGGGGCCGATGAACTGCACATGTACGACCTTTATACGCCCATCGTCGCAGACGCCGACCGCGAGATCCCGTATGAGGAGGCCAAGCAGATCATTCTGAAGGCCCTTGCTCCCCTTGGCGAGGACTACATCGCCATCCTCAAGGAGGGCTTCGAAAACCGCTGGATCGACGTTTACGAGAACGAGGGCAAACGCGGCGGCGCGTACTCCTCCTGCGGCGACCCGCATCCCTACGTGCTGCTCAACCAGAAGGATACGCTCGACTCCATGTTCACCATCGCGCATGAGATGGGCCATTCCCTCCACACCGTCTATTCCATGAAGAATCAGCCCGTGTGCCAGGCCGACTACGTCATATTCGTGGCGGAGATAGCCTCCACCTGCAACGAGGTGCTGCTTGTAAGGTATCTTCTTAACAACACCACCGACAAGCGCGAGAGGGCATATCTTATAAACCACTTCCTCGAGAGCTTCCGCGGCACGGTTTATCGCCAGACCATGTTTGCCGAGTTCGAGCTGTTCATGAATCAGCTTGCCGAGACCGGCGCCAGCCTCACCGCCGACGCCCTGTGCGAAAAGTATTATGAGCTCAACCGTCAGTATTTCGGCGACGCCATAACCGTCGATCCCGAGATCGCTTACGAGTGGGAGCGCATACCGCACTTCTTCTATAACTTCTACGTGTTCCAGTACGCCACCGGCTTCTCCGCGGCCTGCGCCATCGCAAACCGCATCCTGACCGAGGGCGAGCCCGCCGTGCGCGATTACAAGAAGTTCCTTTCTGCAGGCGGCTCCATGGACCCCATAAGCATTCTGAAGCTTGCCGGCGTGGATATGACCACCGCCGCTCCCATCAACGAGGCGCTGAAGCTCTTCGGCGACCTGCTTGACGAGATGGAAGAGCTGATGAAGTGATCCGCACAATTAAAAGGCCGCCCCGCAGGGGCGGCCTTTTGCATAGCCGATTCCTTTTTATCGAGTTAAAAACAGTATCTCGGTTTCGCATTCCGTCTTCGTCACGAGACATGCTTCATAACCGTCCCCCGAGAGCGGGAGCGCAAACCCCGCAAGCACGCCATTGCGAAAGACGCGGCCCTCCGTCCCGTAAACCGTGTCCGGGCGGGCAAATATCCCTTCGCCCGTCATCTTCAGGTATGCCTCCTTCATTACGAACCTGCAAAGCGCATACTTCCCCGAGCCGTCTTTATAATACGCTCCCGCCTCCTTCGGGCAGAGGAAGCGCAGCGCAGCGGCCGCGGAGACGGGGCGCACAGCCTCCACGTCAACGCCGACGGGGACGGGGGAGAAGGCCGCCGCCGCGAACCTGCCCGAGTGAGAGACCGATATGAACCCGAAGCTGGTCACGGGCTTCCCGCGGGAGTCGTACCCGTATTCGACGGGTGCTGCCCCGCCGTTCACCGCGTACGCCAGCGCAAGCTGAGCCAATAGCCGCTCGTCCCTCAGCTTCGGTTCGGTCAGCTCCATGATCCCGCTCAGCTTTTTTTCATCGCAAAAACGCGAGGGGTCTTTCAAAAGCTCCCGACAGTTCTCCTTATCCGCAATCACAACACGCGTTCTCATGACTGCATTTTACAGCTCTTTCAAGATGCGGTCAAGAGGGAGGGGAGTATGGACCTTTCGCCAGCGAGCGCAAAAGGCCGGGTTAATATTTCCGCAGTATTATAAAGATATGAGCGAGAGGTTTAGAAGACTCATAGTAAGGTAAGCTATTCTGCACTTCAAACATCAACTCATGCTTTCTGGGCTAATCCGCGTATATCTATGCTTGATTCTGATTGGAGTGTTATTTTGTGAATAAATAATGGATGCCCAAGAGCATCCATTATTTTTGATTCAGCGTATCATTTCGAAGCGTATCCTTAAATGAAGGTCGTTTTCAGGCTCATGCCTTATCAACGTCCATTTCAAAAGCGCTGAAATTAAAGCCCT
>JAEEGL015072311.1_pt1 | contig 33999 bp, 43 predicted proteins | sample 9134231 | NCBI WGS metagenome assembly JAEEGL01 (sample SAMN16246548, study PRJNA631951) | gut metagenome | biome: gut microbiome; feature: rumen; material: fiber-attached | host: Bos | place: Iran: Karaj | collected 2018-10 | reverse complement strand
TACCTCTTATCTGAAAATTAGCGACAGTATCGCTCCTACTATCGCCAGAATGACAGCCCCAAGGGTGGTCTTGCTTACCCAGCTTATGACTGACAGCTGCTGCTCAATCAGGGCAAACTTTGTGTCACCACTAGATAAGCGCTTTTCAACGCTATCTGACCTTTCATCGCACTTATCCTTGGTGACGAATATCTCCTTCAGTCTTTCGATGTCCTTGTCGTCAATGGCCATGTTACCACCCCTGTTTCATTATACCACGGATTAATGCTGGTGTCAATTGCTTTAGTTCTTCGGAGCTTCCGGCAGTCCCGTCGCCACGCTCGTTAGGAGAGACAGAATCCCAGCGAGGATGGAGGCACTTGCCACCGCAGCCCAATTCACATCAGACAGGACGAGTGATGTACCAATCATGGCAGCTGCCGTCTGAGCGATAGTCCTCACCGCTCGAATGGCGGCAGCTTTCACAAACTTCTTCATCTCATATCATCCTCCCACAGTAATTGATAAAATCTTTCGAATATAGCACAAGCCTCAGCGCGGGTAAGGGAGTCGTTTGGTTTGAAACTACCATCGGGGTACTTTTTAACAAGCCCCTTCTCAATTGCCCACTCGACGGAAGGAGAAAACCAGTGCCCCGTCACATCATCCACAGGCTTCGGCTCTTCTGGCTTATAGTTCGGGCGGCACACCGCCACCACGTTCTTCACGGAGCGCAGCTTCTTCGCCACGCAGCCGCCGTTATCCTGCGAACCCTCAAGACCTGGAGAGGTATTACCCTCCACCGTGTACCATGTGCCAGCGAGTTTTCCCTTTTCGACAACAAGCGCACAATGTTCTGTGTCTAACTCGCCGTTATACATCTTGCCAGAGAAATTCAGGATTAAAATATCACCAATCTGAATATCAGTAATCGGCGCAGTCTTGCCTTCTTCTCGGTAACAGCGCAGAAGCGTCTTGCAGGAAGCGGTCTTACCGCCGTTGTAAAACGCCATCCGTTCACCAGCGCGATTGAACACATCCCACAGGAAAATCACGCACCAAGGAACGCCATTCAGCCCGTACCGTTCTCCGTACTCGGTCAGATTTGACCCCTTGGGGAACTCGGTCTTGCCAAGTTCCCCAAGGGCGATTTCGATAACCTTACTCAGCGACATTGGCGGCCTCCGGGATATGTTCGTAATACCCCTGCTTCGCCACGTTGCCGTGCTCGTCATACATGATAACAGTATGCACTTGCACATTGGAGATTGCAGCATATCCCATCTTAATGTGCCACTCGCTTTCTGCCGTCAGCTTGTCTTCCTTGGTAACGGCAGGAAGAAGGGCAGATTGCCCGTTGTTGGTCTGGATTTCTTGGATGATGTACATAGTAGATGACCTCCTTATTGTTCGGCTGAAATATAGACGGTTACGGGGAATACTACCACTCCCCCTGTATTTGCGCTCAAACTGCCGCGAGATACAGACCCATATACCCCACCTGGAACAGACACAAACGATACATTGCCCGTGGTGTTGCCAGTAGTTGCAGAGTAGTAATTTATCTGCTGGGAGCTAAGTTCCGATGGTGTTTTTACCATGTGCCCTGGGATAAAAAACGACAAATTACTATTATCAATACGAGCCGCAAACAAGTCTCGCCATGCGGTGACTACCTTGAGGTATCGTTGTGCGTTGGCAAATTCTGTCCAAAAATCGGGTAGCACAGCGATTACCATTGTCCCGTTTTCGGTATGGGTCAATGTGGATTGTGCGCCAAACTCAAGTTTTAAGGCAGCGAAAGTTATTGCGTCTGCTACGGTAATGCTGACAGACCACTTGTCGCTTATATATCGTATGCCAACCCAAATAGTCCCAAAATTGCTTGACGCTTGCCACCCACTTACAGTCTTGTCCAACGTGCCGGAGGTAAAGGTGTACAGATTCCCGGCATTGTCCAGCGCGGAAAAGGTGACAATCTGTCCGTCAAGGTCATGCTCCATATCCTGCCTTAGTCCGGGGCTTGAGGTCGCTCCGTTTTTTGCGATTTGCAGTCCCGCCGAAGTCAACGTGATTGTCCCATAGGTATAGGTGTTAAACCACCAGCGGTCTAACGTATACCCGTCTGTGTTATATGAAGCTTGCCCCCGCTGATTGATGGGAAATATCCCTTCCCCTAGCTGGCTCCCGCCGCCGACGAAATACGCATTGTCCAGCAGATTCTTCCCCAGCCCGTACACAGGCACACGAGCCTTGATAGCTTTGTCCGTACCGCCGCTTTGAGCGAAGCCCGTGCTATCTGCGGTAGGAGCTTCGTCAATACTCGCCACGCCGACAACACTGCCGTTGCCCGTCAGAACGCCCGTCAGGGGCGTTGCTGTGCTGTTCGTTACCTGATTCGGCCCCGGCAATCCCTGTTCGCCACGGATGCCCTGAGCGCCCGTAGCGCCCTGTTCGCCCTGCGGCCCGACTACGGGGCCAAGGTCAAGACTAGGCATTGTTTATTCCTCCTCTTCTTCATAAGTCCAGATTAGATGCCCTTCTTCGTTTATGCTGAAGTTTGGGGCTTCCTCTCCGGCATAAGTCAAGAACAAGTGACCGAATGTTTCAGATTCGCTGTCGTTGTCCACCCAAAAATAGTACAACCCTTGAGTTTCCACGCCGACTGCCGTACCAGTATCACCTTTCGGCCCTTGGATGCCTTGCGGCCCTTGAACTCCGGGAGGCCCTTGGATGCCTTGCGGCCCCGTACTGCCAGTATCGCCCTTCGGCCCTTGCAGACCTTGAATCCCCTGCAGACCTTGGATGCCTTGCGGCCCTTGCAAGCCTCGCGGGATTCCAAATGTAAACGTGACAACTCCGCCCTCGGACGATTTCTCGACAGTTGCAGGATTACCCGGCGCAAGCGTCTCGCTTGCAACGCCCAAGTTAAGCACAGCCTGTTTTGCCGCCTCTGCGTCTGCGGCTGCATTTCCAGCCTGCGTTGCTTTTTGACCAGCCAGCGTAGCACTGTCAGCTGCATTACTCGCAGAGTTGCCAGCTTGCGTAGCCTTCTGACCTGCCAGTGTGGCACTGTTCGCAGCCTGCGTCGCATAAGGTGATGCACCTGCAACGGCCCACGCTTTGAACTGAGCGCCCGTCATTTTACCAGCAGCACCGGACTGCTCAACGGGAATCAGGCTTGCGTCCGTTACATTCGCAATAGACGGAAGCTCGCCTATGGTCTTATCAGCCATCGTCAATCACCTCACTTTCAGGAAAATCGAAGGCCAGCATCAGGACTTCCAGCGCGGCAGGAGTGATGGTATTAGGCAGTTTCTTCAGCTTTCGCTTCGTAACCTCCACCTCCACGCCGTTTAGCTGTTGCCGCTCTTCGCGGAACTCCGCAATCCTGTCCTTGGAAATAACGTACTGCCCTTCGCCTTCCATCTTCGGAGCGCCGTCTTCACCCTTTTCGGCATACTTCTCAAGCAGTTTCGTTTCCTGCTCCATGAAGAAACTCACATGAGGTTCCAGCTCCGCTTTCGCCATGACGAGCGCATGAGCGGAGGCAAAGTCCAGCGGAGTTTCGGACAGCTTCATAATCGCGTCGAACAGCCTGATTACAGTGATAAGATTTGTCTTCATCATGCCTCCTTATCCGATAAGACCATACTTGTTTTTAAGGATACCAGCGATATTGTTGAGGATAGTCAGGTAGTTACTGGCTGTTGCAGAAGTGTAACCCATGTTTGTTGAACTTGTGGAAAGAGACTGCTTCGCTATGGGAGTTGTGCCGAAAAAGCCAATCTTCGCTGAAGAATCACCAGACCCAATTTGAACAACATCAACATACAAGTCTCCAAGACGCTTATCGCCAGTCCCAACGTTTAGCCTTTTATTTTTACTTGGCGTAAGCGTATATACATCGCCAGAGTTTGAAGCCGTTAAGCTTATGTTGTATGAGTTGGAGCTTGCCGGAGATAGCGTGATTTTATTCGTTACAACTTCACTGAACGGTCTGTCGGTTTTTCCAATCTTCCATATCAAGTTAGATGCATTAGAGTACGGATGAAACACATGATTGTAAGTGTCGAAGATAACCCCATCGGTGCTGTAAGCGCCAAGCATCACCTTTGTCATAGCTTGAATCACAATATTCTTTACATCGGCTATGTTGTCCCCAGCACCGAGATGCAAGACAGTGTTTGTAGATGATACATCGGAACAGTAGAGCAAAAGGTTATCGCTCTTTGGCGAGTAAATCTTCTCGATTTTTAGGTCGCTGGCTTTTATGCGAGAAGCGCTAATCGTTCCTGTTGTAATGTTATCACCGTTGATTGCTGTACTTCCCTTCGTAGACAGGCTGTTGAACGTAACGTACCCACTCAGGTTTATAGACCCTGCTGTAAGCTGAATTGCCCTGTCCGTCATTGTGAAGTTGGAAGCAGAAGTGCCGGACTTTATGAGCCAGCCAATCTTGCTTTCGCTAACTTCCACACGGCTTTCGTAAGACTTCCCCGCATAACTGCCACTGACTGTCGCTACAATGGCGTTCCGTCCAGTTGTCGAATTGACGTATTGCGTGATTGAATTGGTAAGCTGGCTGTTCTGGACATAGTTTCCCATAGCGTCTTTCCGCTGATACGTTGCGGAAACGGCGCTTGTAACTTCGGCAATCCCGGCTTGTGTATTAATGTGCGCTGTAATAGAAGCATCGAGACTGCTTTTGGTAACATAGCCAGACATTCCGCTTATTGTCTGATATGTGCCAGAAACTGCGGAAACTACTTTAGCCTTCCCTGCACTTGAATCAATATACTGACCAATAGAAGTATTCAGCGACGATGTAGTTACATAACCGGACATAGCATCTTTTCGCTGATAGGTGCCAGACGCAGCGGAAATTATCTTTGCCTTCCCTGTCTGAGAATCTATATATTGGCCTATAGATGTATTCAGCGAAGACGAAAGAACGTAGTTTCCCATTTGGTCTTTGCGCTGATACACGCCAGACGCAGCGGAAACCACTTTTGCCGTGCCAGCCGTAGAATCTATATACTGACCAATGGAAGTGTTCAGGCTTGCCGTCTCGACGTAACGAGACATATCAGACTTCTTCTGGTAGTTTTCTTCTAGGCTGGATTCAATTCTGCCGAGTTCTACGATAAAAGAAGCTCGAAGCTCTTTGTCGCTCCGTTTTCTGGCCTTCTCTGCCTGAGATTCATACAGGCCAAACTCGTTGTCAGTTTCATCACCTCCGGGAGCGGAAATGTTACTCGCCGCAAGACCGTCGAAGTAGAAATCCTGGACGGCAATAACACTTTGGTCCCCAGCAATCCGGACCACATCACCCAAATCGCCTTCAACTGGAACTAGGGCATTCCTGGCGTTATATGGCTGATAGGCGTAACCTTTGATTTGGTTCATAATGTCTATCGCCATGGCTTGGGTTCCGTTAGGGTTTTGAATAATCAGTTCGCTACCATAGGTATTGTTGTATTCTGCGTCTGATTCGGGAACGCGAGAGGTGTCGCCGTAGGCAATAGCCCGGAAGGAAACATCGTTCCCCTCGTCGTCTTCCCCCACAACGATTGTAAGCTTACCGTATGGAAGCCTTGCAAGGCGCGGTTCGTATGATTCTGCCCGAAGCGCGAGCTGGTATACGTTATACAAGGATTCTCACACCACCAATCAGGATAACGTCTCCATGCTCCTCTATCATGTAGTTCGTAATTAGAGGAACATCTCCAAGGACTATAAGCCGCCACTCGCCGTTGTTGTCGATAATCCAGTTCCCAGCATACATGGAGGCGATATATCCTGCCATCTGTCTCATTGTGGTACCATCGACTTCATACTCAGTCGCACTTTCGCCTTCAATCGTAATGCCGGGGAACTGAATCTGATATCCCTTATTCATCCTCGCCAGCGAATCAGCGCAAATCGTAGTCCCTATCCTGCTGGCAATTTCCTGCATAACGGCTTTATCCGTACGAGGCCATAGGCCAAGTTCACCAGGGTGGAGGTATTGTTCCTCCGATTTGAATATAGCATCATAAGCGACAATCTTGAGCGCACCAGAAACATAGTCTCTCTCTCGGCTGTAAATAAAAAACTCAGACTTCTTCTGCCACGCTCCGTTGCCTTCCCTTATATAAGGAACGATTTTCGCATTTCTCGGAATCGTTGCGTTTGATATGAGCAAAGACGCTTCAAGCTCACCGCTAATGCAGTTCCCGACAGATGGCTCACTTTCAAATACAGCCCTGTGCGTCTGCATTGAGACGATGTAGGTTTGGCTATAATCAGTCCCGGCAATGTTCAGCTTGACCTGTTTCATGTATTCGGCTCCATCGCCCTGAGCGTAATTTTACCGCCCTTATAATACCGATTCCCGTCGACACTCTTCAAACCGAAGGTAGAGTTTATATCAGATACGACTCTCAGTATTCGTTCTGACACACTCCCGGTGTTAGGGTCCGTATACCTTCCAGTAGCTTGCAGCACCTTCAAAGCGTTATAATCTGCTGTTGCTGTCGTATCATTGTATGGAAACAGCGAGAAAGTAACGACATCACGGGTCCTCTGTACAGCATGCTCGACCCCATCCATTGTGGTAATTAGCTTTATCTGCTCTACGAGCTTGTTTACCTCGTAGGTAGACACTCTCGCTGAGAAATCTCTATTGTTAAAGGTAAGTGTGATATCCATTCTCAGCCTCCCACCGCCCGAAGCCTACCCTGACTGTATCTATAAGCCGTTTCGCCAATCACACGTCCATCAAGGACAGACTGTACGATGATTGTCATGGGTGCCGCCGACCCGGTTCCAATCCTCCCATTGATTCCTGCCTGAATGTCGAAGCTATCTGAAATTTGGTCCGTGATTAGATGTTCATTGTCCCGGATGCCCTTTGCAAACAGTTCCATCATGTCCGGCGCATAAGTATGAAAATCAGACAAAGGCCCTTCTTTCGGCTCGGAAAAGCCAAGCAAGTCCTTTACTGTCTGTGCCACGCCCCGAACGCTGGATTTCAAGTCTTCCCATTTCGATGTAATGCCACCGACGAAATTGCTGATAAGGTCTTTGCCCCACTCAAGAGGATTCAAATTGTCGAAACCGTCTTTTACAGACTGAATCGCCTCTTTCCCAGCGTCCCAAAGGCCGGATATTGCCTGTCCGATACCAGCAATAATCTCAGCTACAATCTTCCCGCCAGCCTCGAAAACTTGCGGCAAGTTCTCGAAAAGACCCTTTACAAGGTTCACGATAATCTCCAAGGAAGCCTTCAGGAGCTTAGGAGCATTTTCCACGAGAGCCGTGACGAGATTTTCTATAATCTCCGGCGCACGTTCGATAAGCCTCGGAATTGCGTCTATGATACCATTCGTCAAAGCAATCATAATGGCAATAGCCGCATCCACTAGGTTACTGAGCGTTTCGGGGTCTGTAATTGTCTCAACAATCTGGAGTACGACATCCACGATTGTAGGAATCAGCTCGTCCAGATTGTCTGCAATACCCGTGGCAAGGGATGTAAGCAACGTGAGGCCCAGAGCCACGATTTCTGGTAGCATTTCGAGAATCTTTGCCAGAAGAGTGTTAATAATTACCGGACCCTGCTCTATCAGGACCTCCATAATCGTAGGTAGAGCATCTACAAGAGCTGTTACAAGACTTGTGGCCGCATTGAGTACAGACGGAAGGACAGTTTCCACTACTCCCGGAAGTTTCTCTGCGATTACAGGTGCTACTTCCTCCACAAAGGTGGCAATGCCCGTAATAGCCTGTTCTGCCACAGGGAGAATGTTCCCAAATGCCGTTTCAGCCGTCTCGACTACATTACCGATTAGCCCTGATAAATCAGCCTCCGAATTAGCCATACCAACGATAAGGTTTTGCCAAGCAGACTTCATGGACGCTACAGAACCGCTGATAGTTTCACTGCCTTCTATAGCCGTTGTGCCAGTGATGCCGATTTCTGTCTGGATGGCATGAATGGCCTCGGCAATATCAGCGAAGTTGCTGACATCGTATTCTCTTCCAGTCAGTTTAGCTGCGTCTGCCAGCAGCCGCTCCATTTCTTCCTTTGTGCCGCCGTAGCCCAGTTTCAGATTGTCCAGCATGGTGTAATTCTGCTTCGCAAAACCCGCGTAAGCATTTTGGATGGACTCCATGCTGGTACCCATCTTGTTGGCGTTGTCTGCCATGTCGGTGATAATCTGGTCAGACAGGTCCGCCGCCCTGGCGATATTTCCTTCATTTGCGACAAGAGACTGATTCAAAGACGCGGAGAACCCCATAACGGTCTCCATGTATTCATTTGCACTGAGACCTGCCGTTTTAAACGCCTTATTTGCGTTCTCCTCTACATCATAGGACAGGTCCTCAAACATCGTTTCAAGGCCACCTACGAGCTGCTCGTATTCTGCAAACCCCTCGACAGCTTGTTTCGCTACACCAGCAACAGCCGTAGAAGCTGCAGCTACAGCTGCACCGCCTACTTTTGCCGCAGTAGCTAGGCCAGACTTTAGACTTGACCCCAAATTGTTGGCACTATCGCTTGCTTTACTGAGTCCTTTATCGTAATCGCTGCTATCAAGCGTCAACCTCGCTGCAAGGTTGAATACATCCATCGTCTGACCCTCCCTTCATAGTTAATCCGGCTCTGAGAATCACGTCTTCCGCGATTTCGTCAGATGTGCGAGTGTCGATTTCTGCTGTTTTTATCATATCCCTCCAACTAGTGGTGAAGTATTTATGCTCACCCAGCAGCCGCAGAGATTCAGTCATATACTCGCGATAAAGCCTAGTTTCGACTGCTTCATCGATTCGCGCCCTTACATAACGCAAGAACGGCGCTAATTCGCGCCGTCCTCGGTATTCTCCGTAGCAGAGGTAAAAGATGCGGCAGCGTTCATCTGCCCCTGCAAAGTAAAAAGGCTTTTGGCCTCTGGCTTATTAAGGAAGTTCAGGAGCTTAACAGGGAGTGCAAGCGCAGTCACGTGGTATTCCTCCACCGGGACCCCATCGATTCTCGCCAAGATTTCAACAACCGCTTGCTTGTGGTTCTTGACTGCGTACTTGATTGCTGTAATCGGCTTCCCACCTGTCCTGAACACATCCGAAACCGCTTTGTCACCCAGAATCTCCGCAACAGGCTCCAAAAGGTCAGCGAATAGGTCGAGTTCTTCTTCGTTCGTGCGCTGCATTGTTTATCCTCCTGATGTTAAGGGGTGGGCGTAGTCCCGGCTTTCACATAGATTTCAAAAGGCACGGTATCGATATTCTCGATGTCGTAATGCCCATGGAACTCAAAAGCAAATTGGCCCTTACCGTTCTTGGTGGTCTGAAGCTGGAACCCAGTGGTATTCAGGGCATTCATGATGTGGATGGCCACAAAACCAGCGCTCGTGGCTCCAGTGTTCTTGTCACTGTAGTCGCCCACAATCCAGATGTCGTCGAAATCATCCTCCGAGAGCTGGCCACGAGGCGTGATTTTCGTAGTGTCAACAGTTCCCACATCAGCAGCCCCGGTCAGTTTCGCGGCAAGAGCAGGGGTAGTGGTGAGGAACGTGCCAGAAATGGTGGGGTCATAGCTGGTGATTCGCTTGAGCTGCATGGTGTTATTCGGCACGTTGTCCACATCTTCACCGAAGTCTTCAAACTCCGGGTTGCTGTTGAAGCTCAAGCCCCCGGTTGTTGCACCGAGGATGTTGCCGATAACGCCCGTAGAGGGTACGAAGCTGTCAACCAGGATACCAGCGTTCATTTGGAGCTTTTCGAAAGCGTCCGCTGCAACCTGAGTATACTGCATAAAGCATTATCTCCTTTCAAGAAAAGTGAAGAGTGACAGACAGAACTTTTCTTTTAATCCTGTCGTCGTCAGGGTCGCCCATACTCTGGGCAAATGGCACACCGGGAGTTATCCAGATTACGCCATTGTTATACGGAACGGTTACTCCTCCATTTTTGAGGTATTCTTCGATGGAGTTCGCGATTGTGTCTGCAGTCAACCACGAGGTGGAACGAGTCCAGATTGAGGAGTTTACTACAGCGTCTTCGTCAAAAGAGGAGGATACCGCTTGATAAGTGATGTACGGGAAGGACACTTCGCTTTCGTCGGGAACGCTATTCTCTTCATAGGCCGGGATATTGAACCTCGACCAGAATGAATATAGGGCTTCATATTTATCCATGTTAAACACCCGTAGGAAGCGTCCATTCTTCCGCTGTTACTTGTCGCATGTTGAGGGTGGCGCTAGGAGGGGTCTTTTTATCGTCCCCGTCGCTAGTGACCCGAAACACCTTATTGTCTTCTATACGCTTCAGCACATCGTGGTACTGAAGGTTAACTCCCCTCTGAGTAGTGATAGTGTACAGAGAGGTAACACCCTGAGCACCAGCAACCCTAGACTGTATGGAGGAATCAAACACTATGGCAGCTTCAATCTCAGCACCCTCGACCCATGTGGTAATAACACCGCCTCTATCATCAGAAACGGTGCGACGGTCAATCATCACACATTTGGTCATAGCGTCTTTCAGAAGGCTCATATTTTCCTCCACTGACTCAGCCGGGTCCCAAACTGAGACTGCCAAGTGATGGCAGAGGTCCCATCGCCGCCAGAATAACCCTTGCTATAACTGTACCCTCCGAAGCTCTCAGACTGGAAGGGACTATTAATAGCACTGGAGTTATCCCCTATCCACTGCTCGATTTCTCCACTGATGGCGATAACCTCCATTGGCACCGCCATTGTCCATACTGCCCCAGAAAATTCCTGCTCGTCGGTGAGTTCATCAGCGCCGTATTGATGAACCCCATCGTTGAAAACGGAGCCGATAATACGGTAATGCTGCCCGTCCTGCAGATAATCAGAGAGGCGCAAGTTCAGCGCCGAAATTTCACCACCCGCAATGGTGAACTTATCCTCGATTTTCTCTCGGACGAACCAATTGCGAAGATACTGGCAAATCAGCGTTAACACTTGCGCCCCTCCTTAGTCGATTGCGTGTACCCTAGTCTCAGGTACCCGCAACAACGGTGCCGTCTGCAGTAGCAATGGCCTGACCACTGCCGTTGACCTCAACCACACGGTACTTATGGCCATTAGTAGCAGTAACAACCTGCTCGTCAACAACCTCAGTCCAACCAGTGGGGTCGAACTGCGCCAGGTAGGTGGGCGCAGCAGGAGCAGTGGAGGCCTGAGACTTGAAGTAGAACTTACCACCGCCAACATCGGGGTCGGGCACGGTCAGTTCGCTCTTGCCAGCGGAACCACCAGAAGCAGTGGAGAAACCAGTAATAGAAGCGAGGGAACTGCCAGTCGCCACGGTCACAACGGCGATGCCGTCAAGGTACTCGGCCCAGAGCTTCATACCCATAAGGGCGAAGCTTTCACCAACGGCGGTGGTGTAGTTGCCCTCGGCATGGAAGCCAATCAGATTGGTTTCGCCAGCAGTGGTGTAATTCAGGCCCAGACGAGCAAAGTCGCTGTCGCCGGGGTCGATGTAGTACAGGTCGATGTTGTCAGACGGAATGGCAATAACCGTACCCTGAGCGATATCGGGGGCGCTCAGGAGGAACAGGGTGGAGTAGCCCATGAAGTCCCTAACGTAGTTAATGCCGAACTGGGTCTGGACGGTGACACTGGCGCTGCCAATGTAGGAGTAGGCATCCAGCACATTAGCGAAACCGACCACGTTGGTGACGGTCTTGCGCATCTTGTTGAACTTGTCGACAACCAGGCCCTTGGCCATGGCCAGAGCCATCTGCCAGCTGGTCTCGACATGGGTCAGGGACCCGGTGTTCATGAAGGAGAAGAAATCAGACAGGATGTTCGTCTGGAGCTGATTCCGGAAGGCCTCGTCGCTCTTCTCAATGGCGATGGCAGCGCCATACTTGGACACGTCCTCGATGGGAACGGCCTTAGCGTACTTCTTGATGTCGAGGTCCGCTTGGGCTACCTTGGAAATGGTAGCCTTGCTGTAGGGAATAACCTCGCCGGGGTCCACGTCGCCGCTCTCAAGTGCGACGGAGGCAGAGTAGCTGACGAGCTGGGTGCCGGGGGCCTTGCGGATGGGCCGCATGATGCCCATGATGTCACGAAGGGCGCTCCAGTTCAGGTTGAAAACGGAAACGAAGTCCAGCTCACGGGCCGTGATGTTGTTATAAACATTCGGCAGACTGTCACGGGGGTTGGTCAGAGATTCCACGCTAGAAGCGGGCATTTGCTATCATCCTTTCTGCTGCTCAGCAGCGAGTAATTCGCTCAACGCCTTCTGGCGTTCGGTAGAGTCCATCACAAAGCGCCCAGAATCGTCGCGCTTGTAGATTTCCTCTCTCGTCTTAAGGGTCGAGCCGTTGCTAGAGGGAGGATTGGGAGTGTCCGCACCCTTGGAGGAACTAGACACGATGAAATCCGCCCACTCTTCCTTGATGCTGGCCGTAAGCTTGTCAGCACCCTTAATTTCTCCGTCCTTGTCAAGTTCGATACCATCGACATCGGAGACTTTGAGAACGGCATCAATGCGCTTCTCAGAAATGCCGACCTTCTTGAGCAGCGCTTTATAAGCACTGGTCTTGGCGGCTTTGGTCTCCTTCGCGCTCTGCTCGTTCTTGTAGTTGTCAAAGTCCTCCTTCAGGGCATCGTACTTGACCTTCCACGAGTCTTTGCCATTGGCCGCTTTAAGGTCGTCCAGTTCCTTTTGAACGGCGCTCAGCTTCTCGGCATCGGTCTTGTACCCATCCCTCTCTGCCTTGAGGGAATCGGTAACTTCGGTGTGAGCATTGATAATCTCGTCTACCTTCTCCGCCTCAATGCCAAGAGCGGACAAAAACTTGCGTGTTAACGGCATGATTACATCTCCTATTCTTCGGGTGCTGTACTTCGCACTTTGATGCTTTACTTATATTAAATCACATGCAAGTATATTTCAGCAAGGTGATTTTTACCATTTCGTGTTGCGGGTCTGAGCGTGTTGTATTGTATTGCATCCTCCTAGAAGGAGGGATGCAATACAACAACAACACTGGCTCTTTTGACCGGGAGCTGCTGCAACTGTTGTATGTGTTGCATCAATGCAACATCAGCCGCCCTTCAGCTCATCTTGTATAATCTGCTTATATTCATCAACGTGGTTGGCCACAGCGGGTTTTAGATATGGCTGGGCTTTAGTCCTCTTGGTTCCGAGTTCCACATACGGGGCATATTCGACATTAGTGCCGATATATGCGACGGGTCCGGGTTCGCTTCTGGTAGTGTGGGTGATACTATTCCGAAGTCTGCCAGTGTCAACGGGGCATAGCCGCTTCGCGTATCCCTCGGCAACCAGGCCACACTTTTCGAGAGCAGTGTTCATCAGAACATCCAGGAACTCAAGGCATTCGTCGCTATGGTCTTCTACTGTTACCTTTACAGAAACTGCCATCAGGCATCAATTCCCCTCTTCTCCAGCTCTTCTTCGTATCTCATGTATTCTTCGAACTCCTTCACGATTTCTTCCGGCGCTCCTTCCTTCAAGTGCCAGTTGTCCTCCTCCGGAACGAAGTACGGACTGTCCACGAATTTTGGCTTACTGATACTCATTTTAGCTTACCCACCAACCTTTCAAGCTCTTTTCCAAATTCAGACGCTACAACTCGCGGGTCCGCACTGGTTATATACTCAGCGAAGCATTCAGCAAACCATTCCTGCGGATTCTTTGTAGCATACCTACTGACATATTCCGAGACTGCCTGAGACCCTTTCCACTGTCTATCCATCGCCATAAGGTCAGCGAGGTCCGAATCAATCTTAGCTGCCCTGTTCATTATTGTGGCCTTAAGAGAAGAAGAGGCCATACGATATTCCCCGGAAGAGGTTATACCACCGAGCACTCCTTCTCTCGCCAGCAAACCATCTATGGCATGTCCTATTTCATGGGTAACTATGCTTTCAGCAGTTGTTCCGGCAGGATGCCAGTTGGTGCTAACATCGCGTGTATAACTCGCCTGAACTGTAGACCAGTTATTGTACATATTGGGGTTGACCTGTACTTGTCCGTTGCGCTTGATGTAACACCATGCATAAGTGTTGTTATTCATACCCACAGGCTGAGCATCAGGAGCATCAAGCTTACCTGCCAACTGAGGGTACTTTTCAAATACCTGCTGGTAGCTGGAGGCTATAGACTTTGCCGATTCAAGGTCACACCCGGTAAGGTCAGCAATTGAAGTGATACCAGCTCTATTAGTTCTGAACCACCCTTGACTGTTCATGATGCTATTGACTTCATCGACTGTCTTAGCCCGTCCAATCTGTCCTTGTACCCCGGGAATTTCTACCTCGTACTTGGCATCATGTTCGTGCCGCCACTCCTCGTAAGTCATACTACCGAGTTTGCTGTTCCGAGGAGCATTAGACTGGTCGATGTTCTTGACCATGGGTACCAAAGTACAGCGACAGTTCCATATTTCCTCACCAGGCCCATCGGGGTCTCCGGGATATTTACACCCGTTGGAGAACTTCTCTCCAACTTTCACGTGCTGTCCATCCATCTGACGGTGGGAATGCCGGGTCCTCCCGTCAAGCGTAGCAAGCCACTCCTGCTCCAACTCGATTCCCATCAATTCAGCCCGTTCATATGCATCAACCCGGCCAGCGTTCTCGGCACCAGTAGTAGCAGTCCGAGCGTATCTGACCGCTGAGTTCATGTTAGTCTCGCCCATGGTGGTCGCAATCCGCTTGGCCATGTTGGGAATGCTCTCGCCCTGCAGGATGCTCTGCAGAGTTACAGACTGAATCTGCCCTCGCTGCCAAGCTATGTCCTTCCCGGCAGCGATACTGGCTTTCTTATGGGGTCCCGGAGGAGGAAGGAGGTCCGGCTGGTCACGGATTATCCGCTCGACGGTATCCCGGTCATAAAGAGTATAGGAAGTGTCCAGCAGAGACCCTTTTTCAATTTGGAAGGTGGCATAGTTATGGTTGGTTGCATATACATCGGGCATATGCCCTTCCACGATAGACCGAGCCAGTTTGTTGGCATTGTGCAGGTCGGTGGCAAGGGTATCCCGCATTTCCTCCCAACGCTTACCTATCATAATCTGTCCGGTCTTCCAGTAGTCGTATTCCGCTTTGGTGATTTCCCCAGCCTTTAGCTGTCTGCGCTTGATTTCGTCTTTAGTCTGGAACTTCCGGAGGTAGTCGTCGAGCTTCTTCTGGGTCTCCTCTGCTGCCTGACGATATACACGGGCAACATCTTCCTCAGTCTCCTTGAGGATAAGCTCGGTTACATAATGTCCTTCGTCCATAGCTTTCTCCTAGGCCTCTCCGTTGCTCTTCCTTGCACGTGGCATACAGGAGGTATTACTGTACCTCCTCGTTGTCCGGAGCGCTTCCCGTGGCTTCCGGAGGCTCGGGGGAAGTATCGTCCCCTCCAAGCCGCTCCATATCCTCAGCATCCATACGCTTCAGGACCTCTTCGGCTTTATCACCATCCCCAAGAAGGGTGAGAACTTTGGTGGTGATATACTCTCGGTCAAGATAGCTGGCAGCAGCGACGATGTTGGTGATTTCCTCCTGTGCGTTGACGATTATGGAGCGGGTGAAGGAGGGTGCCTCGTCAACGACCCCGGCAACTCGGAGGATACCGTTGAGGAAGTCAAGCAGACAAAATTCAAGCTCGTCCGCTTTGTTGTTCTGGGGAGTGTATGCCGCCATAATCTGGGTGGCAGTAGCGGCACTGCTGGCCAGACTTTCCGGGTTCATAATCATAGCGTCCTTGTAGAGCTGCTGGTTGAGACGGTCCAGAAGCCTCTCACGGGCCTCGTAGGGAATCTGAACGGCAACCGGGTCCACTTCCTGACCATCCATAGGAGCAGCGGCCTTGACGGTATGCAGACGGTCGAGGAACTGAGTGAGGTCCATGTCGTCCATGCCGCCAGCACCCTTGATTATCCAGTACAGTTGGGCGTTGTCCAAATCGTCCTCGAACCCGTTAAGAATCATGTCGTATGCGTCGATTTTCTCCCGCAGTCCGACAATCTCGCTCTGTCGCTCTGGGTTTCCATACAAAGGAACGATGGGGAAGGATGGATAATTCTCCCCGGCAAGAATTTCAGTGCCATCGACTTCAGTAGACCGCAAACGAAGGATGTAGGGCTTTTTCGGCTTCATATAGACACCATCATCGATTTTCACCCACTGCTCATAGGAGCCATCCTTATCCACCCACATATAGTGGGTGAATCCGTCCATCTCATACAGGGTGGCCCGGAGAGGTTTGCTTGAGTCGATTTGCCAGCTTCTGACCCCAGCAGACAGGGAGCCGTTTTCCTCGTCGTACAGAGGAGCGAAATTACCCTTGATGGCATCATACACGGGGAACACTTCAACGTGGTCCAGGTTGAAGAATCCGAACGCCACCCCACCACGGAGAGCGGCCTTCCCAAGCTCCTGAAGCCTAGTGTCGAAGTCGACCCCCAATTTCTGCTCGGTTTGTTCATTCTTCCAGCTCACCCCATTCCCCAGAAGGTACTGGCTAAGCTGGGTGACGAACACCTTGAAGAAGTTCGAAGCGCTCCGGTGGGTCGCGCTGAACGGGTCCACAATCCTGCTGCCGGAAACAGTAGTAATCATGTGCTGGTACTGCATGATGGTGGTGTTCTTGCATCTTGCATAGTCGTCAGCAATCTTGGCCGTCCGGTATAAGTCGCTGCTTTCGTGCTCTCGGATAACCTTGCGTACGAAGTCAGCCCGGTCTTTATCGGACTGCCCCACTGCGAGAAGGTCCTGATACGTGGTCATTAAATCACCTCATGTAAATAGACTGGTAGTTGGACTTCGGCTTCGATATGTGCATTGTCTTAACAAAGTACCTCGTGTCGTCCATGGCGTGGTCATTCACCTTAATCGGTCGGTCCTCCACGGCTGAATCATCCCAGACATACCCCTGCACCTCGTTTAGCCAGTTCCGGCAGGATGGGTCCACTTTTATCCTCCCGTTGTGCATGGCTGTGGCAGTCTCCCGAATACCATCAGCAACGTCGTTATCTGCGGGAATCACCCGGTACTTTCCCCGCTTGCGCAGCAGCGCTATAAAAGAAGCAGCAGAGGGGTCCACTATGACCGGGAGCTTGGAATATTCATCATACTGGTGGTCAGGAGAATCAAACAGGTCGGACAACCATCTGTCGAGGTCCTGAGCATATTCCTCGTCGGTCTTCTGTATCCCGGAATCGCGCCCGGAGTAGTAATACTCCCGCTCTCGCCACCAGCTCAGACCGTATTCACCCCACAGACCAGCACTGAAGGCGTTTTGGGTCCCATAGTCGATGCTCAGAATCCGTCTAGTAGGAGGAGTGCTGGGGACTGGCTGGACTGCATCGCTATACGCTGGGTAAATCAGTCCCTCGGCCAAGGTCCATTTACCGAGAATATACCTGTCGTACCATACAGTTCCAGCGTATTCAGTCTCCAGCGCTCTCACATAATCGGACGGGAGGAAGGGGTTATCGTATATGGTGTAATTCTGGCAGTAGATGTCCACGCCATTCTCGGCTGAATCCAGAAATTGCTTGAAGTAGTGGGATGGGTAAGAGGGGTTGGTGGTAGCATCGCAGCAGGACCACGGGAGGGACAGACGGGACTTGAGCATCTCGAAGACTTCCTCGTTGATGTCGGTAGCCTCGTCGATGGCACAGTAGGCGATTTCGGACCCTCGAATCTTCGCCACCTGCCGTACGTTGTCCGCTCCGATACAGTAGACCTTTTCTCCGAGTATCTTGGCGAAGTTCTGTGAATTGATGGAGCTGGCCACCCCGTCACCATAGATATCCCGCATGGGCTGCAGTACGTTCCGCTCGATATTAGCTCGCGTAGCCCCAAGAATCACCCGGAGGCCCCGGAGACCCTTGCGCTCCACCAGCCTATGGGGGATACAGTAGGAAATCTGACAGTACGACTTCCCGGAACGCACAGCGCCACAGGCCACGTTCCACCTGTGGTTGGCATTCCGAATGTACTCGGCCTGTTTCGATGTAAGCTGAAACTCAGTCTGCATATCGGCACCCTGCGGATTTCAGAACAGGACAGCGCCATGAGAGGAGGCGCTCATGAGCTTCGCCGTGCTGACCTTTTATCCTGAAATCGCCTTTCCCCATCATCCCTCGCTGTTTCCCTCTACAGCGCTAAGCTGCTGAGATTCCCCGCTCGCAGCAACTTCCTTCATGGCAACCAGTATATTCTTGATAGTCTCGGTGTATTGGGTAGCCTCCAGAGGCTCCTGAATAGCCCTCCAGACTTCCGGCCTACGATTGAACAGGTACTGCATGATTGCCTTGGTGTCAGGCGGCATGTGCTTTTCGAAAATCTTGGTCAAGCGGACCTCTCCCTCGACCAGCTCGAACACCTTTTCTTCATAGTTGTATCCCACAGCACGACGGTAAAGGGCATCTTCCACGGTATAATCCGCGATGTCCTTTGAATTTTTGCATGCGCGTTGAAGGTCCTCGGACTGCCTGTACCAGCCCCAGAACCCCGTCATGCTGATTCCGATATTCTTGGTAGCGATTTCCTGCAACGAGACACCATTCCTGCGCCACCCGGCAATCAGGGTGCAGCCGTCAGCGGATAACCAGAACGCTTTGCGCTGCTTTTGCCCCTGCAGATTCTCAGGAAAATCGATGTAGGCCATAAACTCACCTCGGAAACATTTAACCACACACAAGTGTATTCTAGCAAGGTGGTTTCTGTTGCATCGCTGCAGTTCCGGCGTTGTATCGTGTTGTATTGCATTGCATCCTTAAGAGGATTGCAATGCAACACAACACACACAACCAACGCGAGTTGCATGCAACGTTGCATTGATGAAACATGGTCCGAGTGCCCGTCGTCCGGGCCTCTGCGCGGATCCGAATATTCTCCGTGTTGCATTCGTGTTGTAATCATGCAACACGTTCCAGGTGTTGTAATTATGCAACGGAAACCATACTGTTTCCTCGGAATTTGTCGGTTTTGTGCCTGTTGTGTCAAATCGCTTAGAGCCGAAAAGCCCCGTCGTACGGGCGCTCTCGCGTTCCAATGGAAAATCGGCTGATTTGTCACGTTTTTTGACACCCCCTCTAAAACCTCGTACGCGTTGCATCATGCAACACGGTATACAACATGCAATGCAACACACTGGTAAACTGATTGACTCGGATTGCCGGGTATGGTATAATGGTGCTGAAGGTGACAAGTGGCTATTTGTCATATTGCACAATCGGAGACCTTAAACTTTGTGCAATCTGCCAATTGACAAATGGGCATTTTCCGTGGTATAATTGTGGTAGAACAGGAGGGGGGCGGATGCCCACCAATCAAATATTAAAGGAGATGCTAACATGAAAAACCCCGCTCTCGATTCCGAACTCTACGCCACCGCACGTAAGGCCCTCCAGCGGAGTAAGACCTTTGTACTCGCCAACGAGTACGGGGAGCGCAAGGAATTCGCTCCCGGCACTCCTGCTTACACCCTCGCATCCCTCAAGGCCTATATCTGCATTGCCCACGATTTGGGCGAGACACTTACCATTGAATTTACTAAGGAGGATAACACCATGAATACCACTTTCACCACCAACACCTCCAATACCATCTACGAAGCCAATGAGACCATGACCTACTGCTGGAAATTCCCCTTTGGCGAGAAGGGCAAGCGGGTCCGCATCAGCAAGGGCGAGTTTCTCGAAGCCCAGCGGATTCACGAGCAGGAGCAGGAAGAGGCGCTGCAGAGGGTCATTGAAGAGGCCGAGGAAGAGCGCACCACCGAGGAGCTGAAGGAAATCCAGAAGGAAATGGCTCCCAAGGCCAAGAAGACCCGCAAGAGCAAGGACGCGTTCCACACGAGCATCGCGGTGCCGGGCCTGACCCTCACGGCCAAGCAGACCTCCTTCCTTCTCCACCTCTCCGACACCAATTTCTGGGAGAACGGCCTTGACTCCTGCATCTGGGTTGATATCCTCTGCGACGAAATCGGGGGCGAGTTCGCTGGCAAGCCCATGACGGTTGGCGCGATGATTTCCACCCTCTGCGAGAAGGGCCTCGGAACCCGGGCTACCGAGCGCAGAGAAGGACGCAAGTGCACGAGCTTCGCCCTCACCGAGACCGGAAAGCTCGTCGCCGCTGAGGTGGGTCTCCAGTAAGGGGACCCACCACGGGAAGGAGGACACGGACATGATGCCGACTACTGGCAGAATCAAGGACTACTGGATGGCCACGATGGGTATGGATGAGACCCGTGAGGACATGGAGCAGGTCTGGAGCACCGAAGAAGGGCTGGAGGACCTGATGGACTGGTTCGAAGAGGAGCTGGACGCGGGTCTCACCGAGGAAGAGATGGACGAAGCCATTAATATGGCGATATGACGGACACCACCCCCTGAACTTTTCAACAACCTTACAAAACTTATTAATTCCCGCCCCGGAGGTCACGAGGGCAGAAAGGAACTGAAAATGTCTACCACCAATCCCACCATTTACGTTGACCGTACCACCACTTGGCATGCAATCGGCAAGAGCGTCGAGCAGTGCAAGGACCTCGAAGGGGTCCTGAAGGCCTCCGGGCTGGACTACACCGTGGTTAAGCGCCCCGTGTTCGCTCAGACCAAAGTTGGGCCTTACGAGGAGATTTCCAACCGCTTCATCACCACCCGCGACACCGATGGCCACATGTACGATATCGTTTCCGACAAGTTCGAAATCGTCCAGAACCGGGAGGCGTTCGACTTCGTGAATTACATGGGCGACGACCTCCAGTTCCGGAAGGCTGGCGAGACCGGGAACGGCATGGTTTACATCATCGGGGCGCTGCCGGAAGTCAACATCCTCGGAGATGCCTTTGTCCCCCACGTGATTTTCCGGAACGGCTTCAGCGGCAAAATCAAAATCACCGCTGCCATCTGCCCCCTCCGCATGGTCTGCCAGAACCAGTTCAACTTCGCGTTCAAGAACACCCAGAACTCCACCACCATTCGCCACGTGCGCAACGCCCATGACAAGCTCGAAGAGGCACGGGAGGTCCTGAAGACTGCTGCCGATTACATGCAGGAGCTGAACGCAATGGCCGAGCAGTACGCCGGGATTAAGCTCGGAGCCAAGGACCTCGACAAGCTCCTCGACCGGATGTTCCCGATTGTGGACCCGGAGAGCATGAACTCCTTCAAGCGCCATCAGCTGGAGGTCAGCCGGGAGAAGTTCAAGAAGGCCTATCTCGCGGACGACAACCGCAATTTCAAGGGGACCGCTTGGGGCATCATCAACGCATACACCGACTTCATTACCCACCGGGCCGCGATGGGGAACAGCGGGACCAAGGAGGAGGGCAAGTTCATGATGGTCACTTTCCATCCGGGCCTGATGAACGCAATCCTGCAGCACATGACCGCAGTCGGCATCGCTGCCTGAATGGAGCGGGGGCAACCCCGCTCCTCCAATTTGAGGAGGTATAAGAGTTATGAAAATCATCAAGTCACTAGTAATAGACGTGCTGGCGCTGGCAATAGGCCTGTCAATCGGAATGGGCGCTCTGGGGTTCGACAGCAAGACCCCCGACCCTCCTGCAGTGGGTGGAATGAAAATCCACCCGATAATCAGACTGGAACCTTTTCCAACACCCGAACCGACTGAGACCCCTGCCGAGGACCCGAACCCCTGTCCCCTGACCGAGGAGGACTACCGGACCCTAGCTGAGCTGATGGTGTGCGAGGCCGAGATAGTCATGAGCCAAGGCGTGAAGTTCGGGGTGTCCCCCAAGGCGCGAGTTGCTGCAGTCGCATGGACCGCTTTTAACCGCTTCGACGCAGGGTACTCAGACACCCTGATTGGAGTAATCAAAGCCAAGAGCCAATTTGCATGGAGGGAAGGAGTGGAAGCACCGGAATGGGCGCTGGAGCTGGCCAGAGATGTCGGGCAGCGCTGGTGGGACGAGAAATGCGGAGAGAAGGAGGTGGGAAGGACCCTCCCGGAAGGTTACTTCTGGTTCTGGGGTGACGGATGGGAGAATTACTTCCGGAATAAGTACGAAGGTGGCGCAAGGTGGGACTGGTCTTTACCGGACCCATACATTAATGAGGAGGTTTCGAAATGATAGTCAAATCTGAAGCTGGTACCCCTATTTCCATTATCAAGTATAATGGTGTTGCTGCACTGGACCGGGACGGAGGAGTTTGGGAGCGAAATTACAAGCTCGATGAATCAGACCGCAGAGGATTCTGCTTCGTCAATGTCGATACGAAGGGCAAGTTTTTCCTCACCCTTAGGGAAATGACCCGAATCTCCAAAGGCCCCAAGTCGATAAATACCCCTACTAGTGTCGAGGAGCTGCGTGATGCAGCGCACGACCTCTCCGAGCAGCACAGACGCAAGGTAGATATGTGGTCAGACCAGATGCTACGGGAAATCCTGATTGAGGCAGAAGAGAAGTCTGAATCTCCCATCGAAGTGATGAAAAAGGCCCTCGGAATTGGGGAGCAAGCAGCCCCAACGACGGAGATGCCCACGGGAGCCTCTCCGAAGCCCGCGGAGAAGCAGGAGGCACCGAGGGGGTATACCAGTACCACCCGAAGCAGAAAGCAAGAAGGAAGCGTTCTCGTGGCTCTCGAAGACACATCCGTTCTGCTGACCCCCAAGCAGCTGGAGTTCATGGAGCGCCTGAGTGAATGCCCCGGCTGGGACGGGACCCCCACTGGCGAGTACAACGCTTCTCTCTATGCTCAGGAGCTGGAGGACACCATGAATCCGATGTCGGTGGGCGCTGTGCTGACTACACTCCGGGAGAAGAACCTCCTGCAGACCGAAAAGCGCAGGGTCGGGGGAGTCAAGTGCTGCATCTTCAAACTCACTGATGTCGGAGTGCGGGTGTACAACAAACTTGCTAGGAGGTAAAGTGCCATGTTCTGCATCATGGGAATGAAAAACTGCACCGTAGAGCATGCGAGGGAGCGAAATCCCGATGCGTGTAATCGGTGCGGGTTTAATCTGGAGGAGTACAACCGCAGAATCAGCGATACACGGGAAAACGGACTGAGGACAGTCAGCGAAGGAATAAGAGGATACACGGTGAAAAGGAGGGTCAATGATGCCTGATGATTATATCAGCCGGGGAGCGGCAATTAAAGCAGTGTGCGACTGCTCCGCTCATACCTGCAAAATGGGCGAGTGCTTCAACGGCTGCACTGAGGCCAAGGCCCTGTCTGCCATTCCTGCTGCTGATGTGATGGAAGTGGTACACGCAAGCTGGGTATGGAATCCTGACGGCATGGATTGGGGTATTGGCGCATGGGTGTGTGGCAAATGCAAATCTAGGCCGGAAACATGGTGGAATACCGTGAAAGAGAGCTATCCGCTGAGATGTTCAGGAAGCCGCTATTGCGGAAACTGCGGAGCGGTCATGGACGGAGGGCAGGACAAATGAGCATCTTAATCAAGGGCATGAAGATGCCGTCCGTAGGAACAGGCAAAGTCATAATGATAGACAGCGACGGAGATGTTTGGACTGCTGGGAAAGACGAATGTACTATTATCACCGGGGCAAAAGCTATCCCCGTCCCGCCGCATGGGAGGCTTGGCGATTTGGATGAATTAGAGAAGTCTTTTCGTGAGGACGCAGACGAAGAGTGGAATAGATTCGCTGCTCCCGTGAATTGGGCAGACGCTTTTGATGATGTTGCTAATATTATAGCAGACGCTCCCACCATCATCCCGGCAGAGGAGGAAGTCTAGATGGAAAGATGGCAGAATCAGGAGGAGGCATATCAGTTCGCCATGCAGCATCCGGCGACTATGCTGGCCATGGACATGGGGACGGGTAAAACCCGTGTGGCTATAGATGTCTCGATGGACCGTATAGATATAAATCGCATTCTGGTGGTATGCCCCAAGGCTGTGCTGAGCGTCTGGCCGAAGGAGCTGCAGAAGCATGCTGGGGAGCGAGCATATTCTTATATGGTCAGACAACCCGGAAAGATTGAAGACGTGGCCAGACAGGTGAAGGAGTACATAAACCCAAAGTCTGCTCCGGAAGTCAAACGGTATGTGATTATAAACTATGATTCTGTATGGCGCAGGGAACTCGGAGAAATGATACTCAAAGCCGGGTTTGATATGGTAATACTCGACGAGAGTCACAGGGCCAAGGCAGCAGGGTCCAAGGTCAGCAAATTCCTGGCCCTTCTCGGGAAGAGGGTCAGATACAAGATGTGCCTGAGCGGGACCCCGATGGCGAACAGCCCACTTGATGTATATGGGCAGTACAGATTTCTGGACCCCACGATATTTGGGACCAACCATGCTGCATTCCTGCAGGAGTATGCTATAATGGGAGGTCCTGAGCGGAGGTTCGTGGTAGGATTCAAGAATCAGAAGCAGCTCAACGAGAAGTTTGAAACCATAGCGTATTCATGCAGCATGTCGAATGTAGCGGAGCGGCTGAAGCTGCCGGAAGTGCTGCCTCCCGTAGTGCGAGAAGTGGAACTGCCGTCTAAAGACATGAAAACCCTACGCAATCTATCGAAAGAGTTCATAGCGGAGTGTAGCACGGGAAATTCGATAGTGGTAAATAATGTGCTGACTAGAGCGCTGAGAATGCAGCAAATAGCAGCAGGATTTTGCCTGACGCAGAGGGAACCCGGAGCTGAGCCGGAATGCGAGGAGCTGAACACTTCCAAGGCAGATGCACTGGCCGACTATCTTGAGGACATAAGCCCGACTGAGAAAGTAGTGGTATTCTGCCAGTTCAAGCATGACTTGGAGGTAATATGGGACGTGTCCCTCAAGAGTAAAAGGCCACCATTCGAACTGTCTGGAGCAAGAAACCAGCTGGAGGATTGGAAAGTATCAGTGGGAGGGGTGCTGGCAGTCCAGATTCAGGCTGGTGCGGAGGGTATAGACATGACCTGTTCCAATCATGCAGTATACTTCACCCTTCCATACTCCCTCGCTCTGTATGACCAGTCCAAGGCCAGATTGTACAGACCCGGACAGGTTCACCCGGTGTCATTCGTACACCTGATAGCCTCCGGGACCATCGACGAGCTGTTATACCAGTCCCTAATGAGGAAACGCAGCCTAATCGATTCAGTCCGAGAAGGGACCCTCGATTACGGCATACTAAAAGGAGGAGCTGGATAATAGTGGATGTACTGAACTCTGAATACGCTGGATTCCTAGAGGAGATAATCGAGAACATAGTGAAGTATCAGCCCACTTCCATAGCTGTGCAGTTCATTACAAAAGATGGGAATGTGGGGAGCGGGTATTACCAGTGCTCCCCAAATGACAAGGCCATGATGTCCGCATCAATGCAAATAGATGCTACCATGGACGCAATCGAATCTAACCCTGAGTGGCTGCGGGGGATTTTGGAGCAGGGCGATGAAGACCCATGACAAAAAGACGGTTGACACGCTATTTGCCACTGTGTTATAATGTTCGCGAAAGGAGGTGATACCATGGCAAAGAATAGGCTTAAGGAACTGCGCGACAGGTCCCGTCTGACCCTTCAGGAAGTCAGCCTGATTACCGGGTTCGGAGTGTCCACGATTTCCCGCCATGAGAGTGGTGGGCGTGGCCTGACCGAGGATGCAATCCAGAAGTATGCTGCCCTGTACAAGGTCCCTACGCACCAACTGTTCATGAACCCTAACGAAGAGGAGGAAATCGACAATGACGGTGAATGAGCTGGCTGCTGAATACGTGGACAGCGGCTGGAGTGTCCTACCCGTCAGACCAGAAGAGAAGCGGCCATATATGACCAACTGGCTCCAGTACACGAAGACTAGAGCGCCAAAGTCCACCGTGGATAACTGGTTTACCAACCTAACAGGAGCAGGGGTCGGGGTAGTCACCGGAAAAATCTCCAACATGGTGGTGTTGGATATCGAGCATGATTGCCCATTTCCCATCGAAGAATTGTTGAAAAAGTACCCTACACAGATGGTAGCAAGGTCCGGTGGAGGAGGGTATCACCTCTTCTACCAATACCCCACCAACCAATCAAGGGTGTCAAACCGGGTACGAATCTTCGAGGGTGCTGACCTCCGTGCCGATGGTGGGTTTATAGTCCTGCCTCCGACAATGCATCCGAGCGGGTCCCGGTACAAGTGGATAAAGAGAGGGCCTCTCGGAGCCTTCCCCGTGGCCCTCCTTGAGCTTCAAGCACAGCCCAAGGTACAAGGGGACGGCTGGATTACAGAGGCTCTCCGTGGCGTTTCCGAAGGCGGGAGAAATGATACCTGTGCACGGCTCGCCGGGTACTTCTTCAAAAAGGGCATGAATGCCGACATTGTAGAAGCGCTGCTGCTCGACTGGAATGAGCGTAACGAACCACCACTCCCGGTTAATGAAGTCCGAACAACTATCAAGTCGATTGAGAAATCACACGCCATAGGCGGCAGTCAATTTACTCAGGTCCAATTCATCAACGATTCAACTGAGGCCGAAAAAGAGCAATCGTCCTTCGGGGTAATGAGGATGTCTGATTATGTAAGGGGGTATGGTGGAGAAGGGGTATCCTGGCTGGTGGATGATTGGTTGCCGGATAAGTCGATCACCTTCCTTGTATCCCCGCCTGAGAGCTACAAGACGTGGCTACTGCTGGACCTCGCGGTGTCGGTGTCTGCTGGGGTACCGTTCCTAGGGAAGTATCAAGTGAACAGTCCCGGACCTACACTGATAATCCAGCAGGAGGACAGCCATGCCGGTCTTACAGACAGGCTGGCTCTAATAGTAGAGCAGAAACTTAACGCCCTCCCCAAGCTTGGAGACAGTGAATGGACAGTACCGGCTATGCCAGACATCCCGATTTATGTCCACCCGGACCGGCAACTCCGGTTTGACAACCCGAAGGTACTGGAGGAGATGGAGAAGCAGATTGCCACTGTCAAACCGAAGGTGATCTTAATAGACCCGCTGTATTCGACTACATCATCCACGGACAATTACATGGCGGACCTCGCCAACCGCATGATGGTCCTGAAGACATGGCGGGATAAATACGGGTGCTCATTCCTGATAGCTCACCACTCCAAGAAGAACCTTGACCCAGACAGTACAGCCCGTGAGGATTCGTGGGGTTCTCAGTTCCTGAATGCATTCTTGGAAGCCGGGTGGCAGATAAGACGAAACCCGCGCCTGTCCCCAAACGAGGTAGTAGTCCGTAGACACTCAAAGGTTATGGGAAACCAATCTCCAATATCCCTGACCTTCGACATATCGACCCAATACCCCATGAAGTATATAGTAACCGCCAGACCCTATGAGATGGCCCCAGCGGGGGAGACCCGGCAACCCGCTCAAGCCAACTTACTGGATATGATTCAGGGGAACCCAATGTCACAGGCCGACATGTGCAGTCAAACCGGAAAGGGAAGATCCACTATTTCCCGGCAGATACGGCAACTGGAGGCCGCTGGCCTTGTGGAGAAGATGCCTGACGGACGCTGGAAAGCGAAGGAGGAAAAGTAGCGTTGCACGGGCCGCAAGCGATGGAGTTGGTGTTGTATTGCGTTGCACCTTCTAGGTGCATGCAATACAATACAACACCGAGCGGCATACAACAGGAGGTGAAACACGATGCCAGTCCGAAAAGTGAAGGGAGGGTACCGATACGGGGCTACCGGAAAGACCTACACGGGCAAAGGAGCCAAGGCGAAAGCCGCGAAACAGGGAAGAGCGATCAAAGCCAATCAAGCAAGGAGGAAGAAGTGAAGAACACGAAGTTTTTATTCGACGAGAGCCAGACCCCGGAGGGAATGATCTCCGTTAGCCAGCTCCAGTCTTTCCTATCATGTAAGAAGAAGTGGGAGTACGGATACATTGAGGAGATTACCCCGAGGGTGGACCGCCCATATCTGACCATCGGCAAACTCTGCCATAAGGGGATGCAGACCGCCATGCAGTACAAATGGGAGCACGAGCATGACATAGGGCATTCCCGAGAGGACGCGTTGAAAGCCGCTCTCCTAGCCATGGAGAGTGAACACGTCGAATATCTCCACAGCAATACCTTCCTGTCAGAGGAGATCCCGGACATAGAGCAGACTCTGACGGATGCCGAAGCGGTATTTACTCAGGCGTTTTGGGAGTTCGACATCGACAAGTACGAGGTACTGACCCTTTGGAAAAACGGACAGCCGGTCCCTGCGCTGGAGCTACACTTCCGGGTACCATGCCCGCCAACAAAGGGCATGCACGGGTACATTGACGCGATCCTCAGGGACAAAACCACCGGATTTACGTGGTGTACGGATTATAAGTTCCGGAAGAGCCTGTCCCCAGACGAGGACGAAGCGAACAACATTCAGAACGCGGTGTATACCTACGCATGCAAGAAAATGGGCATTCCGATCACTGGTACCATGACGTGGCAACACCTGAACACGCCAGCCGCTCAGCCCCAGCTCCTCAAAGGAGGTGGTGTGTCCAAAGCGAAGATCAAAACCACATGGGAAGTGTACCACGACTTCTGCGTCCAGCATGGAGTGGACCCCGAACCGTACCGGGAGGAGATGCAGGAAAAGCTGGCTGATATCGAGTGGTTCCGAGCAACTTACGAGTACCGGAACGAGGAGACCGTGGACCGAATCTGGAAGCAGTGTGTTCTGCCGGGAGCAAAGGCCATCAAGGCCGCGCATGGGAAGAGAGCCAACAACTTCCGGAGCCTGTATCCGTGGAATTGCAAAATGTGTCAGTACCAGTCACTGTGTCAGGCCGAGCTGAGGGGCTACGATGCGGATTACATCCGTGAGAGCGAATATACCAAGAGATCCCATGCAAGTGAGGACAACAAGCCTATTGACAGACCCGTTGACAGCGTGGTATAATAATTCTGAAAGGAGGTGATACAGATGGATCTCAAGCAGGAGTATCTTGGTCTTGTTGATAAGTGTATCAATCGAGACGGAATCGGAGATCTCGTAATGTGGATTAAGGATACTGATTTCTTCACAGCTCCAGCATCAACCCGATATCACGGGTGCTTCGAGGGTGGTCTGGTGATGCATTCACTTAATGTGTATTCGCACCTGAAGCGGTTGTGCAAGGTATACGACTGCTCAGCCTCGGAGGAGAGCGTAGCCATCGTGGCCCTGTTCCATGACCTGTGTAAGATCGGGTGTTACAAGACCGAGATGCGCTGGAGGAAGGACGCAAATAACCGGTGGGAGCAGTACCCTACCTACACTTTCAAGGAAGACTTCGCTTACGGAGGACATGGGGCCAAATCAGTCTATCTGGTACAGTCATTCATGCACCTGACCCCCGATGAAGCGTCGGCAATCAACTGCCATATGGGGAAGTGGGATTCCACCACTTACAGTAACCCGACTGAGGTTTACTGCAGGAATAAACTGGCATGGCTCTTACACGTTGCGGATGAAGCCGCTGATTTTCTGGAAGATAATGAAAGGAGCAACAATGGCTAAGGAAAAGATTGAGTTTGAAGTAGAAGTCACCAACAAGGCCAAGGGGATTCGTGAATGCGTGGTATGCGGCAGGATGTTTGCCCTCAACGAAGAGGAACATTACGTGGCCCGAGGGAACGAACCCGGGGGGATCTCCAAAGCGCTCTCGGGGGAAGAAACACCCCTTTATGACGCGATTGACTGCCCCCATTGTGGGTGCCAGAACACGCTTCAGCCCCGGAAGAGAATCTACACGTTCGATGACTGTCCGTGTGACTACGGCATCTGTGATGAATGTGACTTCATCAAGGAGGACAAAGAGGATGAATAACACGGCAGTCCTCGTTACGCTGATCATTTGTTTGACGCTTGTGGCTATCACTTACATGGGAGGACGGAAGAAATGAGCGAAGGATATCTGGTGAACGCCGAGATGTTTACCGATAAAATGAACATCCTAATCTATGGGGACCCGGGTTCCGGTAAAACCCATCTCGCCGGTAGTGCTCAGGATGTACCCACCATGGCTGATGTTCACATCTTCAACATCGATGGCGGTTTGATGACGCTGGCTCCTCGCGGAGACATTCACGCCACCGACATCCGGTCCGTGGATGATCTGGAGCAGGAGCTGTACAAGATAGCGAACCGAGATCCCAAGTATCAGGACACCAAAACGGTGGTGATCGACAACATTACCGAGCTTCAGACGTTGGCACTGGAGAATATCACCATCCGGGAGTTTGCCAACCGCCGTAAGAAGGATAAGAATTACTCGATCGATGAGATTTATCTGGAGGACTACGGTGTTGCAGGAAAGCAGTTGGCCCGGGTACTTCGTGGGTTCCGTGACCTTCCGGTGAATGTAATCTACATCGCCCACAAGAAGGATAAAATGCGCAAAGGTACCAACACCCTCGAATCCAGCACCCCCAACTTGACCGATAAACTCTGCACCGCTATCTGCGGATACATGGACTTTGTATGGTACCTGTACACTGCTGATGAGCAGATGGGAGACGAAGAGCGGGGGTACTGGACAGAGACCCACCGGTATCTGCTGACCCAGCCTATGAATAACTACATCGCCAAGACCCGTGGCGCTGACTTTGCCCAGAGAATTGGGCCTGTTATCCGTGACCCGAACATGGTTAACATCATGTCCGAATACATCAACAAATAATGGAGGAAAAGAAAATGGCAAACACTAATAATCCGTTCCTGCGTGGTCCCGGAGCCGCTGCTCCCGCTCCTGCTGCCCCCATGCCGGGTGCTTCCGTTCCCATGGGTTCCGACAACTTCGAAGTGGACCTGTCGGAAGTCCAGTCCAATTTCGTCATTCCTGATGGTGTGTACCGCGTCAAGTGCATCGAAATCGAGCAGACCGTCAGTAAGGGTGGGAACCCTATGTTCGCCTGGACCTTCGAAGTTTCCGCTGGCGAGCACACCGGGTTCCAGTCCAAGGTGTTCACCGCCCTCACCCCTGCTGCCATGTGGAAGGTTGCTGAGACTGTGGAAGCTCTCGGCATTGGGCAGACCGGGCAGGTCGTGAAGTTCAAGAGGACCGATGTTCTCAACAAGGAGTGTGGGGCCATGTTCGAGCAGAGCGAATACAACGGCCAAGTCCGCTCCAGCATCTCCCGTGTAATGACCCTGAAGGAGATGGCCGAAGCCCAGAGCAATTAACAATGCTGATTGATACACCTGAAGCTCTGGAAGGCATCAAGCCTCTGCTCCTGTCCTGCATGGACCCGGTAGTTGATACCGAAACCACTGGCTTGTCGATATTCGGTAATAGCGACCGGGCGCAAGACCGTGTTATCGGAATTGCAGTAGATATTGGGCCTGAGGCGTACTATTTCCCATTCAGACACTTGCAGGGTAATAATCTCCCCCAGAGCTGCCTGGAGTTCTTCAAACCATACCTAAGCAACCCAAACCGCACCTACGGTGGGTGGAACTATGGCTTCGACCTACACATGATGGCCATGGACGGCATACCGATGGCACCGAACTTCGAAGATGCCATGCTTGCAGTGCACCTCCTCAACGAGAACGAACCTGACTTCAAACTGAAATCCACTTCGGACAGGTACGGCGTAGGGGATGGGTCCTTGCAGGAATCAATCCTCGAAGATAAGGTATACGAGGAGTGTCAGCGCCTAGGTCTTGAATGCAGCAGGTCTGCCAGAGCAGCCAACAACACCAAGTCCATGATGTACGTTCTGCTGCCTCAGGATGTGGAACCATATGCATGTGATGATGTGCGGCTGACCCGGCAATGGCTGGAGATGTGCCGTGAAGCTCTGAAGGAACAGGGACTGTACGATATCTGGAAACAGGTCAATTACTATTCCTTCATCATCACGCAGATGGAGCATAGGGGCATGCTAATTGACCCCGAACTGATAAAGCAGTACCAGAAGGAAGCCGAGACCAACTCCGCTGATGCACTGGCAAGGCTGCGCGATGCTGCTGGATTTGACTTGAACCCCAACAGCTCCAAGAAGGTGTGTGAATTTCTAGGGGTGCAGTCGTCCGCTGCTGAGAGGCTGGTTGAGCTGATTGACGCAGGTGGAGAAGGAGCAGACCGGGCAAAACTGGTTCAGGAGGCTAGGGGCTGGTTGTCGGTGGACAGCAGGTATTACACCCCGTATCTAGCGGCGATGGATGCAGGAAACGCACTGCACTGCTCCCTAAATCTTATCGGCACGATTTCAGGTAGGCTTTCATGCAGCAGCCCCAATCTGCAAGCCGTGGCCAAGCATACTGACGTGTTCAAGGTAAAAGACGTGTTCGTCGCCCACCTCGGCTATACCCTTATTCAGGCCGACTATAAACAGGCCGAAATGAGGCTCGTTACACACTACACCAAAGACCCAATCATGAAGGAGCTAATCGAACAGGACGCAGACCTGCATTCGGCTACTGCTGAGCGCCTTGGAATCCCTAGAAATGCTGCTAAGCGAATCAACTTCAGCGTCATATATGGAATCGGGTATCGTAAGCTGGCCGAGAATCTGCGGGTAGAGGAGCCAATCGCCAAGGATTATCTGGATAAATACCACGCTCTATATCCTGGATTCCGGAAGTTGATGTATCAGTGCGAGGATTACGCCAAGGCCAAGGGGGAAATCCGGATGTGGACTGGACGTGTAAGGCATTTCAACGTTCCAGAAGCAGACCCCCATAAGGCAATGTCCAACCTGATTCAGGGTGGAGTAGCTGAGATAGTGCGAGTGGCTATTTCCAGACTTTACCCGGCAATATCGGACCTCGGAGGGTATATGCTGCTTCAAGTGCACGATTCCGTCATGTTTGAGGTTCCTGATGATAGGCTGAACGAAGCATTGCCGACTATCAAGATAATCATGGAGGACTTCGATTTTGACCCGCGAGTGGGGGTTGATATCGAGTATGGAAAATCCTGGGGAACGTTCGAGAAGTGGGATGGATTCTCCGTGGCTCCCGTGCCGTCTCCGTTGCGTTCCCTTGGCTGAGAGGAACAGGGGTGGTATACTAGTACCACCCCAGCTCCTGTGCAAAAGAAGGGCCTTCCGTGGCCTCGGAGAACAAATCAGGAAGGAGGACACAATGATAATAGCAGTCGACTTCGACGGGATACTATGTGACAATGAGTTCCCTGAGATTGGCAAGCCGCATTACGAAATGATAGCAGCAGTGCGCGAGGCTATTGACTGCGGACATGAAGTAATACTGTGGACCAGCCGAGTTGATGAACGGCTGTCGGAGGCTGTGGTTTGGTGCGCAGATAGAGGATTACGCTTTACCTCCATCAACGACAACGCCCCCAGCAACAAGCAGAAGTACGAGCACCTATACCCCAATGGGACAAGGAAAGTATACGCCGATATATACATAGACGACCATAACCTGTTCTTCATCCGTGCCAACTTCGTACTGAAATCCGAATACTTCAATAAGCCAGCGCTTGCAGCAGCTGAGCAATTAAGGAGGGTAATCAATGAAAAAGGGTAAGCTGACAGTTCTGGTGGGTGGGCAGTATGGCTCCGAAGGAAAAGGCGCTATTGCTGCTCACGTTGCCAACCAGTATGCCGCCCATGTCCGGGTAGGGTCCCCCAATGCTGGTCATACGATTTACTGGAACGGGGCTAAGCACGTTATGCAGTCCATCCCCTGTGGGTGGATTAACCCGGAGGCAGTAATCGTAATCGGCAGGGGCGCTCTGCTCAACATGAAGCAGTTCATGAAAGAGCTGGTTCACATCATGTCCTACTACCCCAATTTCCTCGATAGACTTAAAATTGACCCCGAAGCCGGGATTCTGGACGAAAAGTTCCACCAGCAGGAAGGTGGGGTCAATGGGGAGATGCACCGTAGAATCGGTTCCACCGGGGAAGGGGTCGGCCCCGCTCGTGTAGCCAGAATCAACCGGGACCCCAACGAGTTCCGTCAGTTCAAGGATATCGCTGAGGAATACGGTCTGGAGAAATGTCTGTCCCCCAACACCCCCAAAAGTCTGGCCAAAATGCAGGACTTGGGGCTTAATGTCCTAATTGAGGGTACGCAGGGTTCGGCGCTTTCCCTCCTGCACAGCTATTGGCCCTACTGCACCAGCATCGATACCAACGCAG
>JAEEGL010847970.1_pt1 | contig 33999 bp, 39 predicted proteins | sample 9134231 | NCBI WGS metagenome assembly JAEEGL01 (sample SAMN16246548, study PRJNA631951) | gut metagenome | biome: gut microbiome; feature: rumen; material: fiber-attached | host: Bos | place: Iran: Karaj | collected 2018-10 | reverse complement strand
GGAGCTAGAAATGATAGCTTAGAAAACTATATTAAGAGACTTGAACAACTTGAAGAAATTGGTAACTCAATTGATGGAGTTGAAAAGACATTTGCAATGCAAGCTGGTAGAGAACTTAGAGTAATAGTTAAACCAGAAGAAATAGATGATGTTACATCTTATAAGATTGCAAGAGATATTAAAGATAGAGTAGAAGCAGAAATGCAATACCCTGGTACTATTAAAGTTGTTGTTATTAGAGAAACAAGAGCTGAAGAAGTAGCAAAATAAAAAGAGTTCATATGAACTCTTTTTTTAGTTTTCAAATATTACAGGCATTATAATAGGACGTCTACCTGTTAATTCTATTATGTATGAGTTAACTTCTAATATTATTCTATTTTTTAAATCAGTACTGCTATAATTAGCTTTTTTAAGTTCTTGTTCACATACTAATTTAACTTTATTTTGAATGCTATTTATTAACTCTTGATTATCATTAACTACCACAAATCCTCTTGTTGTAATATTAGGATCTATCATTAATTCTTTTTTATTTTTGTCTATGTTTAATATAACTACTAATACACCATCTTTACTCATAATTTTTCTATCTCTTATGATAGATGAACCTATATCACCAATTCTTTTACCATCTACATAGATATCATTAATAGGAATACTTTTAATTCTTTTAACACCATCATTAGTAAGAGCAAGTACATCACCATTATCCATGATAAATGTATTTTCTTCTTTCATACCGCATTCGATAGCTAGTTTTGTATGAGCTTGAAGCATTCTAAATTCACCGTGTATTGGCATTAGATATTCAGGCTTCATAAGTCTAAATAGTAGTTTTAATTCTTCTTGTCTTCCGTGTCCACTTGTATGGATGTTAACATCATCACTTGTTGTGTATACTGTAGCACCTTTTAGATATAGTTTATTAATAACTCTGTTAATGCTAAGAGCATTACCTGGAATAGCACTACTAGAAAAGATTACTGTGTCTTCTGGCATTAATGTTACGTTAGAGTCTATTCCATTAGCTATTCTAGATAGGGCAGCAAGTGGTTCTCCTTGTGAACCAGTAACTAATATACATAAGTTTTCAGGAGCTAGTTTTTTAGCTTCATCTGCACTTATTATTACTGTTTTATCTGTTATAAGAGAGCAACTTTTAGCTATTTCTATGTTATTAACCATGCTTCTTCCAAATGCTACTATTTTTCTATTATTCTTTTTACATGTTTCTATAATATGAACAAGTCTATATATGTTAGACGCAAATGTTGCTAAGATTATTCTTCCGGTGCAGTTTCTAAATATATCGCCTAGTGCTTCATCTACTGCGTTTTCACTTTGTGAAAATCCAGGAATTAAAGCATTTGTTGATTCACTCATTAATAGTTTAACACCTTCGTCTCCAATTCTAGCCATTTTAGAAAGGTCAGACATAGGCCCAATTGGTGTTAAGTCAAACTTAAAGTCTCCTGTTTCAACTATAGCACCTTGTGGTGTTTTAATTCTAATTCCATAACTATCTGGAATAGAGTGAGTAGTTCTAAAGAAGTCTATACTAAAATATTTAAAATCTATTTTAGTTTTATCTTCAAATATAACTATATTGTTAAAAGGAATAGATCTATCTTCTAATTTCTTTTTAATAAGCTCACTTGCTACTTTAGGCGCATATATAATAGGAATATTAACATTGCTTACTAGATATGGAATAGCACCGATATGGTCTTCGTGTCCGTGAGTAATAAATAATCCTTTAATTTTAGATTCATTTTGTTTTAAGAATGTATAATCAGCTAGTATATAGTCTATTCCTGGAAGATTATCTTCTGGGAACATTACACCAGCATCTATTATAATTATTTCTTCTTCATGCATTACGCAGTACATGTTTTTTCCTACTTCGCCTAGTCCTCCAAGGGCGAAAACATAGGTTTCGTCTTTATTTGTTATCATATTTTCATCTCCAATTTTAATTAATAGTTTTTCTTGATAAATGAATTATACTATAAAAAGCTTTTTTTGTAAAGATGAGTATATAAAAAGCGAAATTATTTTCGCTTTTTAATTGACTTAAACAGGTGCTTATAGTACACTAAATGTAGGAACACTGATGTGCTCTATAACTGCCAAACTTTTAATATCCAGAGGGCTACTAGAAGGGAGGCGATAGTATGAGTAATAGAGAGAAAACATTATTATTTATCATCAAAATATTACTTTTTATTATTATTTTACTTATCCTATTGCCAAGCGTAAGAGGGTAAATAAAAGAACTCATCTAACTAGTGTTAGGTGAGTTCACCACTAATGTGGCAGATCATCCGACTCGAACCATCAGATGTTCCACTTTTTTATTATATGAAGCTTATCGCTTGCATATTCATTATAACAAATAATTATTTTAAAGTAAATTACTATTATGATATAATTAATAATAGGTGAAGGGTATGAACAATAACGAATATACAACTATTGGACTATACGATCATAATGCAGATAGTTATAGAAAAGTAAAAGCTGCCTTTGATAGTGGAGAAAAAGTAGTTGGAATTGTTCACGCTACTGGAACAGGTAAATCATTTAATGCTTTACAACTGGCTTATGACAATAAAGATAAGAAAATAATGTATGTAGTGCCAAGTAATGGTATTATTGAACATATTAAAGAAATAATAGAGAGTAGTCCAAATCTAGATTTAAAAAGAGACTTTCCTAATCTAGAGTTTATTACATATCAAAAATTATCATCTATGAAAGATGATGAGATTTTTATAAAAGAATGCGACTTAATGATATTAGATGAGTTTCATCATATAGGTGCTCCAATATGGGGTAAAAAAATAAACCATATGGTAGAAACTCATCCTAATATGAAAATATTTGGAATGACAGCTTACACAGTACGAGACAGGGGTACAGCTTATGAAAGAGATATGGCTAATCCTGATACTGAAGAATTATTTTCAAATAAGATAGTTAGTAGATATGATTTATGTGATGCTTTTTTAGATGGAGTGCTTCCTAAACCTAACTACGTTACTTGCTATACGCATCTACTTGAAACTGAAGAAGCATTAGAAGAAATGCTTGAAAAACAGCCTAAGAATTCTAAAGATTATATAGAATGTTCTAAGTTACTTAGCAACTTAAAAAAACAAATACATGAAGCTAAAGGTATTGAAGATGTAATGAAAGCAAATATCAAACCGGGCGGTAAGTATGTGTATTTTTGCCCTCCTGGAGCAGAAAATGGAGTAAATGATATTGAAACTATCAAGAAAGAAGCTCTTGAGTGGTTTAAGCAAGTAGCACCTGAAGAGGATATTGTTTTTTATACAACTACTAGTGATATGGGAGTGGAAGGCAAAAAGAATATGGGTGCTTTCTATGATGATAAAACATTAGATGGAGAAAACTGTGATAATATGCTTAGGGTAATGTTTGCGATTAATCAGTATAATGAGGGAATTCATGCACCTAATTTGGATGGCGTTATCATGGGAAGAGGAACATCTTCTGATATACTTTTTTATGAGCAACTTGGAAGAGGTTTATCTGTTAGAGGAGATACTAAAGATAAGTTTGACGAATATATGACTATGCCATATGAAGAATTATTAGCGCTTTGTAAAGAAAAAGATCTTCCTATAGAGGAAGGATATGAAAAAGAAGATTTGGTTGAAAGATTAGTAGCGCCTATTATAATAGATTTAACTAATAATATTGGTTTTATTGAAGAATTAGAAGATAACTTAAAGGATAGAATAAAACTTTATCAACAAAGAGGGCTTGAAAATCATAGAGATATAAAGCTTAGAAAAGCATCTTTCTTTATTAGCACAGCCAATAAAAATTTATTTGATATACTAAAATATGTAGAAGTTAGACTTACTATGACATGGGAAAAGAAATATGAATTAGCAAAAGCTTATTATGACAAACATGGTGATTTAGAAATCCCTGAAAAATTTAAAACGGTTAATGGATATGAATATGATGAAAATGGAATAGAACTTGGAAGTTGGATTTTTAAAATGAGAAGTGCAAAAAAAGGGAAAAGTACTTCCAAAATAACATCAGATCAAATTGAATTGTTGAATAAAATTGGAATGCGTTGGGAAAATATTGATCCTATGGTGGAATGGATGAGAAAATATAATCTAGCAAAAGCATATTATGACAAACATCGTGATTTAGAAATCCCCGGAAAATTTAAAACGGTTAATGGATATGAATATGATGAAGATGGGGAAAAACTTGGACAGTGGATTTCTTATATGAGAAGTGCAAAAAAAGGGAAAAGTACTTCCAAAATAACATCAGATCAAATTGAATTGTTGAATAAAATTGGAATGCGTTGGGAAAATATCAATCCTATGGTGGAATGGATGAAAAAATATAATCTAGCAAAAGCATATTATGACAAACATCATGATTTAGAAATTCCTGCAAAATTTAAAACGATTAATGGACATGAATATGATGAAGAAGGGGAAAAACTTGGACGTTGGATTTCTGATATGAGAAAGGCAAAAAAAGGGAAAAGTACTTCCAAAATAACACCATATCAAATTAAATTATTGAATAAAATTGGAATGCGTTGGGAAAATATTGATCCTATGGTGGAATGGATGAGAAAATATAATCTAGCAAAAGCATATTATGATCATAATAATAAGAGCTTAAAAGTTCCTAAGTATTTTAAAACAATAAATGGTTATGAGTATGACAAGGACGGCTTTAATTTGTATCAATGGCTTATCGATTATCGATTAGCTTATTATGGGAAAGGAACTTATAAGATTTCAAGAGATCAGGCAGAATTACTTGAAAAAATAGGAATAGTATGGTTTTCTGATAAAAACGATGATAAACTTCAAGAAGAAATGATAACTGAAGATAATCTTGAACGTAAACAATTTGAAATTCAAAACAGGACACACACTTTACTTAATAAATTTGATGATGATTCCCTTCCTTCTAAAGAAGAATTAAATGAGGAGTTTCTTGGGCAACTTAATCATAAAAAATAAAAGGAGTTCTTAACTCCTTTTTATATGTGTAAATAGTATACACGTTAGTTTACAATTAGGTTTTTATAAGTGTTTAAGTATGTTATAATTAATTAGGAGGCTTACATGGGATTATTTGATAGATTTAAGATATTTAGTAAAAAAGAAGAAGTTAAAAATGAAGAAGAAATAGATAAGTATGATAAAGGCCTTACAAAGACTAGAGAAGACTTTGTTAATAAATTATCTATTTTAGGTATTAAGTATACTAAGATTGATGAAGCTTTTTTTGAAGAATTAGAAGAGATTCTTATAATGGCTGATTTAGGTGTTAATACTACTATGAGCTTTGTTGATAAGTTAAGAAAAAGAGTTAAAGAAGAAAATATTAGTGATTTTTATTATTTAAAAGAAGTTATAGTAGATGAATTAATGCTTATATATGTTAATGGAGAAAATTTATCTAGTAAGATAAACTTTAATAATGAGGGATTAACTACTATTTTATTTGTAGGTGTTAATGGTGTTGGTAAAACAACTACTATTGCTAAGCTAGCTAGTAAAATGATAAAAGAAGGTAAGAAAGTCATGCTAATAGGCGCTGATACATTTAGAGCTGGAGCAGTAGAGCAACTTAAAGACTGGGCAAATAAAGTGGGAGCATCATTTTACGGAAAAGACGAAAGTGATCCTTCAAGCGTAGTATTTGATGGGTTAACAGCTGCTATTAATGAAAAATATGACGTAGCTTTAATAGATACAGCGGGGCGTCTTCAAAACAAAGTTAATTTAATGAAAGAACTAGAAAAAATTAGTAATGTTATTAAGAAAGTTACTGAAAGAGAAGTGGACGAGACACTTTTAGTAATAGATGCATCTACTGGACAAAACGGTGTATCTCAAGCTAAAAGTTTTAGTGAGATATGCTCTGTTACTGGACTTGTTCTTACTAAGATGGATGGAACTAGTAAAGGTGGAATAGTGCTTTCTATTAAAGATACTACAGGACTTCCTGTTAAATTTGTAGGTTTTGGTGAAAAAGAAGAAGACTTAATGAGTTTTGATATTGAAAAATACATATATGGATTATTTAAGGAGTGGTAATAATGGAAAAACTAATATATGATGGATACGTTAAGATATATGACTGTGAAAGAGAAAATAATGGAAAAATTGATAAGTTTACTAAAGTTCATTTAAGAGGAGCTTCTGGCGGAATTGTTATTAATGAAGAAGGAAAGATGGCTCTTGTTAAGCAATATCGTCCAATAATCGGGCATGACACTTTAGAAATACCAGCTGGAACACTAGACAAAGGTATTGATAAAAGAGATATTTTAATTGAAGAATTAGAAGAAGAATGTGGTATTACTAAAGATGATATTTTATATTTAAGTGAAGAACCTATTATAAGCTATAATATCATTGAGAATATGAGTGATGGACTTATGCATCTATATCTAGCTAGAGTTAAAAATACAACTAACAAACCTATGGAAGAAGATGATGTAGATGAAGTTAACTATTATACTTTAGGAGAAATAGAAGAATTAATTGAAAATAGGACTATTACAGACCCTAAAACATTAATAGCATTCTTCTTATATAAGGATACTTTAAAATGATAGATAGAGAATATATTATTAGATTATTTGATTTATATAATAGTTTTTTGACTGATAAACAAAGTGATTATTTTAAAAGCTATTACTTTGAAGATTTATCACTTAATGAAATAGCAGAGAATAATGGTGTTTCTAAAGCTATGGCTGGTAAAACTATTAAAACTGCTGAAGAAAAATTAATAGAAATAGAAAATAAGTTAGAACTTACAAAAATATATGATAAAATAGGAGAAGTAATTCTTTTAGAAAAAGATGAAAAGATAAAAAATATACTTAAAGATATAGTTAAGTAGAAAAGGAGGAGTTTTATGTTTGATAATCTAGGTGAGAAGTTTGATAGTATTATCTCTAAAGTAAAAGGATATGGCACTATTAATGAAGACAATATTAGTGAGATGGTAAGAGATATTAGAGTAGCGCTTCTAGAAGCTGATGTTAACTACAAAATAGTAGGTGAGTTTGTTAATAGTGTTAAAGAAAAAGCATTAGGTGAAGAAGTAGCTAAGAGTTTAAAACCTGGTGAAGTATTTGCAAGTATTTTAAGAAATGAATTAATTAAGATACTAGGTGAAGAAGAAGCTCCTCTTACTATGAACAAACCTATTAATATTACACTTATGTGTGGTCTTCAAGGATCAGGTAAAACTACTACTGTAGGTAAACTAGGTGCATTAGTTAGAAAAAGATATAATAGAAAGCCTTTATTTGTAGCGTGCGATGTATATCGTCCTGCTGCTATTGATCAACTTAAGACTCTTGGTAAATCACTTAATATTGAAGTTTATGAAGAAGGTAAAGGAAATCCTGTAGAAATAGCTAAAAGAGCAGTAGAATACGCTAAAAATAATGGATATGATTATATCCTTATAGATACAGCAGGGCGTCTTCAAATAGATGAAGAATTGATGGACGAGTTAGTTAATATTTATAATGCTGTCAATCCTAGTGAAGTACTTTTAGTATTAGACGCTATGATTGGACAAGACGCTGTAAACGTTATTAATGGATTTAATGAAAAGCTTAAACTAACTGGATCTATTTTAACTAAGATGGACGGAGATACTAAAGGCGGTGTAGCACTTTCTTTAAGACACCTTACTAACATTCCTATTAAATTAATAGGTGACTCTGAAAAATTGGATGGTTTATCTGAGTTTGTTCCTTCTAGAATAGCTGATAGAATTCTTGGAATGGGAGACATTGTAGCAATTGCTCAAAGAGCAGAAGAAGTAATAGATGAAGAAGAAGCTAAGAATGCTGCTAAAAAACTTAAACAAGGAAAATTTGATTTAGAAGATTTCTTAAATCAAATGAGACAAGTAAAGAAACTTGGACCACTAGAAAACTTACTTAAACTACTTCCAGGAGCTAGAAAAGCAGGACTAGATAACATTAATATAGATCCTAAAGCAATGGCTAAAGTAGAAGCAATCGTTTTATCTATGACGCCAAGTGAAAGAAGGAACCCTGATATTATAAAAGCTAGTAGAAAACAAAGAATAGCTAAGGGTAGTGGATCAACTGTAGAAGAAGTTAATAGACTTTTAAAACAGTTTGAAGAAATGAAAAAAATGATGAAACAATTTACTAATGGAAATATGAAAATGCCTTTCTAAGGCATTTTTTATATGCATAATTTGACAAAAAGAACATTATATGGTACAATGTATATACCAATGGGGGTTGAAAATGAAAGATTTAAATATTTTTTATACATTACTTAAAGATGAAAATGTTGAGGACGAAGAAGAGAGAAAGGCAATCCGTAAGAATAACTATGAAGAGTCTAAAAAGGCTTACTTGTTATTTATGGATTTTTGGTATGGAAATATATCATTTAATGAATTAAAAAAAGCTAAAGAATCAGTACGTCCAGTATTTCCGTTTAAGGAAAAAGTAGAGTATTATATTAAAAATGCTTTAAACGGAAACGATAAGTTTTTGATTAAGATTGAAGAAAAAAGTATTTTTGATTTATATGTTGATGCCTTAAAAAACGATGATGTACTTAGTAGATGGAATTATTTTGGTAGCTTATTATATGTCTTAAATAATTTCTTTAATATTAGATCAAATAGGGTAAAAGAATTAATTAAATGCAGTAGTACCGAAAATATTAATTGTGTTAAAGAATTTATTAGAATTTTTGGAGATTATGCTGAGAAAAAGCATGTTGATTTAGATTACTTATTTAAACAATCATACTTTTACAAAGCTCCTTTTAACAAAATACGTGATTATTTAGATGGTAAAATTGATAAAACAAGTTATATTTCAAATACTGAACTTGTAAGAGCTCTTGACTATGCTGTTGAAGTTGAAAATTATAGTGAAGAAGATGTCTATAATTTATTATTAAGTGAGAAAAAACGTAGATATTTGGATGTCTTAAATGAACTTAAAAATGCTTCTACACCTCAAGAAATATATGATGTATTATTTAATTATTGTGAATTTAAAGATGGCGATAATGCTCTTTTAGTAGCTTCTAAAATTAGATATCTAAGAGATTATATTAAGAACCCTGACTTACTTGAAAAATTTGAAGTTGGATTTAAATATTATAGTAGAATAGAGAAAGCAGAAGAAAAAAGAATAAGGAAAGAACGTTATCAAGAGAGACTTGCATATTGGAGAGAAAAGAAAGAAGAAAAACAAAGAATTAAGGAAGAAAAAGAAAGATTAGAAGAAGAAGAAAGAAGAGCACTTCGTGAAGAATATGAGGTAAAAGCTGCTGCTTATCATCTTGAGCAATTAGCAAGTAAAAGGGAATTATTTGAAAAAGTTAGAGATATTATTAACGAATTCATTTCTTCAAGAAAAGCATTAGTATATATTTTAGAAGACTATCAAATGAATGACTCAGTTTTTCATAACTGCTTATTAGAAATAGCTGAAAATGATCCAGTTTTATATAATAGTTATCTAAAGCATATGGAATCAATGAAATCTCAAAGATTTGCTATTTTAAGAAATAGTGTTATCAGTGTAGTTGAAGGCATTAAAAATGGTATTTTATTAGATGAAGAAAAGGATATAAGAAGAGACTTTAATATTATAGACTACTATTCATATACTAAAATAGAACCTGATAATCTATTAAAAATTGCTAGTGATTTTTATAGTCCTAGTGAATTGAAAGACGCACGTATTTTCTTTAAGAAGAATGAAAGTCAGTTTAAGCAAAAATATCGTGAAGTATCAAATGTTAATATGAGCCTATGTGGTAGAGAGCTTACTGAAAGTGATAAAAACTTAATTATTTCTGTTTTAAGAAGAATGCATGCTCCAATAAATATGACAACATTTACAATAATGGCAAAGAGATATGCTGCTAACGATTTCCAACTAGAAGAAAACTTTGCTAAAAAGCTTAATAAAAATGATGGAGAATCACAAAAAAGAATAGGTTAATGCCTATTCTTTTTTTGCTTTTAAACTTGATTATTTGAAGAAAGTATATATAGAAAACTAAATAAGAGTGAAATGGAGTAGTTAACTGCCTATACCCATTATTTATATATTCATAGACTAAAGATAGAAAAGGAGTGAATTAAATGTATAATAATGGTATAAAGTATAGTTATGAAAGTGAAACTAAAGAGACTAAGACTACTAACTTTGAACATGGAGAAATGATGAGTAACCAAGGTATTATGTGTCCACCTATATATGAGTGCCCAGAAGAGAGAGTTATTCATAGAGAATTTGTTCATGAAGTTCCACATATTAAACCTATTAATACTAGAATAGTTAATCATCATATTTATAGACACACTTATAGTCCTTGCTATACATGCTGCGAAGAAAATGAAGTATGTAATGTAACTGATGGGTGCCCTATGAATTATTAAATCGAGTTTAACTCGATTTTTTTATATTCATATGTTAAAATTTCATTAGAAGGTGAACTTATGGCTGTTACTAAGACTGATTTTATTAATTATACTAGATGCCCTAGATATGCTTCTCTAGAAGAACTTAGGAAAGATAAACTTACTAGTGATATGAGTATAGAAGAGTATGTTAAGGAAGAGCTAGAAGGCAAATATGAAGAGCTACTAAATGGGATAATATCTGAGGAAGACGGAGAAGAAGTAGATTTAACTGTTAAAGAAGATATACAACTTGAAGCCTTAATGCCTTACTATAAAGAAGTAGAGATTAACGCTGGACTTCTTGCTGAAAAGTATTTTGGTGGAGAAAGTATTTATAGCTTGGACACATATAGACAAGAGAGTTTTAACTTTGCAATGAATGGTATAAGATACTTATGTTTTGTAGATATATATAATGAAAGTAATGACGAGATAAACATCATAGAAGTTAAGGCTACTACTGCTCGTAAATATAAGAAGATGGAGTATTCTATTGAAAAAGAGAAGTTTCCTTTATTTGTAAAGGAAGGTAAGTTTTATCATTTAGCTAAAGATAGTGGTATTAGTAAAAATTATACTGATAAAGTTAATAGACTTTTAAATAGATTTACTGATGAAGGTAAGTATATGTTTGATATAGCTGTTCAAAGATATTTTATAGAAGGCTATATGAGAGAGAATAATATAAATAAGAAAGTTAATTATTATTTAGCTGTTTTAAATAATGAATATGTATATGATGGATACATGGAAGACGATAAAAGAGTATTTAGAAGTGATTTTCTAGGTAACGATATTATTGATTTTATAGATGTTAGTGATATAACAGAAAAGTATCAAAGTATAGTAGATGATTATAGACAAAGATTAGAGAAATATATATTTGAAGGAAGTAATGAGCCTTGTAAGTTAAGTGTAGCATGCGCACTAAAAAAGAATACTGAGTGTAAATATAAGAGTATATGTTTTAAGTGTATGCCTGAGAAAAACACTAGTTTTAATTATTTAAACTTTAGAGGATTTAAAGTAGATGGAAAAACTCTTGATAAGTACGATTTATTAAATCAGGGATACTATAAGATGGACGATATTCCTCTTGAGTGGTTAACAAGTGAGAACCATAAAATACAAAGAGACTGTTATGACAATAATAAGATATATATTAACAAGGAAAAGATTAAGGCTGGACTTGAAAGTTTATCTTATCCAATATATCACTTAGATTTTGAAACACTTCCATGCCCTATACCAAGATTTAAGGGAGAACACCCATATTATCAAAGCCCTTTTGAATTTTCTTTACATATAGAAAGAGAACCAGGAGTATGTGATAACATTAAAGATAACTATGTATTTCTTGCTAAAACACTTAATGATGAAAGATTAGAATTAGTTAAAGAATTAGTTAAGAGAATACCAATTAAGGAAACAGGTGGATGTATGCTAGCGCAGAACGTTACTTTTGAAAAGGGTAGAATTAAAGAACTAGCTGAGATATTTCCTGAATATAAAGAAGAGCTACTTGCTATTAGAGAAGCAGGAAGAGATCTTTTAGAGATAATACAAAATAATAAGGAACTTTATAAGACTCTAGGATTTGATGAATATAACTGTAGCACTGTAAACTATTATAATAAGGCTCAAAGTGGAAGCTATAGTATTAAGAAAACTCTTCCTTTATTTACTGATTTAACTTATAGTACTTTGGAAGTAAAAAATGGTACTGAAGCCTTAGTGCAATACGCAAACTATGATAATATGCTGCCTGAAGAAAGAGAAAGAAAACAAAATGCTTTAGTTATTTATTGTAGACAAGATACATGGGCTATGGTAGAAATTTTAAGAGGTCTTAGACGTTTAGTGTAAAAAAGTGTAAAAAAATGTTGTTTTCCTTGTACTAAATATCTTCCTATGTTAAACTCAAAATAGAGGAGATGAGGGGAAATGATATATCCATCAATAGATAAACTTTTAACTATTGTTGATTCAAAGTATATCCTAGTGCATGTAGCAGCTGAAAGAAGTAAAGAAATGATTAATAATAAACATTATCAACTTAGAGAGGACGAATATACTTCTGTTAAAGAAATAGGAAGAAGTTTAGAAGAATTAGAAAAGGGATTAATTCAAGTGAAAAAATAATCCTTTTTTTATTTTGTTTTTGTATTATAATTATAATAGGAGGAGGAATAGAAATGGAAAAGAAAACTCATACTTTATTATCTATATTCTTATCAGTTATTATTCTTTTATTAACAGTTTTTGCTTTTATTATGACATATAACTATAGTAATGAAATTAAAAGTAGAAGTACAAATAATAATATGACTGCAGGAGAAAAGTATAGTGTATTTTTAACAAATATTGCTAATAACGTAAAGGGTAATGGTTTTATTAGTGTATTTGGTGAAGGATATACTTTTACTATAGATAAAGATCTTAACCTTTTATTTACTAGGGAGGGTACATCACTTAAAGATTTAAAAATAGACATTAATGTTGTTAGTATGTTCTTAGTAAATGAAAAAGAAGGAAAGACACTTTATTATATTAAATCTAATGGTGAGTTAGATTACATTAGTGTAGCTAGTATTCAAGAGAATATACCTGCTTTAAAGATTGGCACTAAAAAGTTAACAAATATTGTTAGTGTCTTAGATGGTATGAATGATAATTCATATAAAACATCATTTATTGATATAGATGGTAATATTAAATATTAATCTCAAGTGTTCTTGAGATTTTTTCTTTCTTTAATAGCAAACAAATGCTTGACATATATTTTTTGATGTTATAAACTTTTAATAGGTGAATATTTATGAAAATAGAGAAGTTTAAAAAAGCTAAAAATGGAAAATATGTTTTAATACTTGAAGATAATAGTGAGATTACTTTATTTGAAGATATAATTATAAAAAATGAATTATTAATAAAAAAAGAGTTAGATGTTTCATTAATAGACGAACTTATTAAAGAAAATAATAAGTATGAAGCTTATGACAGGGCTCTTAGTTTAATAGATAAGAAGCTAAGAAGTGAAATAGAAGTTAGAAACGTATTACTTGATACGGGATACGATGATAAAACTGTTAATGATAGTATTAAGAGATTAGTTAGTGAAGGGTATATAGATGATTTAAGATTTGCTTCTTCATTTGTTAATGATAAGATTCTTCTTACTAATTGGGGACCTTTTAAAATAAAGAAAGCTTTATATGAATTAGTAGATGAGAGTATTATTGATGAAGTAATTGATAATGTTGATTATAGTATTTGGAAAGAAAGAATAGAAAAAATAACTAATAAAAAAATACCTAGTTTAAAAGGCAAATCTAAGTATATGGCTAAAAATAAACTAAATCAATTTTTGTTTGATTTAGGCTATCAATCTGAGTTAATAGAAGAAGTGATTGATAGTTTAGATATTAATGAAGAGGAAGCACTTAAAAAAGAAATGTCTAAGGCTTATGATAAGCTTTGTAAAAAGTATAGCGGGGAAGAGCTTAATAGACAAATTAAAAATCATCTTTATAAAAAAGGTTTTAAGGTAAGTGAAATATAAAAAAAAGAAGCATTGCTTCTTTTTTTATTCTCCATATACTTCGTTATATCCGCTTTTTAACTCTGTATCAGTAATATTCATTTTGTATTCTTCTCTTAGAGCTAATATAGCTGTTCTTAGGAAGTTACTGTCTTCCATTTTGATATCTGCTAACTTAGTTATAATTTCGTCTTTTACTGCTTTTAACTCTGGTTTATCTTTTTGAGATTTTTTATAGATAATGTGATAACCAAATTGTGATTTAACAGGAGAAGAGCTATATTTACCATTTTCTAGTTTGATAGCTGCATCTAAGAAGTTTTTATCATAATTTGATCTATCATTAAATAATGGAAGAACTCCTCCGTTACTTGCTGTAGCTGAATCACTACTGTATTCTTTAGCAAGTTGTTCAAAGCTTTCACCTTTATTTAATTTTTCAATTACTTCTTTAGCTTTCTTAAGAGCATCAGCTTCTTCTTCCTCTTTATTTACTTGTATTAAGATATGAGAAGCTTCTATATCTCCGATTATTGTTTGTTCATAGTAATCATTTATTTCATTTTCATTAACTATGCTTTTAGCATAATCTTTTTCCCATTGATTTCTTCTATATACTAGTCTTATATATTCTTTAAATTCTTTTTCAGAATTAACATTATAATATGCTTTTATATTAGATAGAAATTCATCTTTCCATTGTTCTTTTATTGAAGCTATTACATCTTTTATGTATTCTTTTTCAGCATCTGTTTCTTCATACTTTTTAGCAAGAAGAGTAGTATCTATAAGAGTTATTAATTCTTCAGTACCATACTTTTCTTTAAGCACATTATATAAGTCAGTAGCTGATAAGCCTCCTTCTTTAAATGTTACTATACTTTCTTCACCGTTTTTAAGTTTAGCAGTAGCGCATCCTGTTAATAATAGTAAGCTTAGCGCTAATAAAAATATTTTTTTCATAGTTATCCTCCACAAGTTTTATTCTAACAAATTATGCTTAAAAATACAATAATCACTCACATATTTTAGTATTTTGCTTATAATAAGAATGTAAAGATAAAAAGGAGGAGAGTATTTATGAATTGCATGAGAGGTAATAATGGAGTTTCAGGCGCAGCTTTTGCCTTAGTTTTATTTATTTTACTAGTTATTATACTAGGTGCATTTATCTAATATAAGAGGGGGTGTTTTTATGAATAATTGTGGATGCAATAACAATCCTATAATGGGAGGACAAGGGGGATATGGTAATACTTTCTTTGTTATATTAATCCTATTTATATTACTTGCTATAATCTTTGGTGCTTTCATTGGATGGTAAATAAAAAAAGCAAATAGGTTTTTACTTATTTGCTTTTCTATTGTTCAATTGAGCTATCAATAGCGTCTAATACGTCAGTTATTCCACTTGAATAAGCACATATTGAATCTTGAATAGAATTGATGTATACAAGAACTGCTTCTGCAAAATCATCTTCAGTATAGTTATCATTTTTTACATCTACTAACTCTCTGTTAATAAGCATTTCATTATCAACATTTATTTCTTTACATAAATTATTTGTAAAAGCAGATAGTGTTTGTAATTGTTCAATAATTATACTTTGTTTTTCTTTGAGAGTACACTTTTTAAAGTTCTCCATGTATTCTTCGAAGCTTTCTTCTTCAATTACTTCTTCAGTTTCTCCCACGTTTAACTCCTATCTTTTAAAGCTTTCAGCTAGTTCGACGTATTGTTGAATAGCTTGCTCTTGAGTTATCTTTTTCTTACGAAGTTTGTCTGCTATTTTTTCTATCTTTTTACCTTGACCAGTTATTTTGTATAAAGTTCTACCTAAAGAACCTTTTCTAAATTTTAAGTAATATTTTTCAGCTTCACGTACTTGTTGTCTAGCTTCGCTTACAGATTGGGGTTTGCTTGAAATTCCTACTTGGTGTGTATATGGGTATAGTTCTCTTTCTAGTTTTTCTTTTTGAGATTGTAGTCTTATATACTCACTATCAGTCATATATTTTGAGTTGGATCTTCCAAATTGTTCGTTGTATCTTCTTGCTATTTCATCCATTTTTTTAATGACATTATTTAAATCCCTTCTTACATCATTTTCACTTCTTTGCATATTCGTTATCCTCCTAACTTTATTTTATCATATGTTGTTATGTTATCAAATAAATGTTAATAATTTTACATATATAGTGTAAATAAAAAAGGATAGTAACTATCCTTTTAATATTTCATATATTTCGTCATTTGTCTTTTTTATTTTTTCTCTTTTTATATAGTTTGGAAGTATATGTAAATGCAAGTGTTTAATAGCTTGATCTTCTCCATAATTAAATAAGAATGTAGTAGAAGCTTTATCTAGTTTAGTCATTATATCCTTGGATTCTATTCTTGCTATTTTAAACATTTTACATAGAGTTTCATCATCCACTTCAAATATATCAGTATAATGTTTTTTAGGTACTACTAGAGTGTGTCCTTCAACGTTAGGGAATGCATCCATGAATACCAATATATCATCATCTTCATATAATATTTTAGATGGAATTTCTTTTTTAATTATTTTACAAAATAAACAATCGTCCATATTTACACCTCAATTTAATTATATATAAATCTTTTTTTATAGTCAACAAATGCATATACCAAGTCTTTCTTTTTACATAGAATATTTTAGGTGATAATATGAATTATAAAAATGATTTTCCTATGCTTAGCAATGATATAGTTTATTTTGATAATGCTGCGACTAGTTTGAAACCTATGAGCGTTATTAATAAAGAGATAGAATATTTATCAATGTATAGCGCTAATATGAAAAGAGGAGACTATGATATAGCTTTTAAAGTAGAAGATGAAGTTAATAAGTGTAGAGAAGAAATAAGAGAATACATTAATGCTGAAGATAAAAATGAAATAGTGTTTACTAGTGGCGCTACTATGGGTTTAAATATGATAGTTTTTGGTTATTTTAAAAATCATTTAAAAAAGGGAGATGAAGTAATTCTTAATAAAGGGGAGCATGCTTCTAATATACTTCCTTGGATGATACTTAGAAAAGAAATTGGTATAGTTATTAAATATGCTCAATTAGATTGTAATGGTTTTTTATCTTTAGATAGTATTAAGAAAGAAATAACTGCTAATACAAGAGTTGTTTCTCTTTCTCATATTACTAATGTTATTGGTGATGTAAGAGATATTTCTAGTATTTCAAGTTACCTACATGGAAAAGGTATTCTTTTTGTTGTAGACGCATCTCAAAGTATTGCTCATACTAAAGTGGATGTTACTTTAAATGATATAGATTTTTTAGTTTTCTCTTTTCATAAGATGCTTGGCTCAACTGGGAGTGGGTGCTTATATGGTAAGTACAGTTTATTAAAAGAAATGATGCCTACTATTTATGGAGGAGGTATGAATATAGATTTTAATGAAGAAGAGATATCTTTAATGCCTATTCCATATAGGTTTGAAGCAGGCACTATTAACATTGCATCTATTATTTCGTTTAGAGAAGCAATAAAGTATGTTAATAAAGTAGGGCTTAATAACATAATGATAACTGAGAAACATTTAAGAGATTATTTAATTAGAGAATTAAGTAAAATACCTTATATAGATATTCTTAATAAAGAAGCTACTTCATCAATTGTTTTAATTAATATTAAAGGTATTGACTCTTCTAAACTTGGATTATATTTGAATAGTAAAAAGATATGCACTAGAAGCGGGGTTCACTGTGTTAAGATGCTAAAAGATGAAGTTTCTTTTGATGATAGCGTTAGAATAAGTTTATACTTTTATAACACTTATGAAGAAATAGATAGATTAATAGATGCACTTAAAGAATATGATAATATTATAAATTTTTAAAGTTTTACTGTTTTTAATTATTGAAGGACTTTTTTAGGTCTTTTGGTATTTTTACAAATACATTTATACTTAATATGGTTCATAATTAGCTGTCAATTATTAAAAACCTTAATTTGCATCAATTAATATAGTATGTTAAAGTGTTTCTTGAAAGGAGGAGAGAGATGCTTAACAACGTAATACTAGTGGGGCGTTTAGTTAAAGAACCGACTATTCAAGAAACAGAAAATGGCTATAAGAAAAGTTATATTACTTTAGCTGTAACTAGAACATTTAAGAATCAAGATGGTGAATATGAGACAGATTTTATAAGTGTGCTTCTTTGGAATAAACTAGCTGAACATATTTGTGAATATTGTAAAAAGGGAGACATTATTGGCATCAAAGGAATTATAGAGACTAGTCGTTATGAGAAAGATGGAGAGACTAAGTATAGCACTGATATAGTAGCGCAGAAGGTTACATTTTTAAGTAGTAAAAAGGAACCAATTTCAGAAGAAGAGTAATCTTCTTCCTAATTTAGCACTCCCACTGATACCCTTAAATGTCATTTCTATAGTTATTTATTTCTTTTATTATCAATACCATAAGTGGGAGTACTAAATTAAGAATTATATATATTTATTTGGATATAATAAAGCTATGAAAAGAGTAAGTTTTTTATTAGTGTTTATTATATCTTTTTTTATATTAAAGATTAAATTATTAGCTATTAGTGATATAAGCATTTCAAGTTATAATATTAGTCCTATTTTTGATAAGAATATACATGTTTATAATGTCTATGTAGAAGAAAATAGAGAAATAATAACTTTACAGGTTAATAAAGAAGAAAATGAAATAGTAACTGGAAGTGGTAGTAAAAGTTTAAAAAAAGGATTAAATGTTTTTATTATAAATGAGTATGAAGGTGAAAAAGTTGATAATTCTTATACGATAAACATTGTAAGAGGGGATTATATTAGTTATGATTCATCTTATTTGAGTAATTTAACTATCCAAGGATATGATATAGATTTTTCTAAGGATAAATATGTTTATATTATAGATGTTCATGATGAAAGCTTTTTAGATGTAGATTATTCACTAGAAAGTTCTTTATCCAGTGCTAGATTAAGCGGTGATCTTTTCTTAAATAAAAGTGAGAATACTATTAATATAAAAGTAACTAATAAAGATAAAAGTAGTTCTAAAGTATATACTATTATTGCTTATAAAGAAAAAAACAGTGAAGTGATTAGTAATATATCTAATAAATCAAATGTTAAGTATATTGTTTTTTTAATTTTTTCAATAGCTATTTTCATATTTTTATTTATCTATCATATTTTTAATTAGGGTGAGTTATGAAGAAAATTGCTTTAATTATTATAATGTGTTTTTTGTTTATAGATAAAGTAAATGCTAGTGACGAATTAAATATCAAAGCTAAAAGTGCTATAGTGATTGAAGAAGATACTTTAACAGTCTTGTATGAAAAAGATGCTGATCTAGCACTTTCTCCTGCTTCTATGACTAAAATGATGAGTATGCTTCTTACTATGGAAGCAATAAAAAGTGGAAAAATATCATTAGATGATGAAGTTATAATTAGTAAAAAGGCATCTAGTATGGGAGGTAGTCAGATATATTTGGAGGAAGGATCAAAAGCTAAGGTGGGTGATTTACTTCTTTCTGTAGCTCTTGGAAGTGCTAATGACGCAGCTATTGCTTTGGCTGAGAAAGTAGGAGGAAGTGTTGATAATTTTGTTTTAATGATGAATAAAAAGGCAAAAAGTATAGGTGCTAATAACACTACTTTTAAAAATCCACATGGTCTAGATGAAGAGGGCCATTTAACTACTGCAAGGGATATGGCTTTAATAGCTAGTGAACTTTTAAAATATGAAGATATTTTAAAGTATACATCTTTATATGAGACCACTATTAAACATGCTAATGGTAAAAGTATATGGCTTGTTAATACTAATAACTTAATTAGGTTTTATGAAGGAATAGATGGTTTGAAAACAGGCTATACTGATAATGCACTTTATTGTTTAACTGCTACTATGAAAAGAAATAATATGAGAATTATAAGTGTAGTTATGAAAGAAGAAACTAAGGAAGATAGAACAAGTGATACTATTAATTTGATGGAATATGCTTTTTCTAATTATTATAAAGAGACTCTTATTAAGAAAGACAAGCAATTAGGAGAAGTGTTTATAAGTAATGCATCTAATAGGAAAGTACCTTATTATTTAGAAAAAGATGTATCTATTATTTTGGATAAGAGTGAAAGAAATATTAAATATAATTATGATATAGAAATTGATAATAAAAAAGCGCCTATTACTAAGGGAGAAAGAATAGGAGTACTTAAATTAAGTAGCGCTGATAAAGTATATGAATATAAAATAATTACTTTGAATGATGTTAAAAAGGCTAACTTTTTTAAAAGGGTTTACAATAACTTTATAGATATAACTAGTGGAAATTTAAATGCTTTTTTTGGTTAAATGAAACATTCTTTATGCAAGAAAAACTCATATAATAAAGTGAAAGGAAAGGGGTTATATGTTTAAAAATTTATGTGAGAAGTTTAAAAATTTTAAGATTAAGAGATAAGAATAATGGTAAACATACTTTGTATGTTTACTTTTTTATGTAAAACTATTTACATTAAAAAGTGTACATTTAAATATAAAAGAGTGGTGATACAATTTTCTTCGTATAAAGTTATTAGAAGATAATAGTCTTCTAGAAAGGAGAGAGGTGATGTTAAGACTCTTAAAAATATTATTTTTTTTGTTTCTGTTTAGCATTCTTCCAGTGGTGGTGAATGCTAAAGAAAGTGAGGTGAAGTATAAATACTACACAGAAACAATTAATAATGTACATTATGAAAGTGATCCTGAAGATGTTTGTGAATATTTTGAATATATAGATTATGATGACTATATATACACTTCTTCTATCTATAGCGCTAATAAGCCAGAAGATAAAGAAGGAAGAATAATTAATGTGGTTGATTCCATTAAAGTACCGGGTGAAAATATATATGTTAACAGTTTGATATTTAGTGATTTTTATTCTGAAAGTTATGATGATGATGGGTATTTTACTAGTCTTTTAACTGAAATAGATATATTTGATAAAAATGGTAATGAAGTATATTACACTAAGTTAGATGAAAAGAATATAACTTATTTTGATTATTTAAATGATGGGCTTTATAACAAATATGTTTTTTTAAAAAAAGGAAGTGGCTTCAGAGCTAAGTTTGATACTAGCTATAATGTTCATGATTTAACAGTTAGGTTTGTGTTTAAGTCTCATGCTATGAAAAGTATGAAAGCAAAGATAAGTGGTGAATATAGGGAACATAAGAACTATATAAATGGTGTAGTTGATTTTAATGATCCTATAGAAAACTGCAATGGTGATATTTGCTATTATGACTTTTATTTAACAAGCGCTATTATGGAGGATGATTATGACTATGTAGCCAGTATATATGAATATAAAGATCCTATGTATAAATGCTATTCAAAAGAAAGAATTTATGTTCCTGGCTATTATAGTAGTTTGGATGGATTTATAAGAGATGATGATTCATTTATAGAAGAAGAAATAGTTAACTTAGAAGAATTAGAAAACAAGATAGATAGTTTAAGTAAAGAAAACACTCTTCTCAAAGAAGAAAATAATAATTTAGTAGCTAAAATTGATGCACTTAAGTTAGATGAGGAATCTTTTTATGAGATGGAGGGCTCTATTAACTCATTAAAAAATGAAAACTCTTTACTATTAAATAGTATTCAATATTTAGAAAGTGAAAACGAATTAATGCTTATTAATCTTAGTTCTTCTTTAAGAGAAAATGACTATTTAAAGAATGTTTTATTAGAAATGCCAGCAGAAACAAATGAAGAAGATAAAGAAGAAGAAGTACCTAATGAAGGGAAAACTATTCTTTCATATGTTGATACACCTATTAAAGAAGTGAAGTCGATAAAAGTAGATATTTTTATATTAGTGTTTGGTATTTTAGCACTATTATTATCTATTTTTATTCTTATTAGAAGCAAAAAATGTCGAACGAAATAAATGACAAGGTTTGTCGTATTTATTTAACTTTATGCTAAAAAGTAATATTATGCTACCAGAGGTTAAGAAATGAATATAAATACTGAGTTTAAGAAAGGAGTGCTTTTTGTTCGATTAGAAGGTGTTTTTAATAAGAATAATTCAAGTTTATTTGAAGAAGAAATGATGTCTTTCATAAGATATCAAGGTATTAATAATATAATAGTTAATCTTGATAAAATTAATTATATTGATGAAGAAACTATTAATTTGTTTCTTTACTTAGATAATGTAGTTAAAAGCAATAATGGTTCTATTCATTACTGCAGTTGTATTTCTTCAATTAAAGATTTATTTATTAGAAAAACATCTTTTCATCTATATGATAGTGAACTTAAAGCTTTAAGTGTGATTAATATATGAAACAATTACCTTCTAGTATATTAGAAAAAGATAAGAATATGATTTATTCTATTGCTATTAAATTTAAGAATATAGTTGAAATAGAAGATGCTTTTCAAGCAGGAGTTATAGGACTTATAAAAGCTTATAATAACTATGATGAAAATAAAAATCCTAATTTCAGTTCTTATGCATATAAGTATATACTTGGAGAGATTTCTGCTTTATCTACTGATAATAGAAACATTAGGGTTAGTAAAGATTATTTTAAGTTATATAAAGCCTATTTACAAAGTAAATCATTTCTTACTAATAGATTTGATAGAGAAGTATCTATTAGTGAAGTTTCTAGCTTTATGAAAGTTGATGAAAGAATAATAAATGATGTTATTGCTAAATGTGCTTTTACAGTTAGTTTAAATGATGAATTAAATGATGAAGAATACACTGTTTATGATACTTTAGGAGTAGATAATACTGAAAGAGTTAATGATATGATTGACTTAAAAGACGCTATTACTAAGTTATCTTTAGAAGAAAGAAAACTATTAACTCTTAGATATTATAAAAATTACACACAAGAAGAAGCTGCTAAGGAACTTAATATTAGTCAGGTTTCTGTTTCAAGAAATGAAAAAGTTCTATTAAATAAAATGAAAGTAATGATGAATGTATGATTAACTAATAAACTCACATACTAAATGTAGGTGAGTTTTTTGAAATTAGAAGAGTATAAAGAAATAGTAGATAAATGTAGTAAAAAAGAAAATAAGATTAAAAATATTCTTATATCATTTTTATCTGGTGGTTTATTTGGATTATTAGGTGAAATCTTTAGAAAGTATATTCAAAGATTGTTTTCAATTAGTAATAGTGAATCATATATGTATGTTTTTATAGTAATAGTATTTATTGCTTCACTGTTAACTGGGCTTGGAGTATTTGATAATATAGCATCCTTTTTTAAGTGTGGTGTTATAGTTCCTAGTAGTGGATTTGCTCACGCAATGAGTGCTAGTGGGTTAGATCATAAAAGAGAAGGACTAGTTAATGGAATAGGATCTAATATATTTAAAATGACTGGAAGTATAATACTTTTTTCGATTGTTAGTGCTTTTGTATTTGTATTTATAAAGGTTGTGATATTATGAGTATTCTTTTTAAAGATATTTATATTAATGATCATTACAGTGTTTTAGGTAAGAATATGTTTAATGTTAGATTTAAAGCTAATGAATATACTAATTCTTTTTATAATGGTAAGAAATCAATTGAAGAAGCAGAGGAAGTTCTTCTCGTGAAGGCAATAGACGGTATTAATAAAAAAGTAGATGTTTGTATATCTTCTGATTTAACTGATCAGCTTACTGCTTCTTCTTATTCTCTTAGTAAATATAATTATCCTTATATTGGTGTATACAGTGCTTGTTCTTCATTTGTTAGTGGCTTAATAGTGGCTAGTAGTTTGATTAATAGTGGGCTTAGAAGCGCTATGGTTTGTGTTTGTTCACATACATTATCTAGTGAAAAACAATATAGATTTCCTATAGAGTATGGTCCATATAGAAGAAAAGTGAGTACAACTACTTTATCTGGTGCTTTATCAAGCATTGTATCTAAGGAGAAAGGAAATATTAGAATTGAATATGCAACTATTGGAACTCCAGTTGATATTGGATATAGTGATATTAATAATTTTGGAGCAATTATGGCTATGAGCTGCGCTAAAACAATTTATGAACATTTAAAAGATACTAAAAGAAGTATTAACTATTATGACATTATACTAACTGGGGATTTAGGTATTTATGGTTTGTCTATTTTAAAGGGAGTATTATCTAAAGAGTATAAGATTAGTGGTGGTAATTTAGTTGATGCTGGAAGCATTATATATGAAAACTTTGAAAGTAAAACTGCTGGCGCTAGCGGACCGGTGTGTCTTCCTTTTGCCTTTTTTAATTATGTACTTAATAGTAAATATAAAAGAGTATTATTAGTTGGCAGTGGCTCACTGCATTCTAAAAAAAGTTCTTTAATTAAGAATAGTATTCCATCTATAAGCCATGCGCTAAGCGTGGAGGTGATTAAATGAACTATGTTTTTTCGTTTTTAGTATGTGGATGTTTATGTGCTATTGGTCAAATAATAGTAGAAGAGACTAAACTTAATTATGGGGAAGTTAATACTATATTTGTAGCAATAGGTGCTTTTATGTCTTTTTTGGGAATCTACGATAAAATTATTATGTTATCAGGCTGTGGTGCAAGCATTCCTATTACTAACTTTGGACATCTTGTATATAAAGGTGCTTATGAAGGTTATATAAATGGTGGTTTTTCAGGATTATTAAAAGGTGCCTTTTCTTTAGCAGGTCCAGGGATAGTTTTTACTATTTTTATATCGTTTGTTATTAGCGTTTTATTTAGGCCTAGAGACTAATAAAGATATTGTTATATCTTTATTTTTTTGATATAATTTATTATGAGAATATTTAGGAAAGGGTAGTGTAAATATGAATGAGCAAAATCAGAATAATCCTTTAGAAAATAAAGACGTTAATACTAGTGAAAACACTGATGATATTGAAATTCTTGATTTTGGTGTCGAAGAAGAAGATCCTAAAGCATCTTTAGCTAGTAAAAAAGAAAATATTATCATTATCATTATTTTATTAACAATACTATTAATAGCTGTTTTCTTAGTGCCAAAAGTATATACACTACTTAGTAGCGGTAGGGGATTTGTTTTAACAAATGATTCATCTGATATTGATGATAAGCATAGCATTAATGGTTTCCTTGAAATTGGTAAAGATGAAGGATATATTATTGCAAAGAAAATACAGTTTTACTCATTTATAAAGAAAGAAAATAATGTTCTTAGCTATAAATTAATGGCGGAAACTGGTCTTAAAGATGTTAAAGGATATAACATTTATATAGAGCTTTATAATAGTAAAAAGAATGTTATTTATAGAACTAAGTTTGATAATTATGATACTTTAAATAGAAAGACTATTGAGAGAGTAAATCTTAGCTTGAATGAAAATATCTATGGTGAGGCTACATACGCTAAACTAGTTATTTTAAATGATAAGAATTTTGAAGTAATGGATAAAGATATGACTTGTTCTTTTAGTGATGTTAATGATATGTATACACTTAATAGTACATATACTTATAGTTTTAGTACTAATGGGCTTGTATCTTACAAAGTTACAAGAAAGTTAATACCTAATCCTGATTATCTAACTAATATCAATACAACTGATCCTAATAATCCTCTTTTAATTATAGGAAGAGAAGGAGAAAGCTTAAGTAAGATCGGTATTGATACACTTGAATATAGTGATACTGATATTAACTATAGTGTTAATTTACTTAAAAACTCTGTTGATGGAGAAAAGTATACATTAGGTAATACTTATAGACAAATTAAACTTGAAAGTGAAAAAGATAACTGGAGATGTGAATGATGGACAATTTTTTAATTGGGGATTTTGAAGGTCCACTTGATTTGCTTGTACATCTAGTTAAGCAATCAAAAATAGAAATATGTGATTTAAAACTGGTAGACATTACTAATCAATATATTAATTTCTTAAAGTTAATGAAAGATATGAATCTAGATATAGCTAGTGAATATTTAGTAATGGCAAGTGAATTAATTGAGATGAAAAGTAGATTCTTACTTCCTAGGGTAGATAAGGAAGAAGATGATACTTATGAAGAAAATCCAGAAGAAGAGTTAAAGAGAAGACTTCTTGAATATGAAAAATATAAAGAAAGTGTTTCTTCTTTTAGAAGCTTAGAAGAAAAAAGAAGCGCTTATTTTACTAAAGTTCCAGAAAGAATAGATGAATATACTAATCAAAAAATAGAGAATACAGAAAATGTAACTGCATTTGATTTATTAAGCGCACTTGAGAAATTATTAGAAAGAAAAGATTATCAAAAGCCTTTAAAAACTAAAATTGCTAGAAGAGAACTATCTGTTAATGATAGAGTTAGTAAAATTAGGGATATATTAAAGACTAAGAAAAGGGTTGATTTCTTATCTTTATTTGAAGAAGTGACTAGGGAATATGTAGTTGTTACATTCCTAGGAATACTTGAAATGGCCAAAAACAAAGAAATTATTTTGAAACAAGATGAAAATTTTGGTAGTATAATACTTGAAAGAGTTGATTAAAATGAATTTGGAAAGCATAATTGAAGGTATATTATTTGTAGTAGGAGATGAAGGTATTACTATTAAAGAGATATGTGACTGTACTAATGCTGGTGAAGAAGAAGTTAAAGAAGCTTTGACTAGTCTTAGAAAAGAATATGAAAACCCTAATCGTGGTCTTAGAATATCTTTCCTTGGTAATACTTTTAAATTAACTACTAAAAGTGAACATAAAGAATACTATGAAAAGCTAGTTACTGAATCTCATGGATTTAGTTTATCTAATGCCTCATTAGAGACACTTGCTATAATAGCTTATAATGAACCTGTTACAAGACTTAGTATCAATAATATAAGAGGAGTTGATTCATCTCAAATAGTAAGAAAACTTCTTGCTAGAGGCTTTATTAAAGAATGTGGAAAAGAAGATTCAATCGGACATCCAACTCTTTATAAAACAACTGATGAATTCCTTGATTATTTTGGACTTGCTACAAAAGAAGATTTACCTAAATTAGATATAAAAGATAAACCTATATTAAATGATGAAGTTGAACTTTATGAATCTAACTATAAAGAAGAAACTGTATAGGAGGATATATGGATTTAGAAAAAATAGGTAGATTAATAAGAAAAATTAGAAAAGATAACAATTTAACTCAAGAAGAATTTGCTAAAAAGTATGGAGTTACTTATCAGGCCGTTAGTAAATGGGAAAGAGGTGCTAATTTACCTGATATTAGTTTACTTAAGCAAATAAGTAAAGACTATAATGTGTCTTTTGAAGATATCCTTGAGGGTGAAATGATTAGAAAGAGAACTAGAAAACAAGTTATTTTCTTATCACTTCTTGGAGTAATTGCTATTTTATTAGTTATATTTTTAATTAATTATTTTGGAAGTGGTAAGTCATATAACTTTAAGACTTTCTCTTCTAGCTGCTCTGCTTTTAAAGTAAGTGGCAGTATTGCATATGATAAGAATAAATCTTCTATATATATATCTAATATTAATTACTGTAGTGGTGATGATCAAACTATATATGATAAGATAGAGTGTAGACTATATGAAAAAGAAGAAAATGTTACTAAACTAATCAGTAAGTGTGAACCTAGTAAGAAAAATGTTAAACTAGAAGAATATTTAGATGAAGTAGAGATAAATGCAAATAATTATAAACAAATATGTAAAAAGTATGATAATACTTCTATATATTTAGAGATAAGTGCTTATAAGGATAATAAGATTACTTCTTATAATGTCCCACTTAGTTTAAATGATAATTGCTCTAATGATAAATAAAAAACTATCCATAAGGATAGCTTTTTTAATTCTTTATGGTGCTCGCTAGGGGAGTCGAACCCCTACATCCAAAGGATACACGATTTTGAGTCGTGCGCGTCTACCAATTCCGCCATGCGAGCAACTAAAGTAATTATATATGATTTAAATATAATTTTCAACTTTATTCATAAAATAAAGTATGAATGATTCATTAGGAAAAATGCTTAATAAAGTTAAGATTAGTAATTATATATATATTATATTTATAGTTATTTCTTTAATAGGTTTTTATGCTAATAAGAATCAAAAAGATTATATATTTAATAATAACAAAAAGTCTCTAAAAAAAGCTCATAATGCTAGAATGGTTATTTTAGTAATAGCTTTACTTATATATATTTATTATTTAGAAATAAAGGTAGTAGGTAAAAGAAAAAATGCTTCTAGAGAAAAAGCTTTTATAGATAATCTTAATATACTTGCTGCTATTTTGTTTTTAATAGGTGGCATTATTGCTATTTATCTTGAATATAAAGGAAATGAAGAGATAATTATTACTGAATAGCCTTGAATAAAAATGTTTTTTTTACTATAATTAGTTCTATGAAGAGAGGGATTAGTAATGAATTATAAAGAACTTGCGGATTTATTATATCCACATATTACTAAAACAATAGAAGATTATGAAAAGATGTACCCTGAAAGAGATTTAAAAGAAGGACAAATGGTTACTAGATTTGCACCTAGTCCTACTGGAAGAGTTCATATGGGTAATTTATATGCATCATTTTTTCCACAAATGTTTGCAAGAAATACTGATGGTATATTTATTTTAAGAATAGAAGATACTGATCAAAAGAGAGCTATTGAAAATGGAGTAGAGTTAATACTAGATGATTTACATGATTATGGCTATAAAATAGATGAAGATCCTATTAAAGGAGGAGCTTATGGTCCATATATTCAATCTGAAAGAAAAGAAATATATGAAACATTTGCAAAACATTTAGTATCTATTGGTAGAGCTTATCCTTGTTTTTGCTCAGAAGATGATTTAACTCATATGAGAGAAGTACAAGAAGCTAGAAAAGATAGAATAGGCTATTATGGACATTATGCTAAGTGTAGAAATCTAACTATTGAAGAAGTTAAAGAGCATTTAGACAAGGGAGACAAGTTTGTTATTAGATTAAAATCAATGGGTGACTTTAATAAGAGAATGTCATTTACAGATTTAATTAAAGGAACTATTGAACTTCCTGAAAATGATCTAGATCAAGTACTTATTAAGAGCGATGGAATTCCACCTTATGCTTTTGCGCATGTAGTAGATGACCATTTAATGAGAGTTACTCATGTAACTAGAGATGACTCATATATCTCATCTGTTCCTTATCATTTTGAACTATGGGATGCTTTTGGATTTAAGAAACCTCTATTTGCGCATCTACTTCCACTTTGTAAAAAGGATAATGGAAATATTAGAAAGATAAGTAAGAGAAAAGATCCTGAAGCTGCTATTAGCTTTTATCATGAAAATGGATATCCTAAAGAAGCTATTAAGCTTTATTTAGCTACACTTTTAAACTCTAATTTTGAGGAATGGTATTTACAAAATCCTGGTTCTAGTTATTTAGACTTTACATTTAGATTTGATAAGATGAGTACTAGCTGGGCACTATTTGATTTAGATAAATTAATTAGTATTTCTAAGGAATATATATCTAAATTAAAGGCAGAAGAAGTTTATAATTATACTCTTAAATATGCAGAAGAATTTGACAAAGAGTTTTACGATTTATTAACAAAGTATAAAGATTATTCAATTAATGTATTAAATATTGAAAGAGAAGTAGAACGTCCTAGAAAAGATATAGAAAACTTTAAAGCTGTTAGAAGAGAAATAGAGTATATGTATGATGAGTTATTTAATCCTACATATGAAAAGAAAGATTTCTATGATAAAAATATGCTTATAGATTATATAGATAATGTATATGATGAAAATGACGATAAGCAAACATGGTTTGATAAGATTAAAGAAATGTGCCCTAAATATGGTTTTTGCACTGATAACAAAGAATATAAAGCAAATCCAGACAAATATAAAGGAAATACTGCCAGTGCTTGTGAAGCTCTAAGAGTAGCTGTTACTGGTAGAGTAATGAGTCCAGATCTTTATGAAATATTAAAGTTATTAGGAAAAACACGAATTAAAGAAAGAATAGAGAAATTTTAATTTTTCTATTCTTTTTCTTTATCTTTTATGTTAAAATGTTTTTACGGCCCATTGGTGAAATGGTTAACACATCGCCCTCTCAAGGCGACATTCAAGGGTTCAAATCCCTTATGGGTCACCAAAGTGTATATTTAGAGCTATTTTTTAATAGCTCTTTTTTTGACTTTGTTTTTAATTAGTGTTATTATATGTTTTACTTTTTAAGGAGGAATGGTTATGGACTATATAGATCACGAATTAGCTAGTGACCTTTCTGAAAGAATATTAAAAGGGGAATTTAATATACCTAGTGTTACTGAATACAAAATAATAGACTATGTTATTGAGCATTTAAAGGGATTTGATTTAAGTTTTGAAAAGGATTATCGTATGTCTTTTTTACCAGTGGAAACCTTTAAAACTATTAAGTCTTTTCGTCAGTTATATGGTACTAAAACTGCATATTTAGCAAAATACATTTTGAATCAACTTGATATTTGCGCTGAATCTGGTAAAAACGAGTATGTTTCTCATTATAAAGACGGAATGATTTTTACTCGTATTAGTGTTCCTAAAAGATTAGATAGCACAGCTAATATTTATTTAGGGCATGAACTAATTCATGTTATGAAAGAAAATGCTAATAAAGAAGAAATTGCTAGTAGATTTACTTATTTAGAGATTCTTCCTATTTTACATGAACTATTTATGTCCGATATAGCTAGTAATAAGAAATCTTTTATTATTGGTGATAGAATTATGAGTCTTAAAGCATCTTCTTTGCTTCTAGATAAAATTCAAAATAGTAATTCTTTTAAAGATTATAATCTATTTAGATATATTCTTTTAACTAATTATGCTTATTTCTTATCTTATTATTATGCTATTTTACTTTCTGATTTAAAGAATAAATATCCTGATGAAGTATTATCAAGTGTTAGTGAAGTTCTTCTTCAAGATAAGAGTACTAAGGATGTTTTAGAGAGATTTGAATTATTGGATACTTTTGATAAAAATAGATTTGAAGAAATAGAATCTAGGCTGATTAAAAAATGCTTTTAATTGGTCTTTTTTTATTTTATAATAATCGTAGGAGGAATTTAGATGAATAGAGTTGAAATTAAAGAAAAAGCTAAGAGTATGCTTTCAGGTAATTACTGGAATATATGGTGGCCACTACTTGTAATTGGTGTTATTGAATCTTGCTTAAATTATATATTTAAGGTAACTCCTTCAGTAGACTTTAGTAATATTAAAGAATTATTTAATTATCATATGTCTACTGGTGGTTATGTTGGATTTGGTCTTATAGCTATTATTACAGGTGTCATCAATGCAGGTTATTTAAAATATGTTGTTAACTTTGTTAGAACTGGTAAATTTGACGCTAATGACATTATTAACACTATGAAAGAAAAATGGTTAGATTTATTAATAGCAGTTATATTAACAACAGTAATTATTGCTATTGGTTTTGCATGTTTAGTTATTCCTGGAATCATTTTATCATTTGCTTATACACTAGTTACTTTCTTAGTTGTAGATAAGAATGTAAAAGGAATTGACGCTCTTAAAGAAAGTAGAACTCTTATGAGAGGGCATAAATTTGAAGTTTTCATTTTAGGTTTAAGCTTTATTGGATGGGGAATATTAGTTCCATTCACTTTTGGAATTTTGGCTATTTGGCTAGTTCCTTATATTACTGTAACTTTTGCTATTTACTATGATTATTTAACAAAAGATTATAAAAATAATTAGCTTTAAGTATTTAACTTAAAGCTTTTTTAAGGAGTATTATATGTTAAAAGACAACGAATATGTATTTAATGGTGTTTATTATTTTACTGAAGATAGAGTTAACACTATTAATAAAAGATTAAGAGAAGAGTTAAATCTTAAGTATTTGCCTTATTTGGGAGCTAATGTCATTTATGGTAAAGGGGAGATGTGTTTAGAAGAAAACAATGGTGTATTTAAATATTATGTTATTGATAGAAATAATAAAGTATATTTGGAAATATATGATAATGTTTATGACGCTGTTGATTCTTTAGTTAAGCATTATTCTTATTGTTTTAAAGAAGTAAATGAGAGTATGATGAAGTCTATTATTTATGAAGTATTAGGGCTTAAGACCAATAGAAAAGCTATTATAAGATAATCCTTTACATTGAGTATCCTTTATGATAGTATATATCTTATTGTTAAAGGAGAAAGTAAAAATGTTAAACGACAGTGAAGAGATTTGTAACAATGTTATTGAAAATAATATGGTTGTCCCAGGTATGGGTGACTATGAAATAATAGATTATGTGAAAGATTTTACATATTATAAGGAACTTAATTATTCTTCTAGTTTTATGCCTTCACCATTAATGGTAGAAAAACATAAAGCTTTAAATAGTATAAAGAATAATTATGGAATAGAAGCATTTGCTAAAGCTAATTTTATACTAGCTAATGCTGACTATAGAAGAACTAAGGATAAAGATGAATATAGTGTTAATGGCACTATTAAGGAGCATAATATAAGTGTTACTTTACCTGAAAAGTTAAGTACTATTTCAAATACTTATATGTCTCGTGAAATTGTTTCATTACTTAAAGATGGAAATGAAAAAGAGCTTAGTCTTAAATATACTTATAGTAAGGCTATACCTATGTTTCATGAGTTAGTAGAAGCTTATAATTCTTCTATTAAAAAATGTGATTTTATCATTAATCATAGATTAGCTATTTTACAAAGCAATGCTGTTATGCAAAAGAAAGCTTTAGAAGAGAGTAGTGATCCATCTTTATTGAGAATTGGTTTTATGGAAAGTAATGCTGAATTTCTTTCATATTACTATGCAGTTAGATTGTTTAATATTTATTTAAGACAACCTATTAGTGTTCTTTCTAGTGTAAAAGAAGTTGTACTAGGTCAAAAGACTACTGGATTACTTTTAAACTATTATGGACTTACTGATGAAATTAATTTAGATGATTTTTTAAGAACAAGTGATAAATTAGAAAGAAAAGCTTTAAGATAATCTTAAAGCTTTTTTATTTGTTTTAGTAAATTCGATGTTTTTAATAGTATAAAGAATATATTCACATGATATATTATCCATTTCTATGATAGTAGTGTTTTCAATTAATCCTTCTTCTATCATTTGATTTAATTTAAGTGCGATTGATTTAATAAAGTCAGGGAAGTGTCCTTCGCTTAAATCATCCATTGTTATATCTTCTTTGTTTTCATATATTTCATGAATATATATAGTAGCTAATAAACTAATTGCTTTTCTTTGAATAGAAGCTGTATAGTTACTTTCTATTTTTAAGAATAATTCACTTAATCTATCTATATCTTCTATTGTTCTAGGTGTTTTTTCTTCTTCATTATATTCATTTACTATGTTTTCTAGTGTAGTTAATATATCTGCATTATCATTTTTAGAATAGTTAACGATATATTCTAGTTCAGCTTCAAAGGCTTGTAATGTTTCTATAGTAAGTGGAGTAGTGGTTAACTTCTCGTGTTCACTTTCTAACATTTTATTATATTTATCTTCTTTTTCTCTTTTTAACTTTGGATTTATTTTAGCTAATCTAAATAAAAGCACTTCTATATTTTCCATAACTATGTTAGTAGGACTTTGCTTTATTTTTTCTTCTTTCTTTTCTTCTTTTCTAGGCATTATGTCGTAGTTATAAGTATTACTGTTTGCCCACGCATTAATATTTGATATTCTATCTTCATCTGTTTTTTCTTTTCTAAAAAGCGTTTTCTTTTTAAAGCTATTTTTATATTCTTCTATTTCAACTGTATTTGCTACTAGCATTTCTTTTTCGAATATTACATATTCAACTCTTGCTAGATTTTTGTTAAAAAATATAGGAGTGTAAGTTACATCAAAAGAATAT
>JAEEGL010257501.1_pt1 | contig 34000 bp, 26 predicted proteins | sample 9134231 | NCBI WGS metagenome assembly JAEEGL01 (sample SAMN16246548, study PRJNA631951) | gut metagenome | biome: gut microbiome; feature: rumen; material: fiber-attached | host: Bos | place: Iran: Karaj | collected 2018-10 | reverse complement strand
GTAAAAATATATCAAGTACGATATGGTTGTTTTATATCTCATCAAATTATTCATTCCAAAGAGATATCAATATTAAGAGGAGGGCCATTACTTTTTACTTCAATTATCACCATATTTCATTTAACCTTAAAACTTGATGGATAAGTTCAATCACTAGTATATATTGGATTATTTGTATAATTTCAGGAATACGCACTAATTGTTATATAATTAGGGTATTGTACACTTTTTATTGCTACATTAAATTCATTCAATCAACTAATTGGACCAAAAGTATATGTTTTTGTATACCATCCCTGATTTTCAACGATATTTCTATCTTCATAATAATAAGTATACCTAATTTCATTCCTAATTTTTTTATCATCAAAGATTCATCAATTTGCATAAAATGTATATCGAGGATATTTATTCCATTTAGCAAATAAATGAATTACATCATCATTAACAATAATATTATTATCATTTACTTCTGTTCATTGTTCATAGTTTTCTGTTAAGTACCATCAAGAGAATCAATATCAAATTCTAAATGAATTTAACAATTTCATCGGAGTCTCCCGCCATTTCTTTATATTCGTTGGATAATCTGGAATTATTCAACCGTTTGAATGGTACTCAATTTTTTTTGAATTTTTGAAACAACGAACAGAATATCAATATACACGATCTGTACTGTAAATAGAAGCATAATTTGAATTATTATAAAAGTACATATAATATGCATCATCATCAGAATATGGAGTTGAAGATCGATAGGTTCATCAATATGTGTTTAGTTGTGCATTCTGATAATAGCGATAACCAGCAAAAGGTAATTTTAATTTAGCCGAGAAACAATCAGTATCATAAGAGAATCCGTCACAATAACTAATATCCGATTTTTTTTGAGATTCAAAATAATTATATATTAATTTCCGTTCATTCTGAGATGGAACATGATAGCCAACAGGACATGGTCACTGCTTATCCTCATCTCATTTTGTAATATCACCTCATCATCGAAGATTATCATTATTTTCAATAGTCCATCTATATGGGGAATTCTTAATACCCTTAAAGACACTACTATAATAATAATCTTTTCAATCATAAATATCCCCATCTATTCTAATTTCATCAATATTTTTTATAGTACTATAATTATTAAATCAATAGTTATTTCACCATTGATAATAATATCAGTTCCATTCCCTTGAAGATTTATTTTCCTGATTCATATAAGCGATAGCTCAAAGATTTCTATCCATTATTGTAAAAACCTCTCATGACAATGATAATATCAAATCATTGAATGGTAACCATTTTGCATATAACATTTCATTTTCTTCTAGTGCTTTATCCCACTCACCTTCCCATATCATTATTTCATTTATATCATTTCAAGAATTAATTGACCATCAAGCAAACATATATCATGTTCTATTTGGAGTATCTATGTTTTCAATTGCAATATAACTTCAGTTTACAATTCTATGATGTATTATTTTTTCATTACTATTATCTTTAAAAGATCAACCATTAGTATTGTATTTATATACTTGATTTTGTCTTCATCGTTTTGCTTTCAAAACTAGTGGTTTTTTAAGTATTTGCTCCTGTGTAAAATCATATAAGTCCAAATATTGGCCATTTTCATAAACATACCATCATAAGAATCAATAATTTTCTTTGGTTGGTGGAATTGGAATATAATCCTCAGTAATTGGTTCCCACCATCTCATATTATATACAATATCTTCTGTTCAATTATCTCATGAAAAAATTAAAGGATTTGTATCTTCTATTTTTGAATTTTTAAAACAACGTATTGTATGTCCTCTTGATATATATTCATCGCTCATACTAAGAAAGTATTTATTAATATTTTCATGATACGCTAAATCTGTCCTATTATCACTCCTTATTTCCAATGACGATGATCGTGGGGTTACATTTGATGAATCAGTATTTATTTCTCACATAGATGAGCGATATCATGCATATGGCAATTTTAATTTACTAGTTAAACAATTTCATATCAGTTTTCCATCACAATCTTCGTAATCTTGAAACAAAACGTTAAGTCTTTGCCATTCTAATTTATTCGGTATATGATATCCTTGTGGACAAGGTCATTGTCTATCATTATCTGGACTTTTTATAGATTTTCATCACCGAAGGTTTATATTATCTCCTATCGTCCGTCAAATAGGTACTTCTAAATATGGTGATGGTTCAACTTTTATAAAATTGTGATTATAATAGTAATTCCCTGGTCAGTACCCAGTTATATCTTTTAGATTTTCACTATAATACTCCAAATCTCAAACATTCTTGAATCAATAATTATTTCACCATTGATAATAAAATCACCGTGAATCACTTGTATCATTTTCATATACTCCTTCAGCAACATTTTCTGCTCATAAATTTCTATCCATTATTGTGAGATTTAATCAAGATATAGACAAAGATAAATCATTAAATGGCATCCATTTTGCATATACAGTTTTTGTTATTTGAGCGATTGTTCAATTTGTTTGTCCTATCCATTCTTCAGTTTGATTTTTATAATTTCAATCTCATGATGTAGTATATCGTCAAGCAAACATATATCATGTTCTATTAGGTATTTGTAAATTTATATTTCTTAGGTAATATCAATCCTCTGCATGATGTTCTATATTTATCGACTCCAATCAATTTTCAAACAATCAACCATTAGCATCATATGTATAAATTTGATTTTTTTCTCACCACCTAGCTTTTAGAACCATTGTTTTGTCTATACGAACATTTTTTTTATAGTCAAACAATTTTCAATATTCTCAATTTTCATATAAATATCGTCATAAGAATTCATATCATTGTTTTTGTGGATCAGAAGGTTTATGTTCATTTGTGATTGGTTCCCACCATCTCATATTATACACAATATCCTCTGTTCAATTATCTCAAGAATATATTAATTGATTCATATCTTCAATTCTTGAATTCTTAAAACAGCGAACTGGATATGCTTTTCAACGACGTGATGGTCATACATCATTCTCGTTAATTAAATTATAATGGTATCAAAATGAATATGATCTAGTTCATCTTATATCTCTTGGAGCTGGTGTAGAAGTTCGATAATATCATCGTGCAGTATTACTATTAGTTGAACTTGAATATGAATAAGATCAAGCCAAAGGAAGTTTTAGTTTTCCCCTTATACAATATCATACACTTGAATAAGAAGAACAATAATTAGCATTATTTTCATATTCTGATAAAAATAAATTATAAACATAGTCCCATTCATATCTATCTGGAACATGATATCATTCTGGGCATGGTCACTGTTTATCAATATCCGAATTTATAGTATGAATTCATCACCATAAATTTTCATTATTTTCCACATCTCGATTTGTTGACCAATTTCAAATATCTCTATATATACTATTTGAATAATAATTTCATGGTCATCGAGGACTTAATTCATGATTTATATTTTCAATTGCCTTACTTTCATTTATTGTGTTTGAACCAAGTTTAAATCCATAGTTGTTTCACCACTGATAATAGTAACCATATGAAGAATTGTAGTCTTGACTATTACTTCCAGCTCATAAATTTCTATCCATCATTGTAAATGTTACTCAAGATAACGTTATACTATAATCACTAAAATATAACCATTTTGCATATACTGATTTTTCACTTGTTGTTGTATCATCAATTTGTCCATATCGCTCAATATTTTGATTTGTAGAAGTTGTATACCATCAAGCAAACATATATCATTGTTTATTTGGAGCTTGTAAATTAATATTTGGATAATAATAACCATTACTATTTTTTGTATATGATACCATAATTGAATCTAATTGATTATCCCCACTCTTAAATTTTCATCAATTTGCATAGTAAGTAATATTAATTGTATCTCATAAATTACTTGCTCATTTTATAATAGCATAAATTGAAAAAGTTTCTGCTTCAATGACCAATGTATTATTTTCTTCACTTTCATGCTCATTCACAACCACTTCTTCTACTTTTGTTCAAGTTAATTCTTCTATCTTTTTTCATTCTTCATTAATATCATTTAAATGGTATATTTTTACTTCCTGTTCTTCACTCTCTTCAGCTTCTATTAACTCTTTGTTATCTTCATAATTAAATACTACTTGTACCGCTCAATCTTTTGGTTGTACTTCTTCTTGAGTTTTAGGATCCCTAAATGTTATATCGAAAGCTACAACTGTTTGTTCTTCTTCCTTTGGCATTTCAACATTTCAAGACAACAATACTTCTTTTACATTTTCTATCATTATTCCTGTTACTGCTTCAATTGTTAATATTGTTCAACTAGCAAATAATCATGTAGCTGCATATACTTCTACTTTTACTCATTCATATTCTCATGTTCAGTATATTTCTCTACTCTCAAAATTTTTATCATCATTTTTTTCTTCGTTATTTCATATTCAGAAAATTTCTTTTATTGTTTCTATAAATCATGATCATTCACTTCATCATGATAGTATTGTATTTCCCTCTTTTAGATTTTCTTTTTCTCATGATAATATCTTAGCTTCTCAACTTATGTTTTCACTTATCAATACTCAAGATTGAGATTCTGATTGAATTTTTGTTAAAACATCACTTGTTTCAGTTTGTAGTTCTTTATTATTTCAGCTTAATTGTTCAGTATCCCCTAAAGATTTTTCTGGATTTTGTGTCTCATTAACTATATCAGGTTGTACTTCAGGAAACACAGGTTCTATAACTACTGGTTCATCTTCTGTTTCTTCTACTACTGGTGTTACATCTTCAATAGATTCTACATCTCCACTTGCTGCATAAGCAAATGGTGAAAAAACTTGTGTTAATAACATTACCACTAAACTAAAAATTCATACTGTCTTTTTCATCTTTTTTAACATAAAAAATCTAAAAGGAATTTCATCCTTTTGATTTTATTCTAAAAATAAAAAATTTAAAAAAATTTAAACAAAATTTAAATATTTAGATTGACTTTTATTAGAAAATATATTTGATTTTTATAGTAATATTATTACATAGTTTATTATATGATTTAAATAATTTATTATCATAGTATGAAATTCAAAATAGCAGAAGATGAAAAGAAAGAATTAGGATTCAATGATGTATTTATTTACCAGAACTATTCGGATGTTTCTTCTAGAAAAGAATGTAGTGTAAATAATTGAATATTGAAAGATGTAACTCTACCAATATTAGCAGCCAATATGAATGCTGTTAGTTGAAAAAGAATGTGTGAAACACTATCAAGATATTGAGGATTAGGTATCTTACCTCAAGATATGAACTATGAGACAAAAATAAGGATAGTAAAGCATGTACTTGAATCTTCTGTTGAGTACGATACTCCTTTAAGAGTTTCTTTGAAAGATAATGTTTGAATTGCATTAGATATTATCAATAAGAAGAATAATTGATGTGTTGTATTAGTTGATGATGACTGAAAAGCTATTTGATATTATACTGAATCAGATCTTTGGAAACACGATAGATTCGTTCAATTTGAACATATCAAACCAAGAAGTGTTGTAAAAGCTTCATTTTATTTTGAATGTTGAGAAGATTGAATTGTATTTAAACAATTAAATTGAGAATCTGAATTAAAATGATTTAAAGAACTCTATGAATATCTCTTAACAGAATGAGAAGATAACGCATTTATTTATGAAGCTGAAAAATTTCAGTGAATTATTTATAAAAAAGATATTATCAGAAGAACTTTCTTTAATGATAAGAGTTCTTTCTGATTTTCACATGATTTAGAAAAAGAATCTACTTTATTAAAAAGAGATTTGAATGTATGAATAGCTATTTGAATTAACCAAGTATTTGATGAAAAAGAATTTTGACATATACAAGATTATTATGAGGCATGAGCTAGAATATTTGTTCTAGATACAGCACATGGATACCAAGAAAAAATGCTTCAAGCCATTAAAAAAGTTAAATGATTATCATTTTGAAAAGAACTTACTATTATTGCTGGTAATGTTTGTACTGAAGAATGAACAAAAGCTTTATTAGAAGCATGAGCTAATTGAGTAAAAGTCTGAATTGGACCAGGTGCAATGTGTACAACAAGAATGATGACAGCTGTTTGAAGGCCACAATTTTCAGCTATTGTAGAATGTTCTAAAGTTGCTAATAGTATGTGAGGTTTTGTTGTTGCTGATTGATGAATTAAATATACAAGAGATTTCTGTTTAGCATTAGCTGCATGAGCTAAATTTGTTATGATTTGAACACTCCTCTCTTGAACAAAAGAATCTGTATGAGAAGTTAAATATGATGAAAAAGGATTAATGTATAAAGTTAATTATTGAATGGCTTCATCTAAAGCAGTACTTTGAAGAAATCAGAATCAATCATTATTTGATATATCTCTAAAGAATACTTTTAATGAAGGAATATCTACTTCTAGAATTTATTTAAGAGATGGATTATCAACAACTTGAGAAGTATGTGAAAAACTTATCTCATGATTGAAATCTTCTATGACTTATGTTGGAGCAAGAAACTTAGAAGAATATCAAGATAAAGCAGTTATATGAGTTCAAACTCAAAGTTGATATAATGAATGAACTCCACATGGGAATCTAATCAAATAAGATAAAGAAAAACAAAAAAATCATAATATATGAAAGAGAAGACTGTAAGAGAATGGGCAACTGAATGTTATAGCCCAGAAAAACTAGAGAACTTCTTTAATTGGTTTGAAGGAAATTTCACTAAATTTGGCGAAGATCATAAAGTCCATATTGTTGCATTAGATGAACCTGTAAGCGAATGGACTTTCCAAGCTTATTGGGATGACTTTGAAAGATGGTGTGAATACTGTAGATAAAAACAGTTATGGATATATAACTGTTTTTTATTAAAAAAAACCTCGATAAGAGGTTTCTGTATTCTTAAGAATTGATAACTATTCTAAATCTCATCTTTTAACTTTAACCACCATTACATCTGAATCAAAAGATTGTGGTTGAACTTCAGCAACAATAACATTATCTGTTTTGTTATCTTCTTGATAATCTGCTATTTCTCTTCGTTGTTCATCTGTAATATATCTATTAAATTTTCATTTAATATATACTGATACTAGTGTATCTCATTCTACTCCTCTAAATTCTACATCTTTTGGATCTTCGATAAAAAGACTAAATACACCTGAACCTGCACTATTAATAATATTCTCTAATTGTGCTACAGACTCTTTATCTTCTTTTAGATATCAAAGATTAATTTCTTTTTCTTCCATTATTTCTTTATAGATTTTAAAGTTTGTATTATTGTATTTTTAAGCTTAAAATTTGTCAAATTATTTAGGAAATAAATTCTTTATTTTCTCTTGACATTTATTCTGTATTATATATATTATTACCAATTCCAATAATGGAAGAAACCTAAAAAAACAAAGACTTTGCCTATGAGCAACAACAAAGGTCATCCGCAGTGCGGTGCAATTATTACAACCCAGAAGAATACGACGACATCCGCTGGCCCTGCCGGCGCCGGGGACGAGCCCGGCGCGAAGTTCACGCTCCATGCACGTGATCGACCTTTCTTCTAGGTTATTTAAGAGGCTGCCGGCGATCCGGTGAACGCACGCTATGCATCCTCTGGGAGCGACATGATTTCATGAGCTCCCCACTATTGACCAAAAAACTAACTCTACATAAATTCGCGGGCATCACCCCGCATTAGGGAGTTTGTATTCTACAGACTCCTTTTTTAATAAAATTATTCCTCTTTTTTGTGATGAATCATTATTTTAAAATTCTTTTTACACCTAGATATTAATTTTCTAGAAAACTTAATTAAAAAAAACTTTATAAAATAGAAAATTATAATTCAAATTATTAAGAAAAGTACTAGCTCACTCCATCATTCATGGATTAGTTTAAGCTTTGCTAAACTTATTCATCATAAATATCATAACGAAATATATATAGTTTTAACTATACATGAGATTACAACTGAGAAAAAAAGGAATTTTCAAAAATGATATTTTTTCATTCCTACAGAGAATAGAGATGGTGTTGAGATATATGGAGTTATTTTAACTACTAGAAAGAAAAAAAATGGATAATGTTCAAGCAGATTCTCAAGAAACTTTTTTTCTGAAATATATTGTTTAACTTTCTTTATAGGATTTAACCTATTAATATATTTCCGCTCATAAAAGTACCTTCACAAAGTATAGATTGAAACATCACCAATGATATCTCAAAGTACAGCTAAAACACAAAATAAAAAAATATTAAGTTTACCCTGTGAAGCATATTCAGCTCAAACAAATGCTGTTATAGGTCACTCAACAATTAAAGCTACAAATAAAATATAATATATGTTTTGTTTAATAAACTCCATTCATTACATTATTTTTAAATTACTCTTCTAGTTCTTCATATGATTTAATCATATTAAATCACAAATTGGCTGAAATTTTAACATATCTTAAGAATCAGCAGTAACGAAAAATATTTTGATACATTCTTATCTCTCTTTTTAATCACTTAAAAAATCAATATTTTTCTTTTTTAAATGTATTTTCAGCTGAAAAAGGATACCGAACTCAATATTTCTTTCCATAGTACATATAAGTATTTATAGCTATCTCCATTTGATATCAGCTTATTTCTCATTCAAAAATTCTTTTAGCATCGACTGTTTTCAACATTCTCTGTCATGAGAGAAGAAGATCTACCATAAATATCCTAACATACCATTTAGTATAAATTCTTCTTAGGATTCAAGTATCTACTTCTGGGTGGCAATATAACGATTTAATAACCCTCTGAACTTCTTCTTTTTTTACTCATTGAAGATCTGCATCGAAAAAAAATACATAGTTTGATTCCACTCTATCAAGTCATTGTTTTACTGCATATGATTTTCACTGATTTTGATCATATTGTATATATTTTACTTTTTTAAAGCCCTTAATAAAATTTTTTACAATTTCTCCTCATTTATCTGTTGATCAATCGTTAATCAAAACAAATTCATCAAATTCCTCAACATTAAATAATTCAGTAAGCACTGAAATGATACGATTTTCTTCATTATAGAATGGTATAATGCAAGAGCAAGAAGTCATATTTATCATATAATTAAAACAGTTTTTAATATATCTAATTGATTCTCTTTTAAAAGCCAAATTTTTAAATATTTTCTAAGTTATATGAGATAAATACTATCAATTGAAAATAAAAAGGAGAACATTATTCTTGAGGTGTTTAAATGAGATAGAATGATGTTTTCTACATTTCGGCCATATGTTGAATTAGGAATCATTTTCATCATATCAATTGCTGTTCATGAATTTGCTCATGCATATACTGCGAATAAATTGGGTGATGAAACTCCTAAAATTGAATGAAGGCTAACACTAAACCCGTTACGTCATGTTTCTCTTATTGGTTTAATTATGATTTTCCTCATCCAATTTTGATGGGGAAAACCTGTTCATATTAATCCTCGCAATTTTAAAAATAGATATAGGGATGAACTTGTAACTTCATTTGCTGGACCTATAAGTAATATATTTTTGTGAATTATTTGAATAATTTGTATGTTCGTTTATGGGGTCCTTTTTGAAATACCAGGGAATATTGTATTTAATTGAGAAGATTACATTTCTCATTTCTTTGCATATTTCTCTATTATTAATTTTTGATTAGCTTCATTTAATCTTATTCCTATTGTGCCTTTAGATGGATATAGATTAGTTAAGATTGTTTTACCAAAAGCATGAGAATGGATGGAAAAGTATGCAGGTATTATTTCATTGATATTCTTAGCTATATTTGTTTTCTGACCACTAGGGAATATTGTTTGATGATATATCACTTGAGTATCATTCAATTTATATAGATTCTTTACTTTTCCACTAATGCAAGTATTCTATTAGCGTCTAATATTTTATTAACTATTATAGAACTACTAAATTTTTAATTATTAAACCTAATAAAATGTTAGAAAAACTACAAGCTATTATAAATAAATATGAGTCTTTAAGAGAAGAATCTCTTAAACCTGAAATCTTTGAAGATATGGAGAAAGCTAAGAAAATTAACAAAGAATTAGCTTGAATGGAAAAGACTTATGAATTAGCTCTTGCTTATAAAAAAGCATTAGAGACTGAAAGAGATGCACTTGATTTGATAAATAATGAATCTGATCAAGAATTAGTTGCTATGGCTCAAGAGGAACTTGATGAAGTAAGGCCTCAAATTGAAGAATTTGATCGTCAATTAACTATAGCACTCCTTCCTAAAGATCCTAATGATGATAAAAATATCTTCCTAGAAATTAGACCTGCAGCATGAGGTGATGAAGCTTGATTATTCGCTTCTGAACTTTTGAAGATGTATCTTAACTATGCTCAAAGAAAATGATGGAAACCAGAAATTGTTGAAGAACAATTATCTGAAATCTGAGGAGTAAAATTTGTTATGGTTAAAATTGCTGGTAACTCAGTATATTCTTTAATGAAATTTGAATCATGAGTACATAGAGTTCAAAGGATTCCTGATACTGAATCTAACTGAAGAGTTCATACTTCAACTGTAACTGTTGCTATTATGCCTGAAGCTGAAGATGTTGATATTCAAATAGATCCTAAGGATATTGTTATGGATACATATGCAGCATCATCATCTGGATGACAGAACGCTAATAAAAACCAAACAGGAGTTAGACTACACCATATACCTAGTTGATTAATCGTTAATATATGAGATAATAAATCTCAAATGATGAATAAAGAAAAAGCTTTTGCGGTATTAAAATCAAGACTCTATCAAATAGAATTAGAAAAGAAACAAGCAGAAGAAAAGAGTTTAAGAGGTAACCAGATTGGTACTTGAGATAGATCTGAAAAAATCAGAACATATAACTTTCCTCAAGATAGAGTAACTGATCATCGTATTCATGAATCATGGTCTAACTTACCTAATATTATGATGGGTAATATTGATGAAATTATTGATAAACTTGTTCTTGAGAACCAAACAATGTTACTAAACCAAGAAATGGAGAAAGAAGAATAATTTAGCCATTTATTAATCATGAGAGAAAACGATAAAAGAATAGAAAATAAACAAGCTGAAGAAACTATTAATACTGTTTCTGATAGCCTTTTATCAAATTTTTTGATTGATTGAGAAAACTATAAAGTAATATGAAGATCAAACTCTAAAATAGAAGGAGAAAAGTTGTGAGTAAATGTAAAGAATCCTGTTCCTATTTATCATCTGGAATGAGCTTGAATTCGTAAAGGATGATACAATATTAATGAAGATTACATTCTTATGTTTAGTAATGCTGATGATGAAACATTAAAACATGAGATTATCCATAGCATTGAATATAAACAGCAACCAACAAAAGAGTTAGAAGAATTTTATGAAATGGTTAAGGTTGATATTACAGAAGATTCGTTTGAAGGATGAGCTGTTAGCTTTAACTTCCAAAAGAATATCCATGAATTCATAGCTGATGGATATAGTAAAGAAATCTTTATTAATGCACTAAAAAAAGAAAACTTATATGCTGAGTTCTTGGATAAGACTGAATATCTTTTTGAATAATCTTTTATATTAAATAAACAAAAATGAAAAAATTATTATTACTCTGAATTCTATCATCATTTTTTCTTCTCTTAATTTGATGTTGAGAAAAAAAAGATGATTCTGGAATACCTGAGGAAGAATTACCACAAGAAGTATCTATGTGTCCTGAAGGATTTTATTGGTTTGATTCTGTTAAACGTTGTATGGAAATTGAAAATGCTGAATAAAAAAAATGAGAAGTTACCTTCTCATTTTTAAGTATTATTCATCATCTTCATCTGGAGAGAAATTTACATCAAGATCATCGTAATCTTCATCATCTCCGTATTCTGCAAAGAAATCGTCATCATCATATTCATCATCTTTTTCTTTAACAGCAGGTTTTCTTCATCTCTTTTTCTTTCATGCTGTTGCATCATTATTCATCTTTTCGATATCATCTTCAATTCAAAGCATTTTCTGCAATCATTGATGTTCCTTAAGCTTTTGAATAACCTTTTGTTCAATCTGTCTTACTCTTTCTCTTGTTACATCAAATTCTTCTCAAACCTGTTCAAGAGTAAACTTAGGTCAATCAATTCCATATCTCATCTTAACAATTTTTGCTTCTCTATCATCAAGCATTCATAGGATTGCATCAAGGTTATTTCTTAATGCAGTTCTTTCTGCTATTTGATCTGGTCTAAGTGTATTAGAATCCTCCAAAAGATCTGCCAATGTATCTCTTCATTCATCTCAAACCTCTCTATCAAGTGATACGTTTCAAAAGATTACTTCTTCTAGCTTCTTAATTTTTTTAATAGGGAATCATAATTTTTGTCCAATTTCCTTACTAGTTGGTTCACGTCCTAACTTTTGGAAAAGTAATTGATATGCTTTATTATATGAATTCATTTCATCAATCAAATGCACTGGGATTCTTACATGCTTAGACATATCAGCAATAGCTTTTGTAATTGATTGTTTAATCCACCATGTAGCGTATGTTGAGAATTTAAATTCTTTATCTGGATCAAATTTTTCGATAGCCTTAATTAATCAGATATTTCATTCCTGAATAAGATCTGAGAATGTTAAACGAGAACCAAAGAATCTTTTAGCAATTGAAATAACTAATCTAAGATTAGATTCAATCAACTTCTTCTTAGCTTCCTCATCTCATTTCTTTATTCTTCTAGCAATTTCTCTTTCCTCATCATATGTAAGTAAAGGAATTCTAGAAATATCATTAAAGTAAAGTTTAATATAATCTTTATATTGATTATCTACAGAACTTTCTGATTTTCATCAATAAAGACTTAACTTTCATAATTTAGTTTCTTTTTTAGCAATTTCTTGTTCTTGCTCTAAGGCTTCTTCAATTGTTATTATCTTTATTCAAAGTTTTTCTGTCAATGAATAGAATTTTTCTAGAGTTTTGATGTTTCCATCCATGTCATCTATCTCTGAGATAACATCTTCTTCTTGAATTGATCATTTATTTGCTCATGTTTCTAGGAGTCTTTGTAGCCCCTCATTAAGCTCAGATATATCATCTTGCAACTTATCCCAAAGTTGCTTTTTTACTTCATCCATAAATCACTAAACTTTTAGCAATATAAAGCAATAATTTTAATTTCTTTGAATATTTGACAATTTTTATTTTTTATATATAATATTCTTCGTGTAGTAGAACCTTGTAAGTAGAAATGAGGTAATAGTATCTCTTTCTGCGAAGAAACAGGCTCGTTTCGGGTCTGTTTTTTTTATTTCATTACAGGAGGTAACTTTATTACATATGTCTCTTTACTTTGTGATCTACAACTCAAAGGCTTAAAGACTTTAATGTTTTTTCATCAAAATCTTTTCTTCATCTTAGCAACAAATTCATCAAATCATGGTCACATGAATACCTTGATTACAAATGATCATTTTTCATCTAGAAGCTCGTCATAGAGCCAGAATGTTTGATTTAGAAGATCTATTGCTCTCATAGCATCAATATCCTTTAAACCAATTGTATTAGGAGCCATATCTGATTGGATGAAATCGAATTTCTCAATTCATTGAGAAGAAAGAATAGCTTTCACTTTTTCCTTTTCAGTGACATCCTGAACATAGGTATATAATCAAGGAAGATGGAGATCAACAGGTTTAAGATCGAAACCAATTACTTTGTAATTTTTAGTTCAATATTTTTTCAATTGAGCTATTGAATATTGTAACCGACTTCATGGAGCACATCATATATCTAAGATGTTCCTTGTTGATTTCTTAATTAAAAAAAACTTTTGTTGGATTTCTTCTAGTTTGAAAGCACTTCTCGCTTTATATCCTTCTTTTTTAGCTTTTTTAAAATAGAAATCATAAGGATTATACATAATTACCCTCTTTTATTAAAAGAACAAAATAATCCTATGCTATAGCAAGGATCTTTATATTTTTTCTTCAACTTTCGTGTCTCATTTTAGCAACTTCTCCAACTTTTTTACCTCTAATAGCTTGACCTACAGGTGATTCAAGAGAAATAGCTAATTCTCAATCTACAGTAACTTCTCATGTACCAACTATTCTTACTGTATATTCTTTTTCATCGTCTTCCATTTTCAATGTAACTGTTGATCAGAAATCAACAACTTTATCTGAACTTTTAGTTTCTTTTTCTTTATCAATAATTTCAACATCGTTTAAAAGATTTTGGATTTCTACAATTCTTGAATTAATGAAATCTTTATCTTCCATTGCAGATTTATATTCGAAGTTTTCTGAAAGATCTCACATAGCTTTAGCTTCAGAAAGTCTTTCTAAGACTGCAGGTAGTTTTTCCTGTTTCAAATCTTGTAATTCTGCAATTAATTTTTCATAACCTTCTCTAGTAAGAAAATTTTTACTTGCCATAATTTATATCTTTAGCAATAAATAAAATGTATTGTATTTATTTTAATAGGGAAATATTATTTTAAGAATCCCCAGAATCCAAGAACTTTTCTCTTCCATTTACTGAATGCATGTGCAACTAAGTCTGTAGCTACTTTAAATCCTTTGTGGTTTTCAACAACAAATCTTTCACCATCATATGAGAAAATAAAATCAGCTTCATAAAGTCCACTCTTATTTTTAACGATTGTATAATCAATAACTACTTTTGCATCTATATTTTTTGAGTAGATTTTCTTAAGGATAGTTTGTCCTTTATTAGCAAGTTGATGTTCAACTGCTTTTTTAATATCAGCTTCCATTACTGGAGTTACATCACCAACAAACTTAAATTTAACGTCACTTACTTGTAAAAGTTCTTGTGTCATTATGGTCTAGTATAAAAATATAAAGCTTTTTCTTTTTTAAGAAAAAGTAAACTAAATGCAAGCTTTCATTAGGTTATTTTTCACTTTTTTTCAATAATTTTAGGCTATTTTATTTTCTTTTAAAACTACTTTCAAATATCTAGTGTAGCATTCCATATTTTCATCGCTTGAATCTCGCTATTATGCGTTATTGTATAGAATTTCATTTCTCTTTGTTTTACAAAATCATCCAACATTTGAGCTACTTTTCAAACAGTATCAACATCAAGATTATTAACTGTTTCATCCAAGAATAACATTTCAGTCTTCATATATGAAGAAATAGCAAGCATCCAAACAAGTTTTAATAATGTTCTTTGTCATCAACTCAAACTCTTAACTTCTCTTTCTCATTTATCATCAATGATCTTTATTTCCAATTCTAATTTTTCAGTACCTTCTTTTAATTTAATAGAAATCTGATAATCAGTAACACTGCTCAAATAGGAATTAACAACTTCTGTTAAAACAGGTAGATATTCTCAAAGGACAAATAATAGCAAATCTTTCTTTAAAATTCAGTATAATACCTCAAGCTTCTTTTTTTGTTCTTCTAATCATTTTAGTTTTAGCTGATTATTATTGTAATCCTCTATCAATACTTTTAATAATTGGATAGTACTAATATATCACTCAAGACAACTTTCAACTTCTTGGATTTCAGAATTCGGATGTTTATCAATTTCTTCATTAAGTTTTGTAATCTTTTCTTGAAGTTCACTTTTCTGTTTTTCAGTAAGAACTATCTGTTCTTCTTTTTGCTTAATACTTGTTTCTAGTCTAATTTTATCTTGCTGGAATTTTTCTTGTGAAGCTTGTAATTCCTCTTGTTGTGAAATCTGTTTTTCTAACTCTCTTATTTTCTCTTCGTTTTCCTTAAAACTTAGATTTAACTCATCTAATTTTTTATAATCTACCTCTTTTAAGAAATCTCTTAATAAGCTCATAGAATTAGCATTTTTTTCTTGTTCTTCTTTTATCTTTTCCTTTTCATCTTGAGCTGTAGATTGAGGATTATCTAATTTTTGTTTTATCTCTTCGAGTTTCTTATCAAACTCTTCATTTTTTATTCTTTGTTCTAATTGTTCTTTTTCTTCTAAAATCTTCTTTTTCTCCCCCTCCCTTTGTTCAAAATGTTGCTTGTTTATAACACGGATAAAAGGACATTGACTATTAATTTTTTCACAAGAAAATTCTGCCTCACTTTCAACTTGTTTCTCAAAATTATCTAATCTTTCTTGCAATGATTTTTGTTGGTCTTCATATAAGGATTTTCTTTCTTCAATAGTTTTTTGTTGATTCTTTAATGACTCTTGTTCATTTTTTTCTCTTTGATCTATATTTTGAATTTGACCTTCTAGATTTTCATTTTTAGATTTCAATGAAATTCACTTATCCTTTAATTCTTGGACGAATTGTTGGTTCATACGTAGAGAAAATGATGTTCTTTCAGAAAGATTTAGAACTTCTTTATTCTTCTCATAAAAGGACTTACATTTATCATTTTCAGCTTGTAGCTCCAAAGCATCTTGTTGCTCTTGAAGTTTTTTCTTTTCTTCTTTTAAAGTAACAAGTTGTTGTGGATTAATATTTGCTAGTCTTTTATCTATAGATTCGATCTCAGTTTTTTCTGAAGCTATTTCTCTTTGATATGATGAAATTTGTGTTTCATATCAACGTCTTTGTTCTTGATAAGCAGACAATGTAGCCTGTTTCTTTTGATATTCTTCTTTTATAGTTTTTAAAGAATCTTGTAATAGTTGAACAAAATTTGAGCACTCCTCTGGGAGAGAAAAATTGTTAATACTAAGTTTCTCTTTTAATGAAGCCAATTCATCTATTTGATCTTTTGAAGGTAATACAATATCTTTTGATATTGGATTATTTTCTAATATCGAGAATTTTTGAAGAATCGTTCATAAATAATTATTTAATTTTATCTCAAATTCAGAGGTATCTAATAAACTTTTAATATTAGTATTTACACCATCAAGTGCTTTTTTCACAGTATCCTTACTCTCATCTATTCATAACAAGCCAAAAACATGCTTTAATACTTCTAGTCTTTCAGCTGGTTGCATTTCAAAAATATTCTCTGAATCTTGGAGTAGAAATATTGTACTAACAAAGACTTCTTTAGGTGGAAGAAGTGTATTTATTTGTTGCTGAAGATCTGTCTCATTTTTAAAAGTTATTTCATCTAATACTCATACTTTTGCTCTAAGAACTGTTTCAATATCTAATCATTCTTTTAGAGGATATCATCTTTCAACATTATCTAAGAACTCCTCTTCTGTTATTGAACAACCATATAAATGAGAGACTGTTGAATCTTTAGCTTTTCATTGTTTAAGATTTCTTGTTATAAAATACAATTCTCAATTAACAGAAAAAAGAAGTTTAATAAACCCTGTTTGCGATTGGATATTTAAAAGATTTCTAGTTGATGATTTATATAATGCATAGGTTGGTCAATCAAAGAAAAGAAAAGATTTTCCTGTTCCTATTGGAGCTTTAATTAAATAATTTCATTTCTCAAAAATAATAGATAACAATCTATTTTTAAATGGTCCGATATTTTGATAGCTTACTGCTATTAGATTCAACTGCATTTTCTATGAAATAACGAAACACATAAACAAGAATTATAGATTTTTATTTTTTACCAAGAATAAGATAATGAACAATATAAGGGAATATAGCTAATGAGTTTTTTACTTTTTTTGCGTTTCTCTTTGGATCACATAATAATCTATATAATCGTTCTAATTTTATAGTTCTTCGGATTTTAGGAGCTCTTTTTTGTGCTCATGCAATAAAATCAAATAAACCTCAAGTATTAATTACTAATAGTTTATTTTGTTGAATCTTCTGATAATTTCTACTTGTCCATAATTCTTGTAAAGGAATTTTAGGAGTAGAACGAGCAACAAGAAGAATATTAATTGTATCTTGATACTCTTCTAAAGCTTTTTGTGCCTCATTCCAATTAAAATCAGAGAATCAATCTTGTTTATAGATGACATTAAATCATTTATGTTTTATTTTTTCTTCCGCTTTATCTAAGTATTCTTGTTTTGTTCCATAAAGTAGAATACATAGTTTTTGAGGTCAATATTTCTTTTTAGCTTCATCAAGAAAATATGGTACGAAATCAGTTCAATTTAAATTTTCTAACCATAAACAAGGAGATTCTACACGTTTAAGTAATTTTGCACAAGCATAAAAAATCTGAAGTGCTATTCCATCTGGAAGTAGAAAATCAGATTTTAACAATATTTTTTTATATTCTCTTTCTTTTTCTGTTTTATCTTTATCACTAAATAATGATTGAGAAACAATATTTGCAAAATATACAAAATTTACGACAGAAAAATCCTCTTGTTGGTAGGCCTCTAAAATTTCTGAAACAGCTTCATCTGCTGTTCCCGTATAAATCTTTTCTAATATCGATTGCATTCTCACATGAGAACTAAAAAGCGGATTTATTATTTATAATGAATTAGCGTTATGATTCAAGCTGATAGATTTTCCCTAGTTATTAATTAATTATACTTTTTATCTTAATGGATTAGTAATCATAATATTTTAGCAATATCTCATCTTTTAGCTTGTTTATCCCAATCATTTCTATCAAGCTTAATTACAGAAAGATATCAATCAGCTGTTAATTTATCAATATATGCTTTAGCATAATGCTCTCATGATTCATCTTGCATTCAATAAAGCATTCTACCAATAACTGTTAATACTTGAGCATTTGTTATTGATTGACTAGGATTAAATTTTCAATTATTACCTTTAAATAATCATAATTTACAAGATTCTTTAATTACATCTTTTAAATCAGCCCAAGCATTATCTAAGTCATTAAATGAACAAGAAGAAGCATTTGCTAAACTTATTCAATTTGAAATATATTTGTTTGAGATTCCAAGCATCTTAGCAGCTTCATCTCTTCTTAATCATTGATTTGGTTTAAATTCATTCCATGTATTATGGATTGTTATTCATTTTTGGTTTAACAACTTAATTGTTCAATCATTTGAAAGATTTGATATAGAACCATTTCAAAGCACAGTTATTGTTGTCTCTCAAACTACATCAGCATTTGTAAATTCTGATACAGAAACTTTATATTTACCTGGTTTTTTAAGGATTAATCATTTTGAATATTTCTTTACTCAACTATCTTGCAATAAAATTGATCACCATCAACCATCAGGGACAGTTACAGAATTACTTTGGAGTAAATTTCAATTTGTATCATATACAACAATATCAAAATATCATTCATAATCTCTCATTATCTTTCAATTCTTTATTGCTGTAATTGTTAAATCTGCTTTTTCATTAACTGAAAATGAACTAGGATTCACTTCTACTTGAAATGAATTAGGCATTGTAGGACTTGCATTGTGTTCAATTTGAGATGAAGTTGTAGTTCAATTTCAAGAAACAGTTATCGTTGTTTGTCACCATACTGAATCATTAGTAAATTCTGTTACAGAAACTGTATATTTTCAGTGTTTCATAAATTTTAATCAGTTTTTATACTCCCTCACTCAATTATCTTGAATTCTTATTGCTCACCATCAACCATCAGGAAGTGTTACATCATTACTCTGTAAAAGAAATCAATCCTTATCAATGACTGTAATATCAAAATATCATTCATAGTTTTTCATCGTCTTTCAGTTTTTTATAGCAGTTATTTTTAAATCAACAACATCGTTAACAGAAAATGAACTAGGATTTACTTCTACTAAAAAGCCATCAGGTAAATCTGGCATACTGTTAGCAAAACAGATTATTCAGAACAAAGATAATATTCACATTCAAAATACTGAAAGGATTTTTTTCATATTTATATTTTATATAAAAACTTATGTTCCTTATATATTTTTATTATAGTACTTATCAAGTATTTATATTTTTACTTGAATTCTTTTCTCGATATCAATACTCTTATTTATAGATAAATAAAAAAGTATATGATTAGACAGGAAAGAACTATTGATGAAATCGATGCCCACCCTTCGGAGTTCTTACAAGAAGTTGCTGAAAAACATGGAATCATTGATCAAACAAGGATCATAGTCAAATCTCGTGGTGTTGGTATAGATACCTATCACGAGCACATTACTGACGATAAAGTATTCGAACTTATCGCTGATAATCAGTTGATTGCACTTGTATACTTAAGACGCGATGATTGGAACTGGACTGAAGCAACTTATATTGAAATTCCTTGGGCTATCGAAAAGGTGAAAGAACGATTAAACAGAAAAAGATACCCAGATGAGGTATCTTCAGACAATGAGTAATTAGCAGTCTTTGTTTCTAGAGACTGCTTTTTATAAACTATCTTATGTTAAATTTCTCAAAGAGTATTTATTCATTAAAAATTATTCGATAATATTATCCTTATAATAACCGCTGTCTCATTTCCATTCAGGTTCTGAATACCATGCATCATAATTTCAAGATTTTAGATTTTCTAATAATGATTCTTTATGTACATACGTTCTTTTTATTGATGATATACCTCATTGAAGTCTTGGTGCTATAGCCGTAAAAGAAAGAATTCATTTTATATTATATATTGTCCAACGGAAATCAGATTTACCATCAAAAATCTTTGTATAGAAATCTCAAAATTCTCATTTGTCTCAATTTTTCAAATATTTTTCATAATCAATATAGAAATTATATACTAAACGTTTAGTATCAGCTTCATTATAGAATGGGAAATGGTAAAGAATCTGGTTAAGTCATAAATCATATTTATAAGCATTTGATACTTCGTTAATGAATGTATTTCCATTTTCATATTCTCATTCAAGAATATGGCTAACGTATTCATTATAATCAGTATTATTATCTTCTATTAATTTAATTATCCTCAACCTAACATTTTCAGGGAAAACTTGTATAGAGTTATTCAGATTTGTAAAAATAATTTCTTCTATCACATTTGATATCAGCACTCAAACAAAACTTCAAAAATTTTTCGTAATATCTGCCATTTTATAATCAATTTGAACAAGTTTAAGAACCATATCCCAGTCTTCTTTTAGACTATAATACTCAATTAAGACAATAGATCCACGAGTATAACATTGTAAATTTGAAGGTAATAAATTATTTGTCATCCAGTTTTCTGCATAATAATCCGTAGAAAGGAGTCTATCCAATTCTTGTACTTCTTTTCTAATTTCAGGTTCTCTTTCTTCAAGATAGCGATATAAAGATATAGTTTTTCATTCTAGAGTTTCATCAGATTTTACATATTCTTCATTAAGTTGATTTCTGAATAATCTCTTTAATGCATTTTCATTCCAAGCCCATGTTCAACAATATACTTGATTTCAAGAATATACTTTTATACATTCATCAGGATGATTTATCCATGTTAGATTACTTTCAGAATATTTCGTGGCTGTTACATTAAAACGATTTAAATAAGCACGATCCAAGAAATACCATATATTATTTACTTCGTCATTATTCTCCTTTGCTTTTAATATAGCAATTCAATCCTCTCATTCACTCAAAACTTTATTATGAGTTGAACGAATAAAATTTGAAGTATCTCCTTTTGGAATTTCTAAATATAAAATTTTTCAATAAACAATATCAATTATAACAACAAGGAACAAAAATAATAATGTAATATATGATACTTTTTTGCTATCTTTATTAGGATTTAATGCCTTTTGGCTAGCTCATTTAACCTTATAAATTATACATTTAATTATCCATATAATGGTAACTAAAAGGAAATACATTTGAACATAAAATCAGAACCAGAAAATATAATTATCTTCAATATAATCGTCAAATTCTCATCAATATGATCAAAAAACAATGCTTCAAAAAATATTAAGCAAAAGCATTAACAGAAATGAAACTCATAAATGCATCCATTTTTTATTATTATATAACAATTTTCATACATATAACAATCCTATACCATATAATAGAAAACCTCATCAACAATATACAACATCAATTATACTTTCTGGATTCAAAAATAATAATAAAAGATTAATTAATCAAGTCCACACCATAAAAAATCACCATGCTCGCAATATTCATGCCATAATTTTTGATATCCAAGTTGGATGATAGTAAATTTTTGGTTTAGCTTGTTGATCAGGTGCTATTGGATTAACAACTCAAACATTAATTTGATTTTCTGGCATTTTATTTTGTAAAATTAAAAAATTATCATGTAGATAATTACATGATAAGTCAGATTTATTCTTCCTCTTCTGTTAATTCTTTAAATAACTCATCTTGAGTTTTAATCTTAATCAAACAGTATTCTTTAATAGAATCAGACCAGTTATCTACAATTTCTTTTACTCTATTGAAACTATCAGAATATTTTTCATCATCTAATTTTCATGATTCAAGATATTTTTTTATCGCATCCTTTTCTTTTTCCTCAAGTTCCTCATTATACAATCATAAGATTTCAGATACCTCAGTTGCAACTGAATCCAAAGTCTTACTTTCAATTTCTTTTAATTGTTTTTCTCCTCAAGGTAAGAATAAATTGTTTGCGTTCATGATTAGAAAATTATGAATATAAACAATAATATTATATATTCATTTCAAATTTTGTCAACTATTTAAGATTTTTATTTCCTTGCAAATACTTTTTTAGAAATTGAATTATTTGGTAGGAATACATCTATGAATTTATCTGTTATCGCATAAGAAAATTCTTGTAATTGCTTTAATGAAGCAACCTTAGATTCTCCATATGCTCTTGCCATAGTTTCAGATATTTTTCATTTATTAGAAAGTTGTAAAACTTTCAATCAAGCAAATGAAGATGATCAAGATATTTCAACTGGGACCATCAATGTTCTTGTTTTAGAATTCCAAGAAACAGGTCAAGATACTCTTCAATTTCATGAATATTTAGCATTCATAATTTGTCTATATTTTCATTGCGGTTTATCCTTTTCAAGTAATGAGAAACTTAATTCTGAATTTGCACTAGATAAATCTAGCAATGTTAATGGACTTGTTCAGAATACAAAATACTTATGTTCTTTTAATGGTAATTCCATAGCAGCATGAGGTAATATTCAAGAATCATTTAATTCAGCTATATTAACCATTTTATCCATATTTCTGAGAATAATTGAATTATAATGATCCTCTACATCAGAATAATTATCCTCAGAAGTATGCAATACTTTTTCGTTTCATACAACAAAGGATTCACTCAAAGGGACTAATGAATATTGATAAACTTTTCAGCTAGATTTCTTTGTAATAAACGCTGTTTTCATATCTCTAACAATAATTCAGTTATCAAGAACTGTTCAATTAATCTTAACAGATTTCTGTGGATTAATTTTAGGATCTATTCAGAATTTCTGAACTATTGTTGAATCTCAATCTCATTGAATTGCCATATATAATGCTTTTTCAGAAAATTGGAATTGAGAAATAGATCATAACAAATAAACCATTTCTTTAGGAGTTTTTAGGTTATTTAAACTTACAACAATTATACTCCAAAATGATGGTAATTGATATGATGGCATTTGTAGATATCTAAAACTTCTACAAACTGATGTTTTTTCTTGAGGATCTAATCCATATTTTACTCATTCAGTATATTTAGGAAACATTGATGGTAAATTACCATCTTTTTTAATAAAGTTTTGTAATACATTCTTATCTAATGGAGAATTTGTAATTACATATAATTTTCAATCTTGTTCATGTATTTTGATTAATCTTCAAGTATGAGTGAAAAATGAAAGTGGAGATATCTTTCAATCAGAAATATCATAGAAAAGTGCAATTGTTTCTACCCTCTTATCTGCATCATTATGTTCAGCAAAGATTACTAAATATTTATCATCATAAATTCGAGTACGAATATTTTTGAATACCACAGGTAGTTTTACTTTTCATATTTTTTTAGATAACTTAAAATCAACTGTTGATCATTTGGGATCTTTAGGTCATTTAAGAATAGTTATAGTTCTTTCTTCTTCGTTATAATCTAAGAAAAAACTTGAAGAATAATTATCTAAAATTCATTCATCTATTACTTGTGTTTCATCAACTGCAACAGCTTCATATTCTACAAGAGATGGTTCTTTTAAAAGAGCATCAATATTTTTACTTAGTTCCAAACAATTATTTACAGGGGTCCGATTCAATTGCTCTGTTGCATTAGAGTATAGTGGAAGTAGTGTGCATAAAGCTCACATTAATACTATTATTTTTCTTGGTATCATAAAAAAATATAGCAGGTAAAACACTCTTGCAATACTCATATATTTTCAATCGACTTTTTCAAGGGTTTTAAAGGATTTTTAGCATTAAAAATAATGGTTGATTTTTTGATTTTTTTGCTATTTCTAAGTATAATTTAGTCAAGCTTTATATTATTGGTAAGTCATGGCAGATACAACTAGAGCAAAGAATCATTTGCAGAATACTCTATCTTCATTGGAAAATACAACTATTTGATGAGTTAGAAAAATTGAAGAATTAGTTTCTCATACTGCTCTTCAATTATCGATGAGTTTATCTGATGATAATTTTTTTGTCGACCAAGATTCGATAAATACACTCAAAAAGATTCATGATTATATGAAAGAGGATAGAGAGCCTACTGGTTTGCATCCAAAATTAGATAAAGAATCTAGTGGCTTGCCTACATGAATACCTAAACAAATTGAACACGCATATACTTCATTACATGGTTGAGCTTGAAAAACAAATATTGATAACAGAATAAAAGAATGTAAAGCTATTCTAGATTGTGCTAGCAATATTGTATTAGATACTACTCTCAATGATGTTTCTGATGTTATCTGAAGAACTACTTGAGGTCCTGTTGTCTTAGATTTAAGTTGAATGACTACTTGAACAGGTCCAAATGAGTATAAATTATGTGATGAAAGTGGAAGAGAATTGAGATATATTACAGCTTGAGGCTATTATCTAATTAATGTATGATGAAAAATTGTTAAAATGTACTGAGTAATAGTTGATAAAATTAACCATAGGGTTGATTTTCAAAATGTAAAATTTGATCCAACAAATGTAGATATTTCAACACCATTTAAGCTTTCAGTAAATGCTATATATGGTCCAATTGGTTCTGCATGAAACATCAAGGTTGTATCTAACAAAACTTTTTCTCTTAAATTGAATGATTCAGTTGCGGTTGTTGAGGCTTGACGTCAAAATGTCATTCAAGATTATGAAGATTTATCATCACCTATTGCTGCAAGGGGTGTTATCAAAACACATCTTAATAATGTATTCAATTGACAAAAAGATAAGCTTTTAAAGGATGCTATTGAGCGTTTACTTACTCGTTCTTGAAGCACCACATATTGAACACTTACTCAAGAACAAAAAGACGAATATCTTAGTAGAATGCTTGATTCAAAGAAAACAACTATTCCATGAGTATCTGCCACATGACTTATGACAGACCTTAAATCTTTTAATGATTTTACAATGTTTAAAGAATGGTTTGCAAATGACAATAGAGCACGGAATAAAGATTCTAAAAATACTAAAAGTGTATCAATATATAAACAATATCTCCATGACCATTTTAGATGAGAGTCTATTAATTATTTCGGTTATAAGTTAGATGAATTATTACAAGCAGATCCAAATACTGATACTTTTTTAAAAGCTCAATTATCTAATTATCTTATTGAACTTGAAAGTAATAAAAGAGAAGATCCTGCTTTAAGAACAAAGGTAGAAAACATATTAAAAAGTGATGACGTAAAAATGAAAAAAGATAAAGGAATATGACAGTGGTGGAAAGTATTAAAATTTGAACCAATTCGTAAAAAGGATAACAACTATATGAGATTTTTCTCTTGATCATCAAAAGAAATAACAAATCAAACTATTGATTTAGAATCGGGTCAATTAAAATACGATATGAAGATTGATGTTAGCAAAGGTAATAAAATTTGAGTAGAAATAAAGATTGATGGACAAGAGCCGATTACTCTTCAATCCTGAGATTATGATCCAACAACATTAGCTCGTAGAATTTTAAGAGAACCATCTATTAGTTCAACAAAAGCAAGAATTCATATGGTTTACAGTCTTTATAAAGGATTATTACAAATATGCAAAGATAAGGATATTAAACTTGAATATTTTGATAATAAGTCTCCTTGAGCTATGCATGAGATTACTCTTGCTTCAAACTGAGATATTGTACTCAATACTGTAAAATATGGAACAACTCCTCCATATAAAATTGATAAAGAGATTCTTTTTGATGAAAAATTATTTCATAATTTAAATCAATTTAAGAGTTCTAAAAGACATAATAGTTTACAAGAATGAATACAACAAATAGCCTTACATTTCTCTCATGCAATGAATCATATTCATGATAATTATCGTAAGAGTATTAAAAGAAGTATTTCAAGATGATTACAACGTTGAGGAAAAACTAATTTACCAGTATCATTCTGGTCTTCTCCTATAAGAAAACTAGTTAATAAATGTACAAAAAACGCTACAAATTTTGAATTTACTACATCCGTAGGTACTACACAAATCGATTTTAAAGATAATAAATTCACTGTTACTACTCCGGATTCTCCAAAACCAATTGTTTCAAAATCACTTTGAAAAATTCTTAATACAAGAGTTCATAAAAGAAGAATTTTTGATTGAGTAGAAAGAGATATCGTTGAAGCAGTGTATAGTAATCTCATTAAAAAAATGAGAGAAAATACAAAAGTAGCGCGTACTCATTTTTGAGTTGTTGATGATTTAACTGGACATGTTTATGTAATAGATCCTTCATGACATTTTGGACGCATCAATAGAGACGCTATTAACTGAAAAAATTTGTTCAATTTTAATGGACGAGGTGAAGGTAATTGAGTTATTAGTGAAAAGCTACTAAGATGAGATGGTATTAATCCATGATATACGTATCATAGGTTAACAGCAAGTGAAGAAAAAGAATTATTAAAGAACCCTTTACTTATGCAATGATTTATTAAAGCAATGAATAGAAGAATGTGAATTATGGAATCTATAAGGGCATGGGTTGATAGAAATAGAAATTAATCAATTATAGAAAGATACAGCTAAAACTGTATCTTTTTTTATTATTCAAATCTTAATGCATCAATAGGTTTTAGCTTTGCGGCCTTTCTTGCTGGAAGAATTCAAAAGATAATACCAATAGCTGTAGTTAATGAGAATGCCATGGTAATTACATTTAATGTTATTTCTGCCTGAACATCACCCATAAATTGATTTACAATATACACTACTCAATAACTCAATCCTATTGCTATTATTCATCATATAAGAACAATAATAACTGCTTCTATTAAGAATTGAGAAATAATATCTGCATTCAATGCTCATATTGCTTTTCTAATTCCAATTTCTCTTGTTCTTTCAGTTACTGATACAATCATAATATTCATTACTCAAATACCTCATACAAGAAGAGATATTCAACCAATTGCCAACAATAAATAATTTAAGGCACTCATAGCAGACTCTAATTGCTCAACAAATTTAGCGGCACTAAATACAGAGAATCAAGCCAAATCAGCACTTTTAAAATTAAATTTTTTTAATAATAAGTATGTTATTCTATTCTGCCACATTTCGTTATCTGCAGCTGGATCCAAGTGAGCAACTATTGATGTTATTTCATTATTGTGATTCAATCTTGATTGAACAGTATCTATTGGAAGATATAATGCTGATGATTCAAATGTTCAATTTTGTTCAAGAATACCGATTATCTTAACTTCTTTTGTTCACATCCTTATCTTCGTTCCAACAAATGATTGAAATGAATCACTATCAGATTTTATATTATCTATTAATCAATAAGATGCAACCGCCACCATATCTTGATTTATAAAATTTTCTTCAGAGAACCAAGATCATTGACCTAGTTCGAGTTCTTGTAACTCTTGGTAATTCATTGGGACTCAAAGTACTTGTGAATATGTTGAATTACTTCAATACTTTACCGTTGTATCTCAGCGATAGTTTGTAGAATATTCAATTTTTCAACTTAGTTCTGGAAACGATTGTTCCAAGTAGTATACAAGATTTATATCAAAAGTTATACTTTTAATATACTCTGCCCTATCTGATCCATCACTCCATGTAGAATATCATCAACCTGGAGAAATTGTTACAGTATTCTGCATCATACTCGACATCTGACCAAGGACCTGATTTGAGGTTCATTCTCATACTGCCATTAATACCACAACAGACATCACTCATATAATGATTCATAGAGTACTTAACCCAGATCTCATCTTATTTGATAGTATTGTCCTAATTGCATCTGTTACATAAGAAAAGAATCTCATGATGTATCAATAAAATAAATAATATTATTAATCTATAAAAAGACCATCTTTTAGGTGTTTTGTTTTATTCGCAAATGAAGCAACGTTTGAATCATGTGTAATTAAAAGAATTGTTTTATTTTGTTCTACATTAAGTTTTTTAAGAAGTTGCATAAGTTCTAATCATGTTTTAGAATCTAGCGCTCATGTCGGTTCATCTGCTAAGATAAGTCAAGCATTTGTAACTAATGCTCTGGCGACACAAACTCTTTGTTGCTGTCATCATGATAATTGGTTTGGTAATGCTTTTTCTCTTCATTCTAGTCAAACCATTTTTAAAGCCTCATAGCACCTTTCTTTTGCTTTTGATCATGATATTCACATATAAGAAAGAGGTAGAGCTACTTGTTCCCATGCTGAGAGCTTCTTAATAAGATTGTATCATTGGAAGATAAAACCAATAGTATTTCTACGTACTAATGATTGTTCATCTTCAGAAAGATTTTTTACCTCTTTTCAACGGAGAAAATATTGTCATGAAGTCGGAACATCCAACAAACCAACAATATTCATTAGTGTTGATTTACCACATCAAGATGGTCACATTATTGCAGTAAAGTCTCAATCTCCAATAGTTAAATCAACTCATCTTAATGCATATACTGGCTCCATGTCTTTTCATCAATAAATTTTCTTTATATTTTTTAACACCATAAAATCTGGTTCCATTTCCTTATTTGTTAATAAAATTAGAATCTTGGCATTCATCATCACATTCCTCCTCTATTTCATCTATTAGATCTATTTCCTCATCACATCCCTGGCCCTCATATTCCTGGCATTCAAAAACCGTTATTAGAATTTTCCATAACTCAAGCAGCAATCATAGCTTCTTCTGTTATATATACTCATTTAACAACATCTCAAACATTCAATCAACTTATAATAACCGTATTATCATCATCTGAAAGTCATACTGTTACTACTTGATCTTTCCGGCTACCATTCTCTTGTTTCTTTAACACTACTTTTTCTCAATCCATCTTTTCAATAATTGAAGCATTAGGAACAACTATAGCATCTTTTTGTTGACTTAAAATAGCTTTTACACTAGCACTCATTCCTCAAAGAATATTTTCATCCTTACTATTTTTTTGGAAGTATGCTACAGCTGAATATGTTCAATCTGAATATCCATTTGAACTGTTTGGCATAGTGTTTATCTCAGAGAAATATCATGTATATACTGAATCTGGGAATGCATCAACATATACTTCTACTGGCATTCATACATTAATCTTAACAATATCTACTTGATCAATTGAAAGTTGAACTTCTAGCAAATCAGGAGTTTCAACATAGATATATTTTTGATCTGATGAATTTGAATTATTTGATTCGATACTATCTCAAACCTGCATATCAAGTTTTGTTACGATTCCATCAAAGTTTGCGATAATCTTATACTCATCATACTTTTTAAGATATGTTGTTATTTGGAATTGGATATTATCAATTTCATTTCTTATTGAATCTATTTCTTGTTGCTGTGCATTTCATTCTTTTGCCTTTTTTAGATCAACTTCAGCATCTTGGATTTTTTTATCTAATTCAGCTGCATCTAATACATGTTGAGTCTTAGCGACTTGTAAATCATTATTAGCTTGTTGAAGAGAAATTTTTAATTGATCTAATTCGATATTTAGTTTTTCTACCTTATCTTTAGCATCTTCAATAGTTGTATCAGAATCTTTGATATTAGCTAATGATTCAACTGCTTCAGTATATTTATCATAATAACCGTATCATTGAGTTTCTATAGACGTTCAGAAATTAGTTTTATATTTTTCTATATCACTTCTTGTTAGAGAATCTGAAGACTCTACACTTTCATCAAACATATCGTAATTAGTTTTTCACCAACTAACCATCTCTGAAGATAACTGTTTAAATATAGCGTATCAATCAAGAAGTTCATTCTCAGTAATTTGTCCTATTTCTCTTTTATTGAAATCTGAATACAATGTATTAAGTTTTTCTATATATCAATTAATAGTCCAGAATTTTGACTTTGATTCATTTAATAGACTCAAATCTTTTGCTCATATATATATGTTCTCTGGATCATTTTCATAAGTTTCAGTCATTTTCATAAGCTGATCATAACTATTTATTGTTGTCTGTAACTTAACAGCTTCGTCTCTAAATCATCTTATTAATTTTTCAAATGTAGTATTTCTATTTCTAACATTTTTAGATAATGCTAATTCTGCATTTGTAGCTCATTCTTTTCATGATACCAAATCATCATAATCATTCTGGGCTTCTCTAATATCTTTTTCTTTATCTCTTATCTGTCTTTCTATATCATCAATCTTAGATTCTTTATTTTGAATCTCTAAGTATTGGTCACTTGGTAAATTTTCTTTTTTTAATACAAGTAAGTCATAATTAGATTGTGCTCTAATTATATCTAATTCTTTGTTGGATTTATCTAAAAGGTTATTTAAAGATAACTGTTTATTTTTTAGATTTGTTCTTGCATTTTGAACATCTTTATCCAAATCATCTGTTGTTATTGTTGCTAATACATCTCATTTTTTAACAGAATCTCACACTTTAGTGTTTACAGCTGTAACTCTTCACTTATTAGCAAATGTTAATTTCTGTGCATTTGCAAATTGAGTTGTTCATACAAGAGAAAGTGAATTCGATACGGTTCCTCTTTCTACAGTATAATCATAGCTTGTAAATGTATAATTAACTTCTTCTGGAAAGAATTTATCTTTTAACCATGAGAATCAGAAATATCAAACTACTAATACAATAAGTACTCGCCATTTTTTCTTTCGTAACCAATTACGAGCTTTTTTAACTTTTTCCATATTCATTATCATATATAAAATACTTATTTTTTTGAGAATTACACGAAAAATACATATTCTTCTCAACATGAAAAGCAATATAATCTTCTACCTTAAATTAACCTTAAATAGCATCATCATTGGTATATTGAGGATTTTTTGTGTTGACTTTTTTCATAGAAATCTTATATCAGTTTGTAGTGTGAAAAAATAAAAACCTTTTTAAAATGAAAAAATTATTACGATTTCGAGCGAAAATCTGTTATGGTTTAGCTACGATTTTGTCAGTTTTCACAACTGCTCTCTTTGTAATGTTGGTTGTTGGTTACATTCCTGAGTTTGTGACTTATCCACTCGATTTTGCAGTTGGATTCTTTCCTCGGGATAACGATGGATTATTATTGATTTGCTTCTTTGGACTCGTTGTTAGTCTCTTAGTGGTACCAGGATTATTAATCTTTGGACTTATTAAACTAGGACATTATCTAGAGAAACGATCATGGAGATTTCGTCGATTACGACCAATAGTAACAGCTTAATCTATTACAGGCTTCTAGAAAATCTAGAAGCCTTTTTTTATTTAAAAAATATCCCATTATCATTTTGATAACAGGATATCTCAATATATAATTACTAGAAGTTTCTAAAGATATCACGGAATGCTTTCATCTTTTCTTTTTGTTGTTTAACTTCTTCATATTTCTCTTCAAGGTCTGAAATCTTTCATTGAAATAAGAATATAAACTTTTTAATCTTATCCCCCACTTGAAGTTGCTTTACAGGATCTTGTAGATCAAGAATTTCTTCATATAGTTTAAATCCATCTACATTTACGATTAGATTACTCTTTTCTTCTTCACTTGTAAATTCTAGAGTATGCTCATTTTCTTCATCACGTGCATAATCTTTTTCTATTTTCTTAATTAATACAGATGGAATATCGTTTTCTCATAATGCTATTAAATAACGAGTCATATTCTTTTCTGTATTATTTCCGATAATTTCAACTTCTGAGACTTCTTCATCTTTATTAATTTTCTTTTCTAATGATAACATATCTTTAGCTAACTTTAATAACTCTTTATATTGAGCCATAAGTTGAGATAAATCAGATGTATCATCATCTATTTCAATTGAATCGTCTTCTTTTGTATCTTCATCCTCTTCTGTTACGGTTTCTTCTTTTTCTTCAATTTCATCATCGTCATCAGCTTCTTCATCATCTTTTTCTTCATCTTCATCTGACTCATCTACTTCTTCGATTTCTTCATCCTCATCATCATCGTCATCATCTTCATCTGACGCATCTACTTCTTCAACTTCTTCTTTTTCCTCATTATCTGTGAATAAGTCATCATCATTTGTTTCTTCTTTATTTTCTTCATCTTCATCAGATTCCTCAATTTCCTCAACTTCTTCTACTTCATCACCATCATCATCTTCTTCTCATTCTTCTACTTCTTCAATCTCTTCCGTTTCTTCATTATCTGTGAATAATTCATCATCATTTGTTTCTTCTTTACTTCCTTCATCTTCATCTGATTCTTCTACCTCCTCAACTTCTTCTACTTCGTCACCATCATCATCTTCTTCTCATTCTTCTACTTCTTCAACCTCTTCCGTTTCTTCATTATCTGTGAATAAGTCATCATCATTTGTTTCTTCTTTATTTTCTTCATCTTCATCAGATTCCTCAATTTCCTCAACTTCTTCTACTTCATCACCATCATCCTCATCTCATTCCTCTACTTCTTCAATCTCTTCCGTTTCTTCTGTTTCTTCGTTTGATTCATTTTCTTCTCATTCAGTTTTTTCTTCAGAAGCTTCTGAACTATCATCTAAATTTACATCAAATCCCTCACTTGGTGATTTTAATTCAACAGCATCATTATCTGAATCTGAACTATTATCATCAAAATTGATATCAAAACTTTGTACATCATTCTTAATCTCTCAATCATTTTCACCAGCTGAATCATTATCATCTAGAGATATATCATCTTGAGTTGGTGCTAAAGGTTCTTCACCTTCCTTTTTATCTTCACCTCATCAAAAATCAAAATTAGAGATATCGTCAGCATTATTTCAATCAACTGGTTGTGTATCTTCACTTGGTGTATCAATATCTATTGAAAAATCATCTGTTGATTCTTCTTTCTTTTCTTCTTCTGTTGGCATCTCTAAATTAACCTCTTCTGCTGCATCTGAAGTAGGTTGTGTATTATCTGAATTAAAGTCAAAATCTCATAATGGATCTCAACTTGCTTGAGGTTCATCTTTAGCTCATTCTTCTGGTGTATCAAGATTTACATCAAATGAAGGAGCAGATTCTTCTTTTTTATCATCTTCTGTAGCTTGTCCATCTGAAAGTGAAGATGTAACATCAGAGAAGTCAAAATCAAAATTATCATCTGTTGGATTAGATATCCTTTCAAACTTTTCTAGATTATCAAATACTTCTTTTGAGCCTCCGAATAGTGGTTTCTTAGCTTCTTCATTAGTATTTGCAGATGATACTTGGTTTGCTGAATTATTTGCAGCTGTTGGTGTACTATCAGCCATATCACTTTCTTATAAATAAAACTCATACTTATTATACTCAGAAAAAAATGTAAAGCAAATTTTTACAAAATAAATCGAAAAAAAGTTGTAATTTAAAAAAATAATCTTATGTTCTTTTTGAGTCGTTAATCGACTACTATTTAATTTATTATTCTTACGTTTAAATGGCAGAAGAAATGATAATCAGCCAAACAAAATTATTCGTGGGTTGATTAAACTGGAAAATGAGAGGTAATGATCTCAAAACTGAATTCTCAAAGTATGGAGAAGTT